>Ga0210057_1002981_pt1 | contig 23674 bp, 21 predicted proteins | sample CryGeyCG2114_010_2_FD_183968 | JGI IMG/M metagenome (GOLD analysis project Ga0210057, IMG submission 183968) | Groundwater microbial communities from aquifer - Crystal Geyser CG10_big_fil_rev_8/21/14_0.10 (SPAdes) (version 2) | ecosystem: Environmental > Aquatic > Deep subsurface > Groundwater ...
GGTTTGGGGATTATGTTAGGGGCGATTTATTACTCTTACAACCTTGAGTTTGTTTGGTTTTATCTTTTCCTAGTTTATTTTTTTAATAATAATCATATTCTTTCCAATAAAATATTAGTGAAAAATGATGTTGAGTCGGTGCCGTGGAAAGAAATCCTGCCCTTCTCGGTTTTGGTTTTGTGGTGCGGCTTTTGGTTGTTTTGGAGATTAGGTGATAGCTACTTGTTAAGCTGCGCGGAGGGGTACTACTCGTTGGCTGCTAAAGGTGTTTTGCGCAATGCCTTTGTCCACCTGCCTCGCTGGTGGCTGCCGAACTGGGCAGGTTCCGCGTTCTCATTCTTTCCGCCGCTCTTTTCTTGGGCGCAGGCGTTTTTTATGTTTTTTTATTATGTAACTTCCTACGCCGCTCGTTTTTGGAGCGCTGTCTTTGGTTTGGCAGGCGCGGTGATAGTATATTTTTGGTTTCGTTACGCTAGTGGAAAATGGCAATATGGGGTAATTGGGGCGCTGTTTGCTTTCGCCGCGCCCGGTTTTATCTCCGCTTCCCGTTTAGCAACGCCGATGACAGGAGGAGTCTGCCTGATTTTGCTCTACGGGTTTTTTCTTTATCTTTCCCTTAATAAAAATCGTCTTTGGATGTTAACTCTTCCGTTGGTGATTGGTATTTCTTCCTATTACGATTGGGTAGTAACATTGAGTCTGCTTCTCTTTTCTTGTTTACTTCTTATTTTTAATAAGGAGAAGCGAGATTCATTTTTGATGGTTATTTTTGGCTTAAGTGGTTTGCTATTTTTGATTCCCTGGATTTGGTTGGCTTGTCGATCCGGCCTTTTTTGTCTTGGTTATTTTAGAGATTATTTTTTGTGCTATCCGTGGGGATGGTGGCCATGGTTATCCTGGCTAATAGTTATATGTGCGTTTCTTTTTTCGCGCGTATTTTCAATTAGAAAAAGGACTAAATTTGGTTTTTCTTTATCTTCAATTGTTGCTTTAACAGTTATTATTTCTTTGTTTTCCGCGCTTGATTACCACTATACTGATTGGGAAGGCGCTAATAAGTATCAGTCTTTGATAGAACTTGTTTTATCACGTCAGCAGACTAGCCGTGTCGGTATTCATCCAAATGTTGCAGATTCGGAAGTTCCATTGCCTGTTATATATTATAGCGATGTTCCTTTTGAAATTTCTTCGGATTTTTCGATTCTTTATAAAGATCGTTCTGATGGAACCAAATATTATGCTTTTGTAAATGGGGCGCGCGCTTATGAAATTCGTGCTAAACTTAGAGAAGTAAAAATTGGGACTAAGATTATTTCTAGCTATCATGATATGGTTTTGTTGGAAACTTGGTAGTTGCTTAAAGAGCCTATGAAACCAAATATCTCCGCCTTTTTTCCTGCCTATAACGAAGAGAAAAACATCGCGAACACGGTACACAAAGCGAAAGCTGTGCTTGAACAGCTGGCTGGCGATTACGAGATTCTGGTTATTAATGATGGTTCTTCTGATCAGACTTTAGCGGTGGCGCGTGGTTTGGAAGCAGAGTTTCCAAAAGTAAAGGTTATTAACCACGAGATTAATCGCGGTTACGGCGGCGCATTAAAATCAGGTTTTTATAACGCAAGGTATGAGTGGGTGGCTTTTACCGATAGCGATGGTCAATTTGATTTTTCTGAACTGTCAAAACTTTTGGAAAAATCATCCGATAGCGACTTAGTGGTTGGTTACCGGCTTAAGCGGGTAGAAGGTTTTATTCGCAAACTTAATGCTAGGTTATGGGGTATTTTGATCTGGCTTGTATTTGGTCTGCGCGTTAAAGACATAGACTGCGCTTTTAAGCTTATTAAAAAAGATGTTTTTGACCATATTCCCAAACTGGAATCAAATGGAGCGTTGATCAGCGCGGAGCTTTTGATACGATGCCGTAAAGCTGATCTTAAAATTGCCCAAGTTGGTGTTCATCATTATCCCCGTTTGGAAGGAAATCCTACCGGTGCCAATCTTAATGTCATAATTAAAGCTTTTAAGGAGCTTCTTTGGCTATGGAGAAACCTAAAGTGATTGGAGTATGAACATTGGTATTATTGGCGGCGGAATAACTGGTTTAACGGCCGCTTATAAATTAAGCAGAAAGGGATATCCCGTAGTATTGTTTGAGGGGGAATCCAGTTTAGGCGGTTCAGCCAGGACTTTTTCCACTAATAAATATCCATTGGAATGTTTTTACCATCACATTTTTTCTGACGATCGCGCTATTATCAGCTTGATTAAAGATTTAGGTTTGTCTGATTATCTGGTAGAAGTTGCTCCTCGCACCGGTCTTTATTATCAAGATAATCTTTATCCTTTTACCTCACCTCTGGATATTTTGCGATTTTCGTCCTTGGATATTTTTTCTCGGGCCCGTTTGGGTTTAGTAAGCGCTTACTTAAAATATCTTTCTCCTTGGGAAACTTTGCAGGATATTGGCGCGTTGGAATGGTGTCGGCAATATTTTGGTCAATCGGTTACCAAGATAGTTTGGGAGCCTCTTTTGTCCTCAAAATTTGGTAAGTATGCGGATCAAATTATAATGTCTTGGTTATGGGCGAGGCTTAAAAAGCGAAGTTTTAATCTGGTTTATATTAAGGGTAGTTTAAAGGTGTTATTTGATAAGTTGGAGGAGAGGATTCGCCGGCAAGGCGGACAAGTGCGTTTGGGGACGCGGGTTGAAAGAGTGACTCGCGAGAACAGGTATTTGAAGGTTCATGGTGATTTTGGCGAGGAGTGCTTTGATCGAATTATTTCCACTATTGCCCCGCCGATTTTGGCCAAGATAGTTGATTTTGAGGATAACGAATATCAATGGCGTTTAACTGGTGTAAAATATCTTTCCGCCAGCACTTTGGTGGTAAAAACAAAAGAGATGCTAACGGATTACTATTGGATAAATATTAACGATACTTCCTTTCCTTTCTTGGCGATGGTAGAGCAGGGTAATTTGATCAGCCCCGCCTATTACGGTGGTTACAACTACCTCTACTTTGGTAATTACTGGCCGTCGGATGACCTCCGTTTTTCTTGGAGCGCGCAGGAAACTTTTAAAAAATACCTTCCATACATAAGAAAAATTCGTCCCGATCTAAAAGAGTCTCTGGTTGAGGATGTTTACAAATTTGACGCTCCTTACGCGCAGCCAGTGGTTGATCGCGGCTACAAGGATCGTTTACCCGGTTTGATTACTCCGTGGACGGGTTTGGCGGCTGGCAGTATCGCTAACATTTATCCTTGGGATCGGGGAATAAATTACAGCGTAACTTTAGCGGATGACTTGATTAACGCTTTGGGTGTGTTATAGAACTCAAACTTTTACGGAAAGAAAAAACTCTCGCTTGGCTAGGGCGAGAGTATTTGTTAGCTAATACCCATACCGGCAAAAATGCAATTTACAATTGATCGGCTGGCATTAGTGATCATATTCGGTACGCCCCAAGCGAAAATCGTAAAAATGGTAAGAGCGGCAAAAACCAAAACCAATGTAAAGTTTACCTTCCGTCGCAAGCAATTTTTTGCCAGCGGAATTAATACGGTGGTTATAAGGGCAGCTCCGGCAATCACTCCTGACCATAAACTATTGAACCCTCGATTTTCGGCAAGCGTTAAGATTAACAAGCTTACCGCATATCCAATTAACAAGATTAGAGCAGTTTCAAAATAGTCACTTAAAAAGCCAAGCAAATTAAATGTGTTCTTGTGCCTGTTTTGCATTTGCGCAGCCCCTCCTTTTGATCGTGATCGTTTCTTTATTACATAATATAAGATTGTAATCGAGTTGTCAAAAGTAAATTGTTTTGCTTTACAATACAACTATGAACATCGGTCTTGATTTACGCGAGTGGCAAAACTTTCCAACTGGCATTAGCCGCTACTTTGAAGGGATTGTTCCCGAATTGCTAAAACAAGGGAGTAATCATTTTTTCTTTCTTTTTGTTTCTGGTGATGCCGGTTTTGTTGGCAATCTGCCAAAAGGTGATAATTTTCAAGTCGTATTTTCTCGGTTTCCCTCAAAATCATTTATTCAATTTCTTGGCTGGCAAAAGCAGATTCGTTTATTTAATCTTGATTGGTTGATCACCACCCCTTACGGTTATGTTCCGGGACTAAAATGCCATGTCGCCTTGATTATTTTTGATTTGCTTTATCACCGCTACCCTAATCAGGCTGGTTTTAAGTTTCGTCTGTACCAATCACTTTTGGAAAAACGAGCTGCTTCAGAAGCGGCTCGTATTATCACAATCTCCGACTTTTGCGCGAAGGATATACAAGATAAACTCTCCGTTCCTCCAAACAAGTTGGTGATAACCCCCTTGGCAGTTTCGCCCTTACTGGCCCCTATGGTTAAAATTCGCGGCCAGCGCCTATTGGAAGGCGATTACTTTTTGTATGTGGGAAATCACCGCCCCCACAAAAATTTGCCTTTTTTGCTTAATGTTTTTTCATGTTGGTTTAAGCAATCTTCGCATCGGGTAAAATTGGCTTTGGTTGGTTGCGACCTATTATCTAAAAGTAAAAACACCCGCGCGCTTCAGCATCAAGTAGGGGAGCTTGGGATTAGCAATGAGGTTATATTTTTTAAGGATATTGACGATGCAAAATTAGCTAACCTTTATCAAAACGCGATCGCTTTGTTAATCCCCTCGCTTTTTGAAGGTTTTGGCTTAAGCGGGTTGGAGGCTTTGTATTTTGGATGCCCGGTTATTTGTTCCAACCTGCCTGTTTTTTACGAATTTATGGAAGGCTACGCTCATTTTGTGCCGGTTAACAATATAGATATTTGGGCTGATTCTCTTAAGCGCGTTTTCGGTTGGCCGATCAAGGAGCGCCATGGTATAGTAAAAACAAGCTGGGATAGTAGTGCTGGGATTATTTTATCCTCTTTGAGTTAGCAACTATGCGTATCTTTATTGATACTAGAACTACTCGAAATAAATATCAGGGTCATGGCGTCGGCGTTTATACGGAGAATATGGCTGAATGGCTGCCTAAAGTGTCTCCGCAGGTTAGCGTAGTAAGATCAGGTTGGAAGAATTGCGATGTTTTTCTTCAGCCAAGTTTTTATGACGGTTTTCCTCACGGCTTTAAGGGGTTAAAGGTAATAATGGTTCACGACCTTACTTTGCTTAAGTTTAATTATTTTTCTGCCCGCGGATGTCTGGTTAATGCTTTGCGTGGTTTGGAGTATCGCTACAAACTTCGGTCGGTAAAAAAAGCAGACTTGGTTTTGACTAATTCCGAGAACACTCGCCAAGATGTACTGCACTACTTAAAAATTCCGTCCTTCAAAGTAAAGGTGATTCATTTAGGTTTAAAAAATTTGCCATCTAGCTCCTTACCTTTTGATCAACTGGGCATTCCAAACGAACCCTTTATTTTATACATCGGTGGGGTGGAGTTTAACAAGAACATTGAGCGGTTGATCAAAGCGTTTGATCAGCTAAAGAAGCAAAACCTCCCCGAAGATTTGATTGATCTTAAATTGGTTTTGGGTGGACGGGGTTTTTGGCAAAAGAGCCGTCCTGAAACAATAAAAATTATGAATTTGATTGACAGTTCAAAAATAAATAATGATATTATTCTTCCCGGTTTTATTCCTGATGAAGATTTGCGTTCTTGGTATCAAGCAACTCTAGCTTTTGTCTACCCAAGCTTTTATGAAGGTTTTGGGTTTCCTGTTTTGGAAGCAATGTCCTGCGGTGCTCCGGTCATTACCGCAAACGCTTCCTCTCTACCCGAAGTTTGCGGCGACGCGGTAATTTATTTTGACCCTTATCAAATTGATTCCATTCAAGAAAAAATTAAAGAAATTATTTTAAACGAAAGCCTTCGTCAGAACCTCTCTTCTAGAGGAGTACTAAGGGCAGGACAATTTAGCTGGGAAAGAACCGCCCGCCGCACTTTTCAATATTTGGCAACATTTCTGGGCCGGTAATGTCATATATTATGCGGGTGGCAGTAGTGCATGACAGTTTGATTCAAAAAGGCGGGGCAGAAAAACTTCTTAGCGCTATTTGTCGACTTTGGCCAGGCGCGGTGCTTTTTAGCTCAATCGCTTCAAATTATTGGCAAAATTATTATTCAAAACTTGGGGTTGAACTACATTTGAGTTGGATGCAAAAATTGCCGTTTAAATCTCTTGCCGAAAAAATATATTTTCCTTTTTACTCCATCGCCTTCAGCGGGTTTGATTTTTCTGATTTTGATGTGGTTATCTCCTCCAGCGCCCGTTTTGCCCATCATTTGATAATACCGCCATCGGTTTTGCACATTTGTTACTGTAATTCGCCGGGAAGAATGTTTTGGCAGCCTCACGACTACTTTCAAAACCGCCTCCTTTTTAGAAAATTACTTACCCCTTGGTTGAGCCGTTTAAGGATAAAAGATTGGGTTTGTTCCCGCTTGGTTGACAGTTACATAGCCAATGCCGGCTGGCCGCAAAAAAGGATTCATCATTTTTATAAGCGCTCGTCTAGAATTATCCACCCGTTTGTTAATGTTGATTCATTGTCAGAACATTTAGATGGTATTTGTCCAAAAGATGGCCCCTTTCTGGTGGTAAGCCGCCTCGTTGGCTGGAAGAGAGTGGATTTGGCTATTAAAGCCTGCGCGATTTTGAACTTTCCTTTGGTGGTGGTGGGAGATGGTCCGGATAGAAGAAGGCTAGAAAAATACTGTAGCAACGGTATTTTATTGGCGGGCAGGTTGACAGATTCCCAGTTAAAAGCTTATTATGAATCATGTCGCGCTGTGATTATAACTCAAGAAGAAGATTTTGGATTGGTTTCTTTGGAAGCTCAAGCTCATGGCAAGCCGGTCATTGCTTACGGTAAGGGGGGTTCCGTGGAAACAGTGGCTGAAGGCGAGACTGGTCTGTTTTTTAAAGAACAATCTGTTGTTAGTTTGGTAAATACTCTTAAAGTTTTTGATGGTATTCAGTTTCTTCGTCAAAAGTGCTTCGCCCAGGCCAAGAATTTTAGCTACCAGCGTTTTGCTAAGGAGCTTGAGGAGTTTGTCATTAAAGCATGGCAGAAACAATAAATAATTCAAATTTTGAAAAGCAGTCATACTCCTTCTATTCAGTGGTAAAAAGGATGATCGATATAATTATCTCTCTAACTGTTTTGGTTATAGGAGCGCCAATTTTTTTACTCATCGCCTTATTGATCAAACTTGACTCTTCCGGACCGGTTATCTACCGCCAGGAGAGAAGTGGAAAATACGGTCGAATCTTTCGTATATATAAATTTCGTTCCATGGTAACTAATGCCGACCAGATTTTGTGGAGATCTGATCCCGAGCTTCTAGAAGTTTACAAAAAAAATAACTACAAAATACCCAACGACCCTCGAGTTACCGCGATTGGGAGTATTATTCGCCGCTTAAGTTTTGATGAATTGCCCCAATTTATTAATGTTTTGGTTGGAGAGATGAGTATAGTTGGGCCGCGCGCCTGCAAACCTAATGAGCTTTCCGATCAGCAGGAAGTCTTTCCCGAATCAAAAAAATACATTAAAGACCTGCTTTCCGTTCGTCCCGGTATTACCGGTCCCTGGCAGGTGGGCGGGCGCAACGAGATTGATTTTTGCGAACGGACTCGTTTGGGAGCGGAATACGCCAAACGTCAATCGCTGATTTATGATTTTACTATTATGTTAAAAACTCCCTGGGCGGCTTTAGCCGGTACAGGTATTGTTGACCGTGGTTAAAATATGAGTAAATACTGGTCCGCAAAAACAAAATTAGTATCTCTGAATCGCAAGAGCGTTTTTCTTGGTGGGGTTTTTCTAATTGTAACCTTGGCGGTCTTTTTTATATTTTTCCTTATTATTCCTCTTTTAAGAATCCGGTCAAAGGCAATCGCGTTGCATGAAAGTGTTCGTTACACCAAGGATGGATTGGCTTTGCAGGATTACCCTCAACTTCAAAGAGGGGTAGCTCGTTTGGGAGGGGATTTAGAAGGTTTTGAATCAAATTACAAAAAACTTTCTTGGCTAAAGGTTATTCCATGGGTCCGTTCTTACTATCTTGACGGACAGGCCTTTATATTGGCAGGCGCTGATCTTATTTCCGCTGGAGATAAGTTTTTAAATATTCTTGCTCCCTTCGCCCCCACTTTGGGTTTTAAGACCCAGGAATCAATCGTAACCTTAGGTGGTCAGGAAAGAATTGCCGGTTTAATAAAAGCTATGCCGCAAGTAGCTGGTCAACTAGACGCGGTTAAAATTGACATTGTTTCTGGCAGCCAAAAATTATCCCGTGTTAATACGAATCGTTATCCCGAAACTATGCGCGGTTATAAAATCCGTTCCACTTTAGAATCCGTAAAATCAACTCTAGATTCTTTGGCCCAATCTGGTCCAGATTTGGAGGATATTTTAAATACCCTTCCTAGGATAATGGGTGATCAAGAGCGTAAGGTTTATTTAGTTCTGTTTCAAAACGACAAAGAGATTAGACCGACCGGTGGGTTTTGGACCGCCTATGCTTTACTAGGCGTTGAGCAGGGGAGAATTGTTAGCGCCCAATCCGGAGATATGTACTTTTTGGATATTGACAACCGAGTGTCCTACTATCCGCCCGCTCCGGCGCCAATCGCTAATTACTTAAAATTGGATAAGTGGTATATTAGAGACTCCAACCTCTCTCCTGATTATAAAGAATCGGTTGAGACAATGCTTGAATTTTGGAATCGCGTACCAGGAGTGCCGGATCTGGATGGCGTGATCGCAGTAGATACTTATTTTGTTGAGGGTTTATTAAAAATTGTTGGACCTATTTCCCTTCCCGGGTTTAAAGAGCCCTTTAGCGCCGAAAATGTAGTCTATCAATTAGAGGAATATTCCAATGTTTTAATGAAGCATTCCGGTGAGCGGAAGGATGTGCTGGGAAGTTTGATGAGTCAGATGATTGCCAAGATTTTCGCTTTGCCCTCAAATTCTTATAATGACCTTCTTAATACTGGTGTAGCTCTGTTGGCGGAAAAGCACATTCTTCTTTATTTTGTTGATGGACTAGCGCAGGAATTGTCTCAAAAATACAATCTAGCCGGTAGAATTACTGAATTTTCTGGAGATTATCTCCACATTAACGATGCTAATTTTGGCGGGCGCAAAGCAAATTGGTACATGGAGCAAACTGTTGCTAAGAAAGTTTATCGTCAAGGTGATAATTTGCTTTGTGATTTGGAGCTAGTTTATAAAAATATTGGTGACTATGACAGCGAGTGGAACACCGGTTATCGTGACTACATGAGAATCCTAGTTCCGAGCGGCTCTCAATTGATTTCTGGCAGTGGCGGTCTTGAACCATTTACCAGTTTTAATGACTTGGGGAAAACCGTTTTTGCCACCTTTCTTGGCGTGGGTCCAAAAGAAACGACTGTTATAAAAGTTACATACAAGCTTCCCAAAGAGATTATTCAAGATGGCCAATATAAGTTGCATGTTCAAAAGCAGCCGGGAACCCAAGGTTTCTCTTACAAAATCGACTTTTTGGGCAAAGAGGAGTCGATAGTTTTGAATAAAGACACTATTGTTAGTTTTTAGTTTATTAGGCTTGATCAACTTACTTAATTAAATAAATTTTAGATTTTGATTCAGCCAAAAATTGTGGCAGTATATACTACCGAAGCATTGATTCTTAAAACAAAAGATTATGGAGAAGCGGACCGTATTTTAACGGTTTTTACCAAAGATCGCGGCAAAATCGGCGCCATCGCCAAGGGGGTTAGACGTATGGAGTCTCGTAAGGGTGGAAATGTGGATCAGTTAAACTATGTACTGGTCTCTTTGGCGGAGGGCAGAGATTTACATGTTGTAACCGAGGTGGAATCGCTCGCCTCGTTCCACCGGCTTAAAAATGAGCTGAATTTGGCGGTTTTGGGTTACTATGTGGCAGAATTAATAGACCGCTTTTTTGCGGACGAGCAAGTCTGTTATAGTATTTTTCGTTCCGCATTAATGACTTTGAGCCGTTTAGACAAGCGCAGCAGTTTCTTGCGCAAAATACTGGCTTTGCGCTTGTTTGAGCTTGATTTACTGGAAGAATTGGGTTTTAATCCGCAGTTTCGCAGCTGCGTGATTTGCGGTTTGCCGATTCGTCATGAAGGCTGTGTTTTTGATGCTAGCCAGGGCGGGGTAATCTGCCGAGATTGTGCTGTCGGTCGCCGAGGTGGGATTGCCATGGAGCTGGAAACATTGCGGTTGATTCGTAATCTTCAGAGTCGGGCTTGGAACGATGTAAAACGGGTGCATTGCTTGAATGCGCAACTTAACCAAGTTGGCGACTCCCTAAAATACTACTTGGAGTGGTTACTGGAGAGAAAGTTTGGTTCTTTAGAGTTGCTGTCTGATATTTCCTGCTTGGAAAAAATAAATGGTTCTGTTAGCCTCTAGTTAATATATGACCGAAGCGAACGATCTAATGTTAAAAATAACCTCTTTGGCCAAGCGGCGGGGTTTTGTTTATCCTAATTCCGAAATATACGGCGGTCTTTCCAACGCCTATGATTATGGTCCTTTGGGGGTTGAGTTGTTGCGTAATATTAAAGATTGCTGGTGGAAAAAATTCGTCCATCAGCGGCCGGAAATCTACGGTATTGATGGGGCGATTATTTCCAACCCCAAAGTTTGGGAAGCGTCTGGCCATGTGGCCAATTTCGCCGACTCCATGATTGATTGTTGTTCTTGTAAAGCTAGATATAGAGTTGATCATTTAATTGAAGAGCAGACTGGTGAGAAGGTTGAGGGGGCGTCTTTAGATGAATTGGAGAAAGCAATCGCCGCTAAAAATATAATTTGCCCCGCCTGCGGTAAGAAAAATTTTACCGCGGCGCGCAAATTTAATACCTTGTTTCGATCAGAATTAGGCAGTTTGGAAGAAGGGGGAACCACGGTCTATTTACGGGGGGAAACAGCCCAAAATATGTTTGTTGATTTTAGATCGGTAATTAATTCTTTTAGTCCAAAACTGCCTTTTGGACTGGCACAGATAGGCAAGGCTTTTCGCAATGAAGTCACCTTGGGAAACTTTATTTTTCGCACTTTTGAGTTTGAGCAAATGGAAATTGAGTATTTTATTCATGAACGGGATTGGGAAGCGGTTTTTGAGCAATGGAAAACGGATATGTGGGAATGGTTGATTAGTTTGGGTATCAATTCTGACCATCTGCGCTGGCGGCGACATAGCGAACAGGAGTTATCACATTACTCTAAGCGGACCGAGGATATTGAATATGATTTTCCTTTTGGCGGCTTTAATGAGCTCTGCGGTTTGGCCTATCGTACCAACTTTGATCTTGCCAATCATTCAAAATTTTCTGGGCAAGATCTTTCTCTTTCGCTTGATGACGGTTCCAAGTACCTGCCTCATGTGGTGGAGCCGACTTTTGGAGTAAGCAGGACATTGTTGATGTTGCTTTTAGATAGCTATCGGGAGGACGAGGTAAACGGAGAGATTCGGTCTTACCTCAAGTTAAATCCTAATCTAGCTCCTTATCAAGTAGCGGTTTTTCCTTTATCTTCAAATAAACCGAAATTGGTGGAAAAGGCACAGAGTGTTTTTAAATTATTACTTGGCAGTTTCTCCGTTGTTTGGGATGGGCACGGCAATGTGGGCAAGCGCTATCGCCGCCAGGATGAAATCGGCACGCCTTTTTGTGTGACAGTTGATTACCAAACTTTGGAAGATAGTACCGTCACGGTTCGCGATCGGGATACCATGGCGCAGGAGCGAGTACCGGTTGATGCTCTTATCCCTCATTTTTCCTCTAAACTAGCGCTTTAGATTGTCTTATTCATTATTCGGTTGATTGCCCTTAATCTCCTTTAGCTTTCCTTATCCATCTTGAAACTTCTTTAAGTGTCCTCTTTCGTCTTTTCTACCTAGACCGATTCAAGCAAAACCTTATGAATTAATATTACCGCATAATGGGGTGTGGTAATATCGTCGGCTTTTCGTGTGAGAAGGAGAAAAAAGGCTCGACATATTTCCATGTAGAGCCTCTAGCGTGTCTGCCTTCGGATGTTTGGAAATAGGGGTAGTAGTGCTCTTGTTCTGCCCGTCAGAATCAATCACAGAGTTGTGGCCGCGCCTCTCTAAAAGTGCCACTACCTTAGGCCCCTCGTGCTATTACCGTCCTCAGTTAGCCACCAATGAGGATGAATACGCCATTGTTTGGGGTGGGGGGGTTCCTTGTATTTAATGCATCGCGTTACTGGGGGTTCTTTATCTTCTAGATTTAACCTCGACTATACCCCGCGGGCGATCCTCGGTGGACTAATCCTACTACGCGGAACTTTATGAAAAACTTTTTTTCGCGCCATTTTGAGCGTAACGAAAAAATCCTCCTTTCCGAAGGGGATCCTTCATCCGCCTTCGGTGGATTCAGGATGACGGGTGGAGGACTAAGGCACGGTCTGCCTACGGCAGACCGTGCCCTGATACCTGTTCTTTGAGGCTCTCAAACAATTCCTTCTTGACACTTGGATAACAAATGGTGTTTTATGGTATTGACAGAGCATGTATTGGTGAAATAGCATGAGGGCATGGATTATTTTACCGGTGAGTTTAGTCCCAATCTGACTGAAGGAAACAGGCTGTCCTTGCCAAAAAGGGTTCGCGATCGTCTGGGAGAGGATGGTGTAATTCTCACTCGAGGTTTTGATGGCTGTATCTTTGGATATCGCCGCGACGCTTGGTACCAAAAGGCTTACCAGCAGGCCGAACAACCTGCCGATGATTCCCGAGCGAGGAAACTAAAACGTTACATTTTCTCTGGGGCGGCGGATTTGTCGGTTGACAAGCAAGGGAGGGTGGTTATTCCCAATAATCTGCTTGAATACGCGGAGATTGCGGATATTACTTCGGTAGTAGGTGTAGGCGATCATTTTGAGATTTGGAACAGGCAAAAGTGGGAAGGGCAGTTGGTTAAGATCTCGGAGGAGGTAGATAAGGATGAGTAGCGAGGGCAACTTTCACATCTCCGTGATGGTGAAGGAAGTTCTTGAAGGTCTGGCGGTAAAAAGTGGCGGTAAATATATAGATTGTAATTTAGGCGGGGGCGGTCACACCGCGGAGATAATGAAGAGAGGAGGATTTGTTTTAGGGATAGATTGCGATCAAGAATCTATTTCTTATGTGGAGAGGAACTTTGAGCGCCAAATAAATGATGGAAAACTGCTTATTCGTTTGGGTAATTTTTCACGGTTGGGGGAGCTGGCGAAAAGTTGCGGTTTTAATCAGGTTGACGGGATTTTGTATGATTTGGGACTAAGTTCCTTTCAACTGGAACGATCGGGGCGGGGTTTTAGCTTTCAGCGCCACGAGCCTTTGGATATGCGCATGGATAATCAGCTTAAAGTCAGGGCATCAGATTTAGTTAATGGTTTATCAAAATATGAACTTTGTAAATTATTTGAACAGTTTGGCGAAGAACAGCATTCTTGGGCAGTGGCTCAAGCTATTGTTAGCGCCCGTGCTTTAGAGCCGATTGTTCGTACCGATCAGCTGGCCAATGTAGTGAGAGAGGTTTTAGGTTACAAAAGAGGATCGCTCCACCCGGCTACCAAAGTTTTTCAGGCTTTGCGTTTGGCGGTGAATCAGGAGTTGTTTAATGCCAGTGAGTCCTTTAAACAAGCGATTGAGCTTTTAGGGAGTGGGGGAAGGTTAGTTATTATTTCCTTTCACTCGCTGGAGGATCGGTTGAGTAAGAATTTACGGGAAAATAAGTGTTTGGTTCCCGTTAACCGTAAGCCGATTATACCTAGTGGGAATGAGATTTTAGCTAACCCGCGTTGTCATAGTGCCAAAATGAGAATTTATGAAAAGATTTAGAGTTCCAAAAAATAAAAGCGGAAAATGCCTTCGTTGCTGGTTTATCCCGCTTGCTAGTTTAGCGGTTGCTTTGGGAGTTAGATTCGCTGTTTCGAGCCGTTTAGTTTCCTTGGGCGGATCTATTTGCCAGTTTGAGTCACAAAAGCAATCGTTATTAAAAGAAAATGAGCAGTTATCAAATCAGTCGGTAGCTCTCGGTTCCTACTCAAGAATTACTAAAATAGCCCAAGAGTCTTTTGGTTTTAGTTATAATCTTGATTCATTGTCTTATCTTACCTCGCCAAAAATCGCCTCACGCTAGGTTTATATGCCAGTTAGCTTTAAAAAAAACTACACTAATCGGCGTTATTTAGTTATTACCTTTTCCTTTTTAATTAGTTTTTTAGTTGTGGTTCTACGTTTGTTTTATGTACAAATAATTAGCTACGATAACTACTCGGCAAAGGCTAGTCAACAGCATTGGTCTTCGCGCACCATTATCGCCAAAAGAGGTTCCATTTACTCCAGCGATGGTTTTCCACTAGCCGGTACTCAAGACTACTATCTCTTGTACGGCGAGCCTTTTAAAGTAAGTCAGGCAGGTACATACGCTAGCGAACTAGTTCCCATCATCTCCCCTAAAATTTATCAGCGACTTTCTCTTGATCATGATTATACCAGTCTTGCGAACCTAGAGTTAGAAGTTGAATCCAAATTATCTTCAGATTTTCGTTGGGTGCGTTTAGCCAATAAAGTTTCTCCGGCCCAGCGGGAAGAAATATTATCTTTGGGTTTAGATGGGTTGGGCTTTGAGATAGAGCCAATCCGTTACTATCCAGAAAATCAGTTGGCAGCGCATATTCTGGGTTTTGTTGGTTTAGATTTACAAGGTCTGGCTCAAGGTTATTATGGAGTGGAGGGTTACTATAATAGTGATTTGCGGGGAAAGGATGGTTTGGTTAATGAGGAGAGCGCTGTTTCAGGTGATTTTATTCTTCTTTCTAATCCTCGCAGCTTTGATTCGGTGGCCGGACGGGATTTGCACTTGACTTTAGATAGAGCCATCCAGTTTTTGGTGGAAACACGTTTACGCGAGGCAGTAATTAAATACAGGGCTAAAAGCGGCTTGGTTTTGATTGTGGATCCAGATTCCGGGAAGATTATTTCTTTAGCAGCCTTTCCCTCTTATAATTTGTATCCTTGGATGGAGAACTCATCTTTAGATTCTCAAATTACAGGTGAGGAAAAAGAACCCTGGGATTATGAATTGCTAAGCAATCCGGCTATTTCAGTTTCGTATGAGCCTGGTTCGGTGATGAAGCCGGTTACATTAGCGATTGGTTTGGATACAGGGGAGATAAACATAGATACTGTTTTTGATGATAACGGACCGTTTAATATTGCCGGTTACAAAATTGACAACTGGGACGGCAAGCATTATGGCATTCAAAATCTATATCAGCTTTTACAAAAATCAAATAATATTGGTGCCTGCTGGGTAGGTAGGCAAATTGGCTGGGAAAAATATCTGCCGCGTCTCACCAATTTTGGATTTGGAAGTATTTTGGGTATTGACTTGGAAGGAGAGGAACCCGGTCTGCTCCCCGCCAAAGAACAACAAGATGAAGTTAGGCTTTGCACGGTCGCGTTTGGCCAGGGTATCTCGGTTACGCCTTTGCAGATGGTAATGTCTTATTGTTCTCTGATTAACGGCGGTAAATTAATGCGCCCTTATTTGGTAGAAAAAATTACCGAACAAGGAAAATTAATTTTGGAAAGGCACCCCGAAGTTATTGGAAGAGTGATAAAAGAAGAGATTTCAAAAAAACTTGAGGAAATGTTGATTGAAGCGGTGGCTAGAGGAGAATCAAAGTTTTATAACCTAGATAATTACAGAGTTGGCGGTAAAACCGGTACTGCTCAAATCCCTTTGGAAACCGGCGGCTACGATCCCTCTCGCACCAATGCCACCTTTATTGGTTTTTTGCCAAGTTACAAGAATTTTGTTATGCTAGTTAAGCTGGAGCAACCTTTGACTAGTATTTACGCGGCCGAGACGGCGGTACCCTTGTGGATGAAGATTGTTTCTGACCTAGCTGGTTACTATGGTTTTCCTCCAGACTTGTAGTTATGCAAATAAAAGGCGGATTTCCTCTAAAAGGTGAAGTTGATGTATCCCCAAGTTCCCAAGAATCGCTATTTTCTTTGGGGTCCGGCTTGATATTTAACGAATCTCTTATTCTGGATAAACTTTCTTTGTGTGGTTTGGTAACTCAATCTCTGGAAATGTATAGAGAGTTTGGTGTGTGCATAGTTCGTAATGATGATGGTTTATCTGTTAGTAACATTAAAGATAGTTCTTCTGTCCTATTTTTGAAACATAGTTATCTTTGGCAGCCGCTGTTTTTTGCTTTGCCTGGTCTTTTGAGGACCCACGGGTTTTTAAGCGTGCGGAGCGGCCGTCCAAAACTGTTTCTTTCTGCGGCAGTTAAAGAAGCACTTGAACTCTTCTTTGAATTTGGTTTAAAAATTCAAGCTGATGATGATTTTCTGAATCTTACTAAAGCTGATCATCCTTTTGAGAATAAAATTATTACCCTTTCTCAAAAAAGCTCTTTTTTAACGGCGCTGGCTTTGCTCATGACGGCCGCGTTTGTTGAGAAGGAAATTGTGTTCACCAATGTTAAGTTGGATATTGAGATCCTCCGTTTTTTAGACATGCTTAAAAAGTTTGGATTTGATTACAGGATCAACCAGGAAGATGGGGTACTTTTTCTTAATAAAGAGTTAAAAGAAATTCCTGTGGTTAGGCATTCAATTGGTTTCGACCCATATGATCTGGGAATATTTTCTTTGAGCGGTTTATTAAGTAACGGTTCGGTTATTTGTAAAAAGGTTGTTTCTAAAGAAATTCTACCGTTTCTTTCGATCTTGGAAAAAATAGGCCTTGTCTTTGAAAGTTCTGACTCATCTTTAACCATATGGTCGGAAAACACCGATAATTATTCCTTATCGAAAACCTTTAGTCTTACTAGCCCATACTTTTCTTGGGTTTGGGATCCCTTGATTTGTTTGGCGTTAAGTCGGCTTTGCCAGAATTGCTTGTTGGCTACGCCCTATACTCATCTTTCCTCCCTTTGGATAAGGGACTTTCGTCATCTGGGGATAAAAATTGAATTGGTGGAGATTTCGGAAGAAAAAATGTACCGTATCTCTGGCAAAAATTCGCTCAGCGGCAAATCTTTAAATTTGCCTTTTAGTCCTCTATCTTCGTGTTTGTTTTTAGTGTGTTTACTTGCTTCCGGTAAATCTAATCTTTCCAGTGACAGCGCTCTTGATTTTTTTCACGAAAATCTTGTTCAGAGGTTTATTAACTTAGGGGCGCAAATTTCTTTTAATTAGCCTGCTGTCTTAATTTTTTTACTGTCCTATGAATTATTGTGGCGACATTGGTTTCTGATAACCCGGTTACTTTGGAGATTGTTTTGTTGGTGTAACCGTCAAAGAATTTGAGATACATTATTTTGTGCTCCTTGGGTGGCAGCTGGTTTATTTTTTGCCAAATCCACTGGTTTAAAAACAATATCTGCCCATCTTGATGATTGGGTTCTGCTAAGGTGTATTCAACCTCTTCTAATCTAACCTCCTTTTGACATTTTTGCTTTCTTATATAGTCAATTAGCACATTTCTAGCGATAGCGTAGAGCCACGCGGATAAACTTTTTCCTTGCCAACGAAAGTTGTTGATTCCCCCCATCGCTTTTTTAAAAACAATGCTGGTTAGGTCTTCGGCTTCTTCGGTTTGGATTCTCACTCTAAAAAATCTTAAAATATGTGGTTGATAATGTTTATAGATAATACTCCACGACTTTTCGTTGTTCTTACCAGATTTTTTTATACTACTCACTAAAAGTTCTTCTTGTTCGATCGGAAGGGATATTATGCTCATACGATCAGGATGTTGGTAATTTTCTCAATTAGTTTTTGCGCTAGGGGTTGTTGAACTCTTATCACCAGCGCTTTCTCGGATATTTGACCTTTGTCTTTTGGCATCTCCCCTTTTTTAATTAGGATGATTTTAAGCCTTAAAGCCTTTGATTTTTTAAAGTCTCCTTTTCTGTCGGTAATGAGAACCGCTTTGCTTCCAAGTTTTTCCACTACCTCTAAGACTGCTTTAAAAGGTGACGGTAGGTAGAAGTAGGAGTTGTCCACAACAATAAAGTGGTCGGTTTTTATTATTGATATTCTTGGTTTTGGCGGAGTAAAAATAAATGCCGCCTTATCTAAGATATCCTTGTTCATTCCAAAGTATCGGCCCACTTGTTTAGCTATTTTGAGGTAGTCATCATTTTTTGGCGTTTCCGGGTAGCCGATTTGAAAAATAACCTTGCTTATCCACAGATATTTAACCGGATCCTGTCCGCAAGATATCACTACTTTTGGTTTGAGTATCCTCATCCAATAATCAAAGATATCCTTTTGATGGTCTGGCACTTCCATTACCAATTTATGTGAATACGGCCTGTTTTTTATTAGTGATACAACCGTTTTGGCCAAAGATAACAACCACTGACCGATTCCATTTGGATAGTAGGCCATTCCCAGGACAGCCAGCGGAAGGCAGAATTCTGATGCTGGTGTTTCCAAATTTCTTCTGGTGGGAAACTCTTCTTTTAGAACTTGAAATACAGCTTCTCTAGCAGGCGCGGTTTCTCCCGGTCCGGTAATAACAACAATTTCATGTTGATGCTTCTTTATTGCTGCTTTTGTAATAAAAGTTAGAAGCAGCCTTCCCGGTTTTCTTAGCAGATTGTTTAGAACATTCATGTTTTCATTATACTCAACTAAATCACAGAATACGAAGGAGAGGAGTACCTTACCACAAGCTTTGGTTCGTGCTAATATAGTTTAAGCTTTGCCCTTACGAGGCCATCCGCCGCCAAAGGATAAGGATGGCGAAGTAGGGCTACTAACTTAGCAGAACCTTCCTGTGAAAAAGACAAAAAAATTAATTGATTACTATTTATTGTTTGGGTTGTTAGTTTTACTAATTTTTGGGACAATCACTGTTTACAACTCTTCTTTAGTAGCTTCGAATAATTTATTCGGCGGGCAGTTTTATTTCCTTATTCACCAACTGCTTTGGCTTTTTTTTGGCTTGGTTGGGGGTGTATTTTTTTATTTATACCCTTATCAAAAATTGCGTTTATTTTTTAAGATTGGTTTGTACATCTCTCTCTTTTTCCTTTTTTTGACGGGTTTAGGCGGTTTGTCTAGTTTACCTTTTTTTCGTCTCTTTCTTGGTTGGCTGCCTGACAACATTCTATATCAAAGTTTTTGTCCAGCGATTAACGGCGCCCGTCGCTGGTTTATTTTTAATCCCAGCCCCCTGCCAGCAATTCCTTTGCTTGGCAGGTTGAACTTTCAACCGGCGGAAGCGCTCAAGTTTTTTATTGTTGGCTATCTTTCTTTTACTCTTTCTCAAGCCACAAGGAATGGGAGAAATTTTCCGTCAGTATTTCTCTGGCGCTTTTCCTTTTTAATAGCGGTGATTTCCGGTTTGCTAGTCCTGCAGCCTGATTTTGGATCACTACTTTTGCTTAACAGTTTGAGCTTTGGCTTGGCATTCTTGGCAGGTGTTCCTTTGTGGTATTTTTCTTTACTTCTTCCTTTAGGTACCTTAGCTGGGCTTCCTCTAATCCTGTTTTCCGATTACCGAAGAGCTCGGTTGCTCACATTCTTGTCCGGCGGCTCCCAAGACCCTTTAGGCAAAGGTTACCAAATCAGCCAGGTATTAATCGCACTAGGCTCCGGAGGTTGGTTTGGGCTTGGTTTTGGCAACTCCCGTCAAAAGCACGGCTATATTCCCGAAGTGGCTACCGACTCAATTTTCGCGATAATCGGGGAAGAATTGGGCTGGGTAGGGACGGTTGTTTTTTTGGTAATATATTTTTATGTGCTCTTTCGTGGTTTAGCAGTGTCCAGGAATTGTCAGGATAATGTCGGCAAACTTTTAGCTGGCGGTGTGGTTCTGTGGATATTTTCTCAACTCGTCTTAAATTTGGGGGCGGTAACGGCGTTGATTCCATTTACGGGTGTGCCTTTGCCCATGATTTCTTATGGCGGTTCCTCTTTGATTTTTATTGTAAGCGGTTTGGGACTGTTGCTTAATGTTTCAAAAAATTCTTAATCTATGCGTTTGATTATTACTGGCGGCCATTTAACTCCTGCTTTGGCTGTTGTTCAACAACTACAAAAAAGAGGAGTTACCGATATACATTGGATTGGCTGTAAATATACCATTTGGGGTGATAGGGAAAGCTCAGCGGAATATAAAGTAATTACGCAACTTAAGTTACCCTTTTATTCTTTGCAGGCCGGTAAAATTTATCGCACCTTTAACCCGATTAAGCTGGCGCACGTTCCTTGGGGTTTTGTTCAAGCCTTTTGGTATTTACTCAAAGTCAGACCAGACGCCATTATTTCTTTTGGCGGATATTTGGCGGTACCAGTAGCTTTTTGGGGTAGAATACTTGGTAAGTTGGTTGTCACTCATGAGCAGACAATTACTGTTGGTTTAGCTAACAAAGCGATAGGTTTTTTTTCTCATCGGGTTTTCCTGACTTGGCCGCAGTCAAAAAAGTTCTTTCGTGAGGATAAGACCCAGGTGGTTGGTTTACCTCTAAGGTCAGAGATTTTTGCTGTAAGAAAGGACCATCCTCTTCTTTGTCCGCCTCTTTCTTGCTGGCCGGTAGTTTACATAACTGGGGGAAATCAAGGGAGCCACACTTTTAATCTTTGCGTTTGGGAGATTTTGGATAAACTGCTTGCTCGAACGGTGGTGGTTCATCAGACCGGAAGTAACAGTATATATAGAGATTATCAACAGGCCTTGGGGATTAAGGAGTCTTTGAATCCAGGTAAATCTTCTCGTTATTTTGTTTATGATTATGTGGATGAGAAGGATATTGGCGCTGTTTTTTTTCGGGCAAATGTAGTTGTCTCCAGAGCGGGGGCGAGTACTGTTTTTGAATTAGCGGCCCTCGGGAAGCCCGCTGTTTTGGTTCCTATTCCGTGGTCTTCCCGCAACGAACAAGGAAGGAACGCCGAAATCTTAGAAAAAGCGGGTTTAGCTCAAATTATTAAGCAGTCCGATCTAACCTCGTCGCTGCTTTATCAAGCCATTATTAATGTTATTAATCATCCCGAGCAATATAAAATAAGTGATGATTCTATTATTTGTAATAACAGTGACGCCGCTGAAAGATTTGTTGAGTCTTTTATCTCCTTAATGGTCTCGCGCTGATTGTTATTTGGTAACACAGACTATGCCTGTCCTTCCCACAAAACAACGTCGTTTTGTTCGGCCCAGATTCCTACCGAAGAGGGTTTTTTATAGATCTTTGTATTTTAAGATTTCTGTCGTCGGCGCGGGTTTACTTCTCACTGCCACCATTATTTACATTTTGCCTTTGTGGCGCATTAACGATGTTTTCTTCGACGAAGGCTTGCCAGCTCCCCCCCACTTCGCGCAAATTGAGTCTTTTTTGGAAGATGAATTACTAGGTAAAAATATCCTTGCTTTTATTAGTCTTGGAGCAAAAAAGCGATTGTTACTTAAATTTCCTCATATTAGCGAAGTTATCCTTAAAAAGAGACTTCCAAACAAGGTGTTTGTTGTTTTATATGTTCGTGAACCGGTACTAAAACTCTCCCCAAAAACCGGTTTTTCTGATTTATTAATTACTTCTCTGGGCGCGGTTTTTCTTGATCCCGGCGACACTCCAATTCTTCCCGAGTTCATTCCGACCGAGTCGGTGAATATTAATCAAGGTTTAGGCCATCTTTCACCGAACGACAGCGCTTTGGTTTCTCAACTTGTTGGGGAGGTGAATGATCTTGCTCTTAAAGAAATTGATGGTAGTGGTACAATAACTCTTGCTGATGGAATTATTGTTTTTCTCGACTTAAAACGGTCTCTGTCTTGGCAATTTTCTCAAACCAAGGAAATTATTTCGCAATCTGTTTTGGAAGGTAAAACCTTGTCAAGCGTGGATTTTAGATACGGGCAGCCTTTGCTAAAATAAAATTATTAGTTGCGTAATTGACCTTGAGTTGTGGATTCGGTTATATTTATACAAGTACCTGTTTAATTAAATTTTATGTCTCGTGATCGTGTTGTTGTAGGTATTGACATTGGTTCCAGTAAAATATGTTGCGTGATTGCTAGCTGTGGTGAGGAGGGTAAAATTTCTGTTATTGGGGTGTCTTCAGTACCTTCTGCCGGTATAAAAAAAGGAATTGTGGTTGATATTGACGAGGCGGTGGGTTGTATCGCGGACTGTTTGGAAAGAGCGCAGCGAATGGCTGGTTACGGTGTTTCTGCCGCATCTATTTCCTGCAACGGCACTCATATTTCGTCTATTAACTCTCATGGTGTAGTGGCAGTAACCGGCAAAGAAAATGAAATTGATGAAAGCGATATATTTAGGGTAACCGAAGCGGCGCGGGCAGTGGCTATTCCTTCCTCGCGGGAGATTATCCATGTTATTCCCCGTGGATTTGTAGTGGACACACAGGAGGGAATTAAGGATCCCATCGGGATGAGCGGCACTCGTTTGGAAGTGGAGACCAATCTTATTTCTGGCGAAGTTACCGCTTTGCGTAACCTGGCGCGTTGTGTTCAGCAAGTTGGGGTGGATGTTACCGAGGTGGTTTTTACTGGGCTGGCTTCGGCGGAAGCGGTCCTAAATGACACCGAAAAAGAGTTGGGCACAGTTTTGATTGATATTGGCGGTAGTACTACCAGTATTATTGTTTATGAAGATGGCAGCCCGGCCTATTCAACCGTTTTGCCTTTGGGTGGTCGAAGTATCACTAGTGACTTGGCCATCGGCTTGCGTGCCTCTTTAGAAGCGGCCGAACAGGTAAAAATAAATATGTCCTCTTTGTTGAATTTCTCTTCATCCGGCGCGAGCGTCGGTTCCGCTGAAGACGAAATTGACTTTAAATCCTTGGGTTTAGATATAGATAGCGAAGGTCTTTCTCGTAAGCTTTTGGCAGATATTGTTCAGGCCAGGTTGCGCGAGATTTTCACTTTGGTAGCTTTGGAGATTAAAAAATCCGGTTACCGTGACAAGTTGCCTGCCGGTGTGGTTTTATGCGGCGGCGGCGCGAAGACATTGGGTGTGGAAGATGCAGTAAAGTACTGTCTAAAAGGTCCGATTAGGGTAGCCAAACCTCGAGGCCTAACTGGTTTAGTAGAGGAGCTTGGCAGTCCTGATTACGCGACAGTGGTAGGTTTAATCAATTACGCATCTCGTAATTCAGCAAAAAAGAAGCGTACTTTATCCTTTACAGGAGGAAAAATTAAAAAAGCCTCCTCTGCCTTTATTTCTTTCTTTAAATCACTTCTGCCTTAGTTTTTTTTATGCTAATTAAACCAGAGATTAACCGCTTTGCCAAAATTAAAGTTTTAGGCGTAGGTGGCGGGGGTAGTAATACTGTGGCTTCCATGATCAACAATCAGCAGATCCAAGGAGTGGATTTTGTGGTAATTAACACTGATGCCCAAGCTTTAAAGAGTAGTTGTTCGCCTATTTCTCTACAGATTGGCCGCGATCTTACTGGCGGTTTGGGTTCGGGTGGCAATCCAGAGATTGGCCAGAAAGCGGCCGAAGAATCGCTTGATGAGATTCGTTCTCACCTGGAAGGTTATGACATGCTTTTTATCACCGCTGGTATGGGCGGCGGTACCGGCACTGGCGGCGCTCCAATAGTGGCCCGTTTAGCTAAGAGTATGGGTATTCTTACTGTGGCGGTTGTT
>Ga0210057_1002984_pt1 | contig 23664 bp, 25 predicted proteins | sample CryGeyCG2114_010_2_FD_183968 | JGI IMG/M metagenome (GOLD analysis project Ga0210057, IMG submission 183968) | Groundwater microbial communities from aquifer - Crystal Geyser CG10_big_fil_rev_8/21/14_0.10 (SPAdes) (version 2) | ecosystem: Environmental > Aquatic > Deep subsurface > Groundwater ...
AAAATATGGTATAAAAAGAATTTCTTTTCCGCTTTTTCTGGGAAAGCTGGTGCATAATCTTGCAATAGCATGGATCTTCTTTACCTTCACCGAACTTTCATCAGGGTATGTATCTGGAGAGGTAAAGGTCGACTTTACAATTGGAGTCTTGTCAACCTTTATTCTTTTAATCCTGTATCGAACAGAGAAAGAGAAAATCAATCGCAAGGCCCTGGCCTGGGCGTAGTAAAAATCTAATTTACTCCTCCTCCACCACTTCCCCTTCTTCCACCTCTCCGTCTTTTTTGGAGTCTTTGTTTTTGGTCTTGTTCGCCTCGCCGGAGTCCTCAGGCGAAGACTGGCCGTCTGCGGACTGCGCGCCTTGCTGCGCGTCGTACATCTGCTGGCCGATTTTTTGGATCTCGGCGCTCAACTCCTCTGTGCGTTTTTCTATTTCGGCACCGCTTTCCTTCTCAACCGCGCCCTTTACCGCTTTTATTTTTTCTTCAATCTCCTCCTTAACTTTCTCATCAAGCTTATCCCCGGCGTCCCGAAGCGCCTTCTCGGCCGTCGCCACCATCGCATCCGCTTTATTTTTAGTTTCCACCTCACGGGCCTTCTTCTCGTCCTCGGCCTTATGCGTCTCGGCTTCTTTTTTCATCCTTTCTATCTCCTCGTCACTCAAGCCCACCGCCCCCGTAATCGTAATGTTCTGGCTCTTGCCGCTTGCTTTATCGCGAGCCGTTACTTTCAATATCCCCGAGGCGTCAATGTCAAAAGTAACCTCAATTTGAGGGACACCTCTTGGGGCAGGAGGAATACCGTCCAAAACAAAGCGCCCGAGCGATTTATTGTCCGCCATCATGGGCCTCTCGCCCTGCGATACATGCACCTCAACTTGGGTCTGATTGTCCGCGGCGGTTGAGAAGGTTTCCGTTTTACTTGCCGGAATCGTGGTGTTTCGCTCAATCATGGGAGTGGCCACGCCTCCGAGAGTCTCTATTGCAAGAGTCAAAGGCGTCACGTCAAGTAGTACCACGTCTTTTACGTCTCCGCCCAGCACTCCTCCCTGAATGGCCGCCCCAATAGCAACCACCTCGTCGGGATTGACGGATTTATTCGGCTCTTTACCAAAATACTCTTTGACGACCTCCGCGATTTTGGGCATCCGTGTCATGCCGCCCACCAATATCACCTCATCTATGTCGTGAGCGTCCACTTTAGCGTCCTTCAGCGCCTCCCCCACAGGCTTCATTGTCCTTTCAACTAAGTCAGAAACCAAAGTCTCATATTTACTTCTTGTAAGCTTGACGCTCAAATGAAGAGGCTGGCCGTCTTTTTGAGTAATATAGGGCTGGTTAATCTCTGTCTCCGGAGCCGCGCTGAGCTCAATTTTTGCTTTCTCGGCCGCATCACGAACTCTTTGGAGAGCCTGCTTGTCCGCCTTCAAGTCAAACGCATTCTCCCTTTTGAACTCTTCGGCGATGTAGTCAACAACCTTCTCGTCAAAGTCGTCTCCTCCAAGGTGCGTATCGCCGTTGGTGCTTTTTACTTCAAACACGCCGTCCCCGAGCTCCAAAATGGAAATGTCAAAAGTCCCCCCGCCCAAGTCATAAACCGCTATGCGCTCCGCGTTCTTTTTGTCCAGACCATAAGCAAGCGCCGCGGCAGTCGGCTCGTTTATTATCCTCTCCACGCTAAGTCCGGCAATTTCTCCCGCCTGTTTTGTCGCCTGTCTTTGCGCGTCGTCAAAATAAGCGGGGACCGTGATAACCGCCTTCTCCACCTTTTCTCCCAAATAGCTTTCGGCGTCTTTTTTAAGCTTCATGAGAACTCTTGCTGAAATTTCCTGCGGGGTATATTCCTTTCCTTCAACCTCTACCACAGCCGCGTTGTTTTTGCCGCCCTTTATTTCATAGCCCACGAAGTTTTTCGTTCTTGTTACTTCCTCATCGCTTGCCTTCCTGCCCATCAAACGCTTTACCGAGCTCACCGTGTTACGGGCGTTGAGGACCACTTGCCGCTTGGCCACGTCCCCCACCAAGCCCTTCACGGGCTCAACCACCGACGGCGTAACATTGCGCCCGGTGTCGTGGGCCGGAATGACCTTGGGCTTCCCGGCCTCCATCACTGCGACCACTGAGTTGGTTGTACCTAAATCTATTCCAATAATTTTTGACATAATTAAGTGTTTCCTGCCACCTCCACCTTGGCATGCCTTATAACGGGGCCGTTCCTGAATTTCCAACCGGCCAAAATGAGCTTCTTAATCTCGTTCTTTTTCTTATTTTTCGCCTTTCCCCTGTCCGCAACAAAGACTGCCTCATGTAAATTCTCATCAAAGCTCGTGCCGGGCTCCGCAGGAATTTCCTCAATTTGCATGTCCCCAAGGCCCCTCTTTAGCTCTTCCATCCCCATTGCAAGGCCGGAATCAGACAGGTGCTCCTGAGCCTTAAAGAGCATATCAAAAGCAGGCATGAGAGTCGAGACAAGGCGCGCGGTAAGCGCCTCAGCAAGATCTCCCCTTTCCCTCTCAACTCTCTTTCTAAGATTATCATAATCCGCAAGAGCTCGCGCAAGCTGTTCCTGTAGTTCCTTTTGTTTTTTCGCCGACATGGTTTAGGATTCTGAGAGACTCGTAATTAACTGCCCCATGTTTCTTAAGGCGGGAATTACGCTTGCATAGTTTAGCCTGTAGGGCCCTATTACTCCTATTGCTCCATTTGTCTCGCCGTGCCTGAATCGGGCCGCGACAACCCCAATGGTATCAAAAAACTCCCACCCCAGCTCCTCTCCGAAAAGTACCTCCACCGCACTCACACCGGCCAGTTTCTCGAAAAAAAGCTCTCTTAGCGTTCGCCTTTCGTCAATTATCTCAAAAAGACTCCGGCAAACTTGATAGTTATAAAACTCGGGACTTGCAAAAATGTTGGCAATCCCATGGCTCCAAATTCTGCCCTCTTCGGTGGTTGCAAGAGCCATGCAGTTCGTCTTTACAGCCAGAGAGCGAGTTACATAATCCATCAGGCCATCAAGGTCTCGGCGATGTCCCCGGACCCCCTCCTTATGCCTGACCTCCTCGGCCAAGCTCACCTGCTTCTCATCCATCAGCTGGTTTATATAAAATTTCATAGCGCTTGGTGTGGGAATCCTGCCCGACGACGTGTGCGGCTGGCGCAGAAAGCCCCCTTCCGTGAGATTGGCCATTTCACTTCTAATGGTCGCCGGCGAAACTCCAAGCTCGTACTTTTTGTCAAGAGCCAAAGAGCCCACGGGCTCTGCCGTCTCAATGTACTCAGTTATCAGGGCCTTAAGAATTTGAGTTTGTCTGTCGCTTAACCCTTCACCCATTTGACTAATTAGCACAAAGTTATCACGAGTGCCAAATTAAGTCAATATCGAACTGGCATTCAAGTTTGGACATCTGAGGTTGTTGGGGCAACGGTCTCGGTTTCTTCCGGCAAAGAGGTGAAACCCCTTCTTCTGGCTACCGAAACAAGGGACGCAAGCTCGGCCGAGCGCAAAATAAAATTAACGACAAGATAAACAAATATCCCGATAGCCGTGGTAATTCCGGTCAAAATAATAAGATTTACCGTAAAGCGGGTGTCTATTACAAACGATTGAAAATTCAAATCGGCAAGAACCTCGATATCCGTTAAAAACGACAGTCTTCTCACCCATACCTCCCGATCAAAAAACTTGAGTATAAAAAACATGACGCCGCCCGAGACAAGAGATGCAAAAACGCTTTTGGCTATGGGTATCACAGCGAAAAAAGTGCCGCCGCTCAGTCTTTTTGAAAGAAGGTAAAAGAGCGTGACGGCCTGAAAAGCCATGCCGGAAGCATACGCCGTGGCAAGGCCCCAAGTGGGAAGATCAAGCCCCAAGACCAAAAAAAGCCCCACCGCAATTGTAAGAGCCGTGCCGTAAAGAGAAACCATGACGGGGGTTTTTGTATTATGAAGGGCGTAAAATGCGCGGGAAAGAAGGATCGCGGCGGCCTGAAACGGAACCCCCGCGGCAAAAGTCGAAAGCACAAGCCCCGTCTGGACGGTCGAGGGCCAATCAAAGATATCCGTTCCGAAAAGCAGCCTGACCACGGGGATTCTCAGGACCACCATGACCGTGACAAAGGGCATGATAAGAAAAACGAGGAGATAAAGGGTCTTCAGAAAAGTTTTTTTGAAAACTTCCTCGTCCTCCGCTTGGGATGCGAGAGTCGGGAGTGCCGCCTTGGCAAGGCTTGTCCCGATAAATCCGACAGGAAATGCCTGGGCCGATAGCGCGAAATTGTAATGAGTGTAGGCGCTCAGAGAGATTATGGAGGCAAGGGAAAGCTCGACTATTTTTCCTATCTGCAAAAATCCAAGCTCAATTGAACGTGGCACCGCGAGTCTTGCTATTTTCTTCACTTCCGGGCCGGCCCTCAGGCTGAGGCTATAGCGGAAGCCCGTCCTCATGGCAAAAGGAAGCTGGACGGCAAGGTGCAGTAAGGCTCCGGCGATGACCCCGACAATGGCCGAGGTGAGCCCAAGAGAGTCGTGCAAAAAAATAACTCCCGAGATTATTCCCGCGTTGTAGAAAACAGGAGCAAGGGCCGGAACAAGAAATCGCCTTGAGCTCTCCAATGTCCCGGTAAATACATAGCTCACCACAAAAATTCCCTGTGCAACAAACAATAATCGGGACATACCCACAATTTGCCGCACCTGATCCGGCTCAAAACCCGGCGCGGTCAGGGAGTAAAAAGGCTCCGCTATAAATATAAGGACCAACGCAAACACGGAAAAAATGACAAGGCCAAGGTTCATAACCCTTGAGGCCACAACGTACGCCCGGGCACGGTCTCTTTTATAAAGTCTCGACATGACCGGGATAAAAGCAGAGGAGAGGGTTCCGAAAGTCATGACCTCAAATATCAAGTCCGGCAGTCTAAACGCGGCAAAATAGAGGGAAAGCTCCTCGTCAAGAAAGAAGCTTGCCAAGACCCTCAGTTTTACAAGCCCAATAATTCTTGCCGCCACAATCATCACCATGATGACCGAAGCAGCAGAGAGTATGGAGTTTTGGGGCTTCACGAAAATATCCTTAATTTTTCTCATGTATTGCTATTCTAGCCCCAATCTCATATACTGGCCATCGCAATATCTATATTGCAACTTTTAATTTTAATCCTAAACTACACTTATGCCGGTAACAGCAACAGCAAAAAGAGCGCTCAGGGCTTCCAAAAGAAAAAAGAGTGTAAACGATGAAATAAGGCGGAAGCTCGAGATTGCCCTGCGTTCGGCAAAAAAAAGCGGAAAAAAGGCCGACACCAAAAAGGCTGTTTCCCTCGCGGATCGCGCGGCAAAGAAGAAGGTTATTCACCGCAACCGCGCCTCAAGTCTAAAGTCCTCTCTTTCATAAGCGGCGGCCGGAGGTGGGGCCTTACTTAGGTCCTAAGTTTGAGGTCTCGAAAGAGTGCACCATTTTGTCTGCGATGCCTTCAATTGAATCGTACGACAGAAGTACACGTTTGTTGACATACTCCCGGGCTCGGGCAAAGTTTTGTGCTTTTATTCCTTTTATCTTTACGTAAGTTCTAAATCCAGTCGCAACCCCCTAAACCGGAGATGAATTTTGAAAGAAGAGTTCATGCTGGTTTTCATGTCCGGGTTTTGATATATTGAATATAAGTCTCGACGTCATGCCTGCTCAGAAAACAAGCGACATTAATTTAATTCCGATAACTGGCCTTGAAGCAACCCCAAAAGGAAAGCTTCTTGCGTGGCTTTTGGGGACATTCAGAAACATCGTGATCGCCGTCGAGTTCGTTGTAATAGCCGGGTTTGCGTTTCGCTTTTATCTGGATACTCAAAGTGACGGATTAAACGACAAAATAAAAGAACGGCAGGTTGTGATTGAGTCTTACTCGGAATTCGAGGAAAATTTCCGCTCGGCTCAGGAAAGGCTCAACGTTCTCGCCCGGGCATCATCCGAAAACGCAAAAAGCCGGGTTATGGAGGAGGCGGCGGGTTTTCTGCCGGCCGGCTCTCGTCTCAAGTCCATTAGTCTTGAAACGGGCGGAGCCACAGTGGAGGTATTGACCGAGTCTGAGGCCTCCATTCTCCAATTCATATCAAATCTCAATAGCAGTCAGGTAATAAAAAAAGTGAAAGTGCTCTCCGTGGGCTTGGACGAAGAGACAGGCTTAATTCTCTATAGTCTTCATCTTGACTCTTAACATGCCGAAAACTAAAAAACATTTGGCGGAAATCACAGAAATATACAGAAGAAGGGAAGATGTTCGCGCCTTTACCAATCTTTTCCTCACTCTTTTCGTCGTCACTGTTTTCTCGGTTTTTGCCATCAAGCCGACCGTGACCACCGTCATCGCCCTCAACAAACAAATTAACGAAAAGCGCCAGACCCTCTCCGGTTTGGACGAGAAGATACGGAGCCTTGAGGCGGCTCAGGCGCTCTGGGAGAAAAATGGAGACGACATTGCCCTTTTAAACCAAGCCGTTCCCCGAGAACCTCGCCTTGGCGAGCAAATCAGGCAAATAGAGGGTGTTGTGCAGAAAAACAATGTGTCGCTCGGCAACATGGAGGTGGAGGATGTCAGGATTTTAGGAAAAAGCGCAGAAGGCGGTGAGAAGTTAATTTCTTTTAACTTAAACGTGTCGGGGCAATTTGGAAATTTACTCCTGTTTTTAAGAGACATTGAAAACACTCGAAGGCCCTTTGTCGTAACTGCCGCTCTTGTGTCCCAAGAGGTTGGAGAGTCGGGGGACGAGCTCTTGATAAACATAAAGGGAGAAAGCCCATACTATGAAGAATAAACACCTGCCGCCACCTGCCGCCATAGCCGTGCTCACAACTATCACCATCCTTTCTTGGGTCGGATTTGTGATTTATCAAGCGCTGACCGCCGAGCCGGACCCCATCGTGCCGGAGAAAATTTCAGCACCTTTGGATGCCTCTTTGAACGATGAGGTGTTAGGTGCCATCAAGGAAAGGGTGTACCTTGAAGACTCTCAAATCATCGACGCGCCCCAAAACCAAGAGGAGGAGAGTACCGACGAGGCGGAAGTAGTAGCGGACGATGAACAATAGAATTCCTACGATTGTCGGCATTTTCGCTTTGGTGCTTGCGGTCGCCGCCGGAGTGTTTGTGGTACAAAAAGGTACGGGCTTTAATACGGGGGCCGCGCTCGAAAAGGCCCCCAGAGAAGTTACGATAAGCAATATCTCTGAGGACTCGTTTGCGGTCTTGTGGAAAACGGATATTCCGACAATTGGCTTTCTGAGCTGGGGGGAAACGGCTTCTTTGGGTCGGACTGCCCATCCGGGAGGTGCCGAGAGGCTCGCTCACTATGTTACAGTAAATGGGCAGGGTCAATCGAGTGACTATTTTTTTAATATCGTCTCGGGTGGCCAGGTCTTCAACGACAGTGAAGGCAAGCTCTGGAGAGTGTCCGTGGGACCGGAACTTCCTCCTCCTTCCGGGCCGAGAATCGTCTCGGGGTCCGTGGTGGACATTGACGGCTCGGCTGTGGAGGGCGCGGTGGTCATCTTATCCGCAAAGGGTGTCGCTCCTCTTTCAACTCTGACTTCTCAGGGGGGCAACTGGGTCATTCCCGTCTCCAGTGCGCGAACGGAAAGCCTTGGCTCATACGCAAATTTAGATGAAAACACAAAACTTGACATAAAAGTGATTGCTCCGGACGGGTCTGAGGCTCGGGCAGAAGCGCTCTTGTCCACGGCTCCCATGCCGCCCATTGAATTGGGAAAGGTGCACAACTTCACGTCCCCGGAAGACAAGGCCTCTTTTAATCTTCCGAGGTCCAGTCTTCAGCTCCCCGCGGCGCAAAGAGTAAGGTCCGCATTTAACACCTCTCCGATAAACGTCCTTGGGGCGCAGAAAAAAGCAGGCGCGCGCGCTGCTGTTGAGAGCATCAATGAGGGCGAGACGGTGTACAGCGTCAATCCGGAATTTTTCGGAAGCGGCCCGGCGGGCGAGACCATTACCGTTACCGTCGAATCCGAGCCGATAACTCAAAAGGTAAAAGTGAATACGGACGGCTCGTGGCGCTGGATCCCTCCCAAGAATCTTGAAGAAGGGGAGCACAAAATAACCGTTATCTGGCGTGATGCCTCCGGTTTTTTGCGAAGCGCTACTAAAAACTTTGTGGTGTCGGCCCAGGAGGGCCTCCCTGCCTTTGAAGCAACGGGGTCCGCAACTCCGGCGCCCACTCTACCCCCTACGCCGACTCCAACAAGCACGGCTTCCCCTTCCGCCACGCCGGCGGCCCTTCCGGATACCGGTCTTGGCGTTCCAACAATAGCCGGGATCGCAGTGGGAGTCGTCTTAATTCTGGGGGCCTTGCTTCTTGCTCTTTAGCTCCAGCTGTCAAACCAGTAGTAGCTTTTATCAAGCCATATGGGGACGGACAGACCAATCCAGTGGGGGAAGAAGTAGGCAAAGAGCAGGAGAGTGGAAGAGTAGAAGAGCAGGAGAACTTTTGGGTGCTTCTTCAAAACAAATCCCGCGGCAATTGCCATAAACGGCAGCGAGGGAAGGTAGTGGTAAAGAAACATTATTCTGGGGCTGGCCATCCATGGAATGAAAAAGGCAAAGTAAGAAAAGATGACAAAAAAAATTCTCCCGTCACGGCCCTTAAGGAAGTGATAAATTGAATAAACAACGGACGCCGCGCCCGCCCAGAAAACAACGGGGTTTCCCATGGCATAGATGTTCCCTATCTTTCCACTCATCGCGCCAGTCGTATAAAGCCAAATGGGTCTTTTGAGAAAAGGCCAGCTCCACCATGGAGACGTAAAGGGATGGGTGGCATCAAGACCCGTGTGATACCACCACATCTGTTTTTGCATCTCCACAAAAGTATCAATATTATGGCCCGTCAGAAACATGGGGATATAGCTTGCCATGTAAATAGTTGGCGGGAGCACCAAAAACCACAAAAGAGAGGGCGAAGGGCGTTTTCTAAAAATAAGAAATGCCACCAGTAAAACGGGGGCCAGCCATAAGGCGCTCCACTTGCTGGCAAGAGAAAATCCAAAAGCCAGTGCTCCCAAAAAGTCACGTTTTGTCAGGAAAAAGTGCAATGAAAGAAGCGAAAAAAAGAGAAAATAAATGTCGTTCATCCCTATACGGCTCATTACCAAAAGGAGCCCGTCGAGGGCCATTATTGCCCCGGCAAAGAGTCCTATTTCCCTGCTCCCAAATATCCTTTTGCCCAGAGTATATGTGAGAAAAACCACACCTGTTCCCGCAAGTGCCGCAGGAATTCTCCATCCCAACGGGTTCCGGCCAAAAATGCTCATGCTCCCCGCCATCACAAGCTTGGCCATGGGAGGGTGTGTCCACTCATACGCAAAGCCGTCCGGGTTGGGATTCCACCACTCCCATGCCTGAGGCTGGCCGCTTAATACGGTTTGCGCCGTAAACGCATGGTACACCTCGTCAAAATATTCCTCGGGCGGACTGCCAAGCCCAATGAGCCTTGTGGCAAAGGAAAAAAAAATAACGCCTAAAAGAATTCTTCTTACAAGAAAGGGGCTCATCGAGTCAACCATTTTCTCTCCTTCCGAAAATCTAAATTTGGGCTTCTTTTTATAAAACAAGAGGATGAAAAAGAGCGCGATAAAACCTGCCGCAATAAACGGGGCGAGCGCTCCGGTTACGACAAGGACTGCTTTATTTGCCAGAAAATTATTCTCAAAAAAAGCATAGGCATGGTAGCTATTGAGTAAAAAAAGAAAACTTGCCAAAAAATACGCCCCCAAAAGTTTCTTTGATTTTTTAAACCCCGACGCAACCAATATGAATATGAGCGCCGGAAACAAGTACCGCTCGTGCACCCGAGTAGGGAAAAGAAAAAACGAAAAAAGGCCAAGTCCGGAGAGGAGATAATAATCCCCTCTGCTTTTGGTATTTTTGAAGACAAAAAGAGTGGCGGCTGTGACACCTACATAGAAGAAAGCGCCAAGCGCAACATGGCCGCCGTCCGCTTTCCACATTCCGATCAAAACTGCCCAGACGTTAAACGCAAAAAGCGAGCTAAAGCGGTAATACGCCGCCATCTCTACAATGAGTTTTGGGAGGCCGAAGACGGGGTTCCCCGGGAAAAAAGGAAACGCGCCGACGAATACCACGCCGAGGCCGACGAGGCCGGCCTGAAGAAGCTTTTTTAACGAATATTTTCTAAAAAACAAAAGGGCAAGGGCGGGGACAAGGGCCATGGATTGCGGCTTCACCAAAAACGAAACCGCCCAAAAGAAGGCAGACAAGTATGGCTTTTTTGATAATGCCGCGTAGACACTTGCAAGCATCAGGAAAGCCAAAATCCCGTCTATTTGCCCCCAGACTGAACTTATGAAAATGGTTGACGGATTAAATAAGTAAAGGGCAAAGGCCGCAAGTGCCCATTTTTGGGATTTTTTAGAAATTATTTTATAGGCAAGCGCCGCCGTGCCGACATCCGCAAGTATTGCGGGAAGCTTAATTAAAAGTTCACTGCTCAGGCCGCTTTTGCCCAAAAACAGAAGCCAGTAAAGAAACCCGGGAGTGTACTGTGTCCACACTTCGCTGGTGTAAAAACCTGAAGGCCCAAGCTCTCCAAGCCGCGCGGCCCAAGCAAGCCAAGCGTTCATGTCAACGCTGAAGCTCGGGAGAAAGCTTGCCCAAAGTCTTACAAATAGGGCAAAAAGCAGGAACCTAAAATATCTCATTTTGAATCCACTGATGAGTGTCTTCCCATCCCTCCCCCTTGGGAATAAACACATAAAGATTGTCATATTTGGGGGAAATGGGGGGGTTGACAAGAAGCCTCTCATCCAAGGAATGGGCTTTTAGCCTGCCGCGCGCCTCAAGCGTCGTTCTTGCTATTGCGGCAAGCTCACCGTCTTTAATGTCCCTCTCCACCAGTCGGTTGGTTATTTCCCTCAAACCAAGGAGCTTCTCGGGAGACAACAATATCTCAGGCGAAAATACTCTCTCTAAAAGAGCGGTGGTTACTTTTTGCTGTCTTTTTGATCTTGCGGTGTCCGTGCCCTCCTCTTTGTCTTCAGACATTCTTGAGCGGACAAATTTTAAAGCGCGCTCTCCGTCCATGTGCTCCATCCCCTTTTCAAATTTCACGGTTTCGTACCGGCAGGAGAATATCCTGTCACCATCACAAAGATCGCTTTCTCTGCCGGGAACAGGGAACCGCTCGTCCGTGAAGCTCTTGTCCACCACGACATCTATCCCTCCCACGAAGTCAATGAGTTCCCGAAAGCCCGAGAAGTCCACGACCATTGCATAATGCACCGGGACTCCCACTATCTCTTCGACCGAGCTTTTTACCAAAGGAATTCCTCCCCAAAAATAGGCACTGTTTAGTTTTGCGCGAAGGTCTTCAATCCATATATCGCGAGGAATTGGCAGAAGATCAATCCTCCGAGGCCCGTCGCGCCTCACTGAGGCAAAAATTATGGTGTCTGTTAAGTCCGGAGCAGGGGAGCCCTCACCGGCTTTTCCCAAAATCACAAAATTCGTCCGGCCGCTGTCTTCCCTTGCGACCCCTTCGGCAAATACAAAATTTCTTGCCAAGCCCAGCCCCTCCCGCAGACTTTGGCTTGCCGCGACCCTAAAAACCAAAAATGCAATAAGGGCAAGGGTTAAAACGGAAACGACAACTACAAATGCTTTGTTTCTGTCCATGCTACAATTTGTACTGCTAGTGTAGCCCATGAACCTCCCAGAGTTAAATCCCGAACAAAAGAAAGCGGTCACTCACCGGGACGGTCCTCTGCTTGTCCTCGCAGGGGCGGGTTCGGGAAAGACTCGAGTCTTGGCCTACCGCGCGGCATGGCTCATAAAAGAAAGGGGGCTTGATGCGGATGACGTACTGCTTCTCACATTCACAAACAAGGCCGCCTCGGAGATGAAGGAGAGGGTGCGGGGACTTGTTGGAAAAACACCGAGCTTCGCGGGGACGTTCCACAGTTTTTGCGTCAAGGTTTTGAGACGTGGCGGCGAGGAAGTTGGTGTGCCCGGAAATTTCCTCATATACGACACAGCCGATCAAAAGGACACGATAAAAGAGATTGTCGAGGGGATGAATCTCTCCACTGACTCATACAAGCCTTCAAGCATTCTTCATTCCATAAGCGACGCAAAAAACAACATGATAACGCCTGTGGTTTACGGCGAGACCGCCAGGTCGGACTTCCAAGAAAAAACGTTTGCCATCTACGCCGCATATCAAAAGAAACTAGCCGACATTGGCGCCCTTGACTTTGACGACCTTCTTCTTAAAACAGTTGAGTTGTTTGAAAAAAGTCCGGAAACTCTTTCTAAATGGCAAGACAGAATAAAGCATGTATTGGTTGATGAATGGCAGGACACAAATAAGGCCCAGTATCAACTAACTAAACTTTTGGTTGGGTCCTCCGGCAATTTGACAACCGTGGGGGACGCGTCACAAAGTATTTATTCGTGGAGAGGGGCAGACTACAGAAACGTTGACTATCTCAAGCGGGATTTTCCGCGGCTGGCCGTAATTAACCTTGAACAGAATTATCGCTCGACAGGCAACATACTAATGGCCGCAAACTCCGTAATAACAAAAAATACGGGCCACCCTGTCTTGAAGCTTTGGACCAAAAATTCCGACGGGGAGCGCCTGAAATTATATAACGCGGAAAACGGGTTTGATGAGGCGGACTTCATAACCAATAAGGTCCGGGAACTTGGAGGCCTTGGTCTCAAAAATAGCGATGTGGCCGTACTTTATCGCACAAATGCCCAATCTCGCCTTTTGGAGGAGGCTCTCCTGCATCGGGGCGTTCCGTATCAGATTATAGGAGGGACTAAGTTTTATGAAAGGGCGGAAGTAAAAGACATTCTTGCAATGCTCAAACTTATTGCCAATCCCAAAGACGAGATAAGCAAAAGAAGGATTTTGAAAATTGGGAAGAGAAGATATGAAAAGTTCGCGGAGTTCCAAGGAAAAGGATCTACCTTGGAGATAATGAGCGGCGCAATAAAGGCAACGGGTTATCTGGATAAATACGCCCGTGAGACGGAAGAAAACTTTCAAAGGCTTGAAAACATAAAGGAACTTCGCTCGGTTGCCGCGCAGTTCCCCAACATTAACAATTTCCTCGAAAACGTCGCACTTGTCCAAGCAGAAGACATTCCCAACGGTTCACCGATCACTGATCACCGGCCACCGCGTGACTTTGTCACACTCATGACTCTCCACGCGGCCAAGGGCCTCGAGTTCCCGGTTGTTTTTGTGGTTGGGATGGAAGAGGGACTTTTTCCTCACTCAAGAAGTCTTTTTGACACGCACGAGATGGAGGAGGAACGCAGGCTATGCTATGTGGGCATCACACGGGCAAAGGAGCTTCTTTATCTCACTTGCGCCAGCCGCAGGCTCTACTTTGGCCAAAACATCTCCAACCCCCCGTCAAGATTTATTTCAGACATCCCCGAGGAACTTCTGGACAGCTCTAGTAACTCCATTGTGGGCCCAAAAAGAGAGTATCATTTCGACTAATTGTAAACGGTTGGCCTTGGGCCAACCTTAACAACGTAGATCAGCTTATCTTTTTTGTGAATTTTATATATCACTCTATAATATCCAATCTTGTAGCTCATCTGCCCGCGAAGCTCTCGGGTCAGGGGCTTGCCAATGTGTGGATCTGTCTTAAGCTCCTCTATCACCAAAGCGACATCATGCTTGCTACCTTTTCTCTTAATTTCCTTGAACTGCCTCTTTGCTTTTGGAGAAAGTTCAACTCTATACATTGAGTCCCAGTTCTTTCTTTAGTTCTTCCCAGGAAACTCCTTTTCCCTCAGCCAAATCCTTTTCGGACTGCCTTATCTCCTCCAAGGCTCCGGGTTCGGACAAAATATCCAAAGTCTCCTGCAGAGATTCATATTCCTCATTGGACATGATCACGGCATCGGGCTTGCCGTTGACGGTTATTACATATTTCTCCATCAAACGACTTGCGCGGTCCACAAGTTTAGTCAGGTCTCGCCTTGCCTCTGTAATAGTTAAAGTTTTTATCATACTTCATATTACAAAATTCTGTACAAGCTGTCAATTATCGAGTTGAAAAGTTACAATATAACTCAGTATGGCCAAGGCCACAAAATCTCAAACAAGCAAGCTTGCGTCCAAGGACGTCAACAAAACAGCCACGCATCCTATTCAGACTTGGGAGTGGGGGGAGTTTAGAAGAGAGTGGGGCAATGAAGTGCTTCACACAAAGCATGGTCTCCTCACAGTACACAGGACACTCGCCTCGATTCGGCGAAGCGGGCCATTCACCGGACACCGCCTTGCGATGTTTCTCAAGGGCCCAAAGCCTACAAAGAGAATGTTGGATGACTTAAAAAAAATTGGTAAAGAAAATAATTTAATTTTCATAAAACTGGAACCAAACACTAAAAAAAGTAACAGAGTTATAAAGTTATTGAGAAAAGAAGGAGTGGCCCGGGGAAAAACACTTTTTACTCCAACAAGTTTCTGGATTGACTTAACTAAATCGGAAGACGAACTACTAAAGTCCTTTCATCCCAAAACACGTTACAACATTAGGCTTGCCGAGAAAAAGGGAGTAAAAATAGAAGAAGACAATTCATCCAAAGCTTTTGACAAATACATTGACTTAATGCGCCGGACGGTCGCGCACCAAGGCTTTTATGCCCACAATGAACGCTACCACCGCCTGATGTGGAAAATTCTAAAAGATGTCGGGGTTGCCCATCTTCTAGTGGCAAAGCATAAAGGCAAAATTATTGCCGCCTGGATTTTGTTCAGGTGGAAAAACTTTCTTTATTATCCTTATGGCGCCAGCGACGAGCGTTATCGAAATCTCATGGCAAATAACCTCATGATGTGGGAGGCTATAAAATTCGGCAAAAGGCACAAGCTCACAACTTTTGATCTTTGGGGGAGAGAGCCCGGGCGCGGCTTTACCCGTTTCAAAGAAGGCTATGGCCCGGAAGTCATAGAATTTTTAGGAACTTGGGACTTGATAATAAACAAAAAATTATATTATCTATATCGCGTCGCGGACAGCCTCCGTTGGCTCCTGCTTAGGACCAAGTCCCGCTTCACAAAGCCAAGTTTCTAGCTCACCTTGGCTCAAGGCGTCGAACGTCTTTCATTCTATCGAAGTGCTTATCAAACGAATAAATAGCCTTATATTTACCCGACTGGGCAAGGGCTGCCAAATAAGCATCTATCCAGCTAATATTGTGATTCTTATAGTTGGCAAGAGCCCTTGAAATAACCCTTTTGTTAAAACTTATTGTCTTAATTGAAAGTAACGTTTGAAGCTTGCCCACGATCTGGGATTTCGGAACCTCATAAACTGACTTCAAAACCCAAACAGTTTCTGCTACAACCAAGTCTGAAAGATAAAGCTTAATCTTAGAGTTTCTAAACACCCTCTCAACAGCTAAAGCCTGTTTTTCGTTGTCCTCAGCCAAATATCTTATCGGTAGATTTGTATCAAGTAGTATCACCTTTTTATTTCCTTGCCTTTGTCGTCCCCATTCTCTCAAGGTATTCCTTCACGGCCTGTTTCTCCGCGGCTTCTGTTTCCATCTTAATTACCTTCTGGAGTGAAACTCCTCTTATTCTTTTTGATCTGAGAGATCCCCGGTATGAAAAAAAGTCTCGTGCTTTTTCTATTCTTATCTCACCATTCTTTCCGACGAATTCCACCCTAGAATCTTTACCGAGCTTCAATTTCCTTCGAATTTCAACCGGAATAGTCACCTGCCCTTTTTGTGTTACCGTGCTTATATACATAGTAATGCTACAATAAAGAGGTATTACCTTGTTGTCAAGGTAATACTTGACAGAGCAATATACCAAAGCTATCATGCTTGTACACTAATGCAAATATCAAGGAGAAAGAACCTAAAAAAAGAACTGGCAAATAACAAGCGCATTAAAGATTGTGCCCATGCTTTTAGTGTCACCGGCGATGAAACCAGACTTAAAATCTGCTATCTACTTTGCCATTATCCGGAGCTTTCCGTCGGTGAAATTGCCCAAGCCCTTGGCGCTCCCATCTCCACGGTTTCTCATTCCCTTTCAAAATTAAAAGGTGCTGAGGTTGTCCAAAGCCGTCGCGACTCAAGATCGATTTTTTACTCTCTACAAAAAAACTCTCTAACCAAGTCAATCAGGAATCAGCTCTTGACCCAAAAGAAACAGCCAACTAACACTTGTATAAGTGTGCAAATATAAAACATGGAAAATAATTACGACTTAATCATCATTGGCGGCGGGGCGGGGGCTTTTGCGGCGGCCATCAAAGCCAATGAACTGGGAGCCAAAACCCTAATGGTCAACAAAGGTCTTCCCTTGGGCGGCACTTGCGTCAACGTCGGCTGTGTGCCCAGCAAGACCCTCCTCTGGGCGGCAGAGGTCAAGCATTTGGCCGAAAATCACCACATCCCCGGCCTTGACATCGAAGTTAAAAGCTTTGACTTTGAGAGGGTCATCGCCGATGAGCTCTCGCTGGTTGATAAATTAAGGGAGGAAAAATACAAAAAAGTTTTGAATAGCCTCAAAAATGTCACGTTCAAAGACGGCTGGGCAAAGTTTGCCTCCGCTGATGAAATAGAAGTTAAAGACCAGCGTTACAAGGGCAACAAATTTGTCATCGCCACCGGCTCGACCACTACCGTCCCCGACGCTCCGGGTCTAAAAGAAACCGGCTATATCACCCACATTGAAGCATTGAAACTTAAGACACAGCCAAAAAGCATGGTTATTTTGGGAGCAGGGCCGGTGGGGCTTGAATTTGGCCAGATGTATTCGCGCTTTGGAACCAAAGTCACCATTCTCCACAGAAGCGAGAGCATTCTCAAATACGCAGACCAAAAGCTGGTCCAAAAGTTAGTTGAAATACTCCGAGGCGAGGACATAGCAATTGAGCTTAATGCCAAGGTTACTCGGTTTGAAAAAATCGGACAAACTAAGAAAGTTTATTTTGAAAAAGACGGCAAAGAGCAAGAGGTTGAAGCAGAAGAGATAATGCTTGCCGGCGGCAAGACCCCGAACACCGGCGGCTTGGGACTGGAAAATACTCAAGTCAAAATAAACGACAAAAGCGCAATTGTTGTCAACGAAAATTTTCAAACCGAAGATAAAAACGTCTTTGCCGTCGGCGATGTAACCGCCCTGCCCCTGCGCCTTGAAACAACCGCCGGCCGGGAAGGAACACTGGTTGCCGAAAATGCCCTAAAGGATACCCAAAACAAAATTGACTATGACACGGTTCCTTTTACCATATTTACCGATCCCCAGCTTGCCGGTGTGGGCCTGAATGAGGATGAACAGATGAGGCGTTTCGGAGTCTGCGCCTGCCGTTATGTTGGCTTTGACGCCGTCCCCAAGGCTCAGATAATAAAGCGCACCGAAGGGCTAATCGGCATGAGCATTCACCCCGAAACCACCGCCATCATGGGAGTACACATCCTCGCTCCCAACGCCGGCGATTTAATCGCCCAAGCAATGACTTTGGTGACCAATAAAAACACTGTTGACGAGGTGATTAATTCGCTCCCCATGTTCCCGACTCTCTCAGAAGCGATTAAAATCGCGGCCGTCTCTTTCCGCAAAAACATTGCCAACCTGAGTTGTTGTATTTAAACTTAAAGCAATGAACCCTAAGCTTGCCCTTGCCGCCTACTTTGGCATTGTTCTTCTGTTGGTTGTCGGCGGCTACTCGCTTTTTTTGTGGTTTGTCATCAATATCGCCAAAGGAGGGGCAACTTTGGGGCTTGCGACAGTTGCTGTCGCTGCCGGTATATCAAGCTTTTTCAACCCTTGCTCGTTTCCGCTTCTACCGGTCTTTTTGGCAAAATACTTTTCCAAAGAGCGGGATAAACAAATAAATGTTATCTCGGCGGGCTTGGGGGCCGCTTTGGGAGTGACTATTTTTAATCTAATTCTGGGCTCAATCATTGGACTTGGCGGGGCGGCGATTGGCGCAAGTTTTTCAATTGGCTCAGCCTCTCCCAATACTGCCGTTCTCACCTTCAGGGCAATTATTGGCGGCCTGTTGGTTTTTCTGGGTCTGAGCCACCTGACTGGCAGATGGCTTGATCTTCACTCAGTCGAGCACAAAGTTTCTGGCTATCTTGGCGCTCGCTCCCGGACAGGCAGGGTCGGGATAGTCAGCTACGGCTTTCTTTATCCTCTTTTGGGTATTGGCTGCGGCGGCCCAATTTTAACCGCTCTGGTTGTTTTTTCCCTGGCCAGCGGCGGTTTTATTTCCGCACTGTCGGCCTTCACCATCTATGCCGCGATCATGGCGATTTTGATGATAATTGTTGCCGCCCTTGTCGCCTCGGCAAAAAACACACTCATCTCCCAACTGGGCGCTTCAACTCAGGCAATTAAAAAAGTAAGCGGAGTAATTCTTGTTGTTGTCGGAGTCTTTCTTCTCTCCTCGTCATTGCTTGTCACCCAATACACTCAATTATTCCTCCCATAGGGCTGTAGGTATAATAAGCTACCACCATGAAAGACATCCGTCAGTCAGAGGAATATGCTCGTTATCTCTCCCAAACCGGCTGGGTGGTCGAGAAAAAAAACGGGGTTTATTTTTTTATTAAAAAGTTTCCTTTAATCGGCGCCTTTATGAAGGTCCAGAGGCCGGAGAGGATAAGTTATAGAGATATAGAGTTACTGAGCAATAAATATCGGGTGTTTCAGGTTATTGTTGAACCACTGAATACTCGCCTCGATTCGGCGAAGCGGGCCGATCGCAACTCACCGTTCACCGGGTGCGGCTTTAAGAAAGCAAGCCCATATCTCCCCGGTAAAACTCTGGAACTTGATTTAACTAAATCGGAAAATACTCTCTTCAAGAATTTAAAGAAAGACGCACGGTACGCTTTGCGTAAAACTCAAAACTCAAATATCAAATCTCAAAACGACATAGAAAACTTCAGAAATATTTGGAGGATAGCTGTGCCTTTCAAAAGACATGTACCCTCAGAAAAGAGTTTAAACCATCTTAAAGAATCCTTTGGAGAAAATTGTCTATTAATAACTGCCAGCTTGCCTCGTCATGGCGAAGTAACGGCGGGAGCAATCTTTTTAAAGACAAAAGACAGAGCTTACTATTGGCACGCGTTTACTTCCAAAGAGGGACGAAGAGTATTGGCGCAATATAGAATTGTCTGGGAAGGCCTCTTGTGGGCAAAAAAGTCGGGATGCAAAGTTTTTGATTTTGAAGGCATTTACGATGAGCGCTTTCCTAATAAAAAATGGCTCGGCTTCACTCACTTCAAAAAAAGTTTGGGGGGGCGTGTTGTGGAGTACCCGGGAGCATTTTCAAAATGGAGACTGCCTCTATAAAGCAAGAGTTACTTAAACAGTCTCCTTGTCATCTGATATACCTCTTTCCTGTGTGAGATAAGTGCCACCAAAATTTCTCCCTTCAGTCTCTTGTAGACCATGCGATAGTCCCCAACCCTAACCCTATACAGGTTTTTATATCCGGAAAGCTTTTGGCCAGGCTCATGAGTTTGGCTTGGGAGCGTTCTTATTTTTTTAGCTATGATAATCTGAGAAGTCTTGGGTAGTTTGACTAGCTGCCTTTCTGCCTTGGCAGTTATCGTCAGCCTCATATTCCCAGCTCTTGGGCTAGTTCTTCAAAGTCTCTCTTTTTTTTGAAATCTACTTTTGCGATAGCATCCTCATCCAAAATATTCTCTACATACTCAATCATTTTCTCAAATATATCCTTACCAACTACATAGCCGGCAGTTTTTCCTCGCCTGACTACGGCGATAGGGTATTCGTCTGCACTTTTAAGAACCGCCGAAGGATTGGTCTTCAGCTGAGTTATGGCTATGCTGTTCATGGCTAATATAGTATCGTAAAATGGTCGGTTGTCAAGACCTATTAACTGGTCGCTGGCACTTTTACAAAAAAGGTAAACAAAAGGGGATAACTCAAGTTTTTGGGGCGAGGCAAAACATGCCGTACTCACAGCCTTGCTGACAATAGAAGTGCCCCGAGCAGGAGAAATCGCTTTTTTCTATCTCATCCCGCAAACGAAGAAGATCTTCCCGATAATCGTCAAGCTGTTCTTTACTCCTCCGTGTCGTGAGCTTCTCACCCGTCTCAAGGTAATGAAGGGTCAGTGTTATTTCCTCCGGCTTTTTTCCAAAGGGAGGTTCCTCAATCATGCTCGCCGCCAGAGCATAAAAAGTGAGTTGTTCATCGCTGTCCACGTATTTTTGCCCCTTGGGCTTCCCTGTCTTATAGTCAACTATCTCAATTTTCCCGCCTCCCGCGTCGTCTATTCTGTCCATTCTCCCGGCTATCCTGAGAGGCCTTCCGTCACTTGCCAAAAAGGCATTAAAGCCCTGCTCAAGCGCAAGCGGCGGCCTGACGTTCTCTGTGGCATAAAATTGCGCAAGCATCTCCCGCGCCTTCTCATAGGCTTCCTTCTCGTGCGCCTTTGCATGGTAACCCTCCTTTTTCCAATTTCGGGAAAGCGCCTCCATCAAAAAAACCTGATCAACCGCTCTTCCCGCGCCCACGCTTGTGTAAAAGTCTCTAAGCGCTCCGTGGACAGAAACGCCGAGACTTAACGCGGCGGCCGGGGGAGAGGGGATTTTTAAAATATATTCAAGTTTATAGTGAAGCGGGCAAATTCTAAAGTTATCTATCATCGAGTAATTCAGATAGTCAACGCGCAGGCTCTCCTTTTGTTTTCGAGCGCCAGCCACGGGCTCCGTTTCTTTTCTGACACCTTGGCGCAAAACAGGGGCTGCGTGTTGACTATCAATAACCCCCTCGCCCAACGCCTCAACGATAAAGGGGGAGGGTTTTTTCTTTAACTTGTTCTCCGGATAAAAGCTGGCGTAGCTCATGACGAGGACGTCACGGGCGCGGGTCATTCCAACATAAAAAAGCCGCCTCTCTTCCTGTATGTGCTCATCCCCGCGGGGGAGGGTTTCGCGAATCAAATCGTCCGGGATGGGAATGGCATCTTTTCTGTTTCTTGCCGGGAACCGGTCGTGCGCGAGGCTCACCATAAAAACAACCGGAAACTCAAGGCCTTTGGCCGAATGAACCGTCAGGATTTTTACGGAATTTTCCTCTCTCCAGTCCTCCTCGACCGCGCTAGGCCCGCGCCCTAGGTCCGAGAGGGTTTCTATCCAACTCAAGAGCTCGGAGACAAGCGCCCCTCCGCGCTCCTCCTCAAACTTTCTCACTTTGTTAAAAAATGAGGCAACGTTTTTAGCTCTTTCAAGGCCCTCCTCGTCATGCGGATTGGATATGGCAAGGAGGGTGCCTGTTTCCTCAAGAAATTCATATATAATTTTACCGACCGGATTGTCTTTGGCTTTTCCAAGCTTATCAACCACTAAGCCAGTAACTTGTCTCGCCGCCTCAAGGCCCTCCGCCGCTTCAAAGATGGATATGTTTTCCTTTTTTGCCCGGCTTGCAAGGATTGCAATATCCTTTGGTGGGATGCCAAACGCGTCCATGCCAAGGAGTCTGTACATTGCCAAGTCGTCTTCGGGGTCGGCAAGAACCTTGAGAAACGAGATTATTTCGGCCACTTCCGGCCTATCAAAGAGACTCGCCGGCCCCAAAAACCTTGCCGGTATTCCGTTTGAGATAATGGCACGGGACATTTCCTCGGCCTGAGAATTGGTTCGCGCAAGGACAGCCATGTCTTCATATGAATACCCGGCGTTTGTGAGTTCCAGAATTTTTTTTACTACGGTGTCCGTTTCTTCAAATCCGTTTGCCGCGCAAACCAGCTCCACTTTGCCTTTTCCGCGTCGCGCGGCGGAGAGCTTTTTTTCTATTCCCTCAATGTGTTCCAAGCGGTCGGGATTATTGCCCAGTATCAGCCTGTAGCTTGCGTCAAGTATCTCGCTTTTACTTCTGTAATTTTTTGTCAGGACGACGACCCTTGCCTTTTTGTATCTTTTTTTGAACTCAAGGATGTTGCTGACCGCCGCGCCTCTGAAGCGAAATATGCTTTGATCGTCGTCACCGACTACCGTGATATTGGCTCTTTTCCCGGCAAGGCGCACCGCGAGCAGGTTTTGCGCGTAGTTGGTGTCTTGAAATTCATCAATCAATATATAGTCAAATTTTTCCTGATATCGCAAAAGCACATTTGGTCTCTTTTCAAACAGCTCAAGCGTTTTTGTTATTAAGTCCCCAAAATCTAAATAGCCTTCTTTTGTTTTTAATTTGTCGTACGTCTCATAGGCCTTTGCCAACTCCAGCCATTTCTGCAATTCTATTTTTTCTTCAGTTTTTGGTTTTGTCCGCCAGCTGGCGGATTGAGTTTCAGCCCACTTAACGTAGTCTGTGGGTGATATGTCTTCATCCTGCAGTCTGCTGAAATGTTTAAGCATGGCCGAGACAAAACTTGTGGGCCTCGCAAGGGGTCTATAATACTCGAGGTCAAAGTCAAAAATCCTCTCGCTCAGAAGCTGAACCATTCCCCCTTGGCTTAGAATTTTATAATTGGGGCTAAGGCCTATCTCAAGCGCCTCGTTTCTGAGTACCCTGTCGCAGAAAGAGTGAAAGGTGGAAATCCACATATCGGCATATCCATAGGGGAGAGCCACGTCCACCCTTTCCTGCATTTCGGAGGCCGCCTTTTCGGTGAATGTCAAGGCAAGAATGGAGGACGGCCGGACGCCCCGCTTTTCTATCAGATGCTTTATTCTCTCTGTGATAACCGTCGTTTTCCCCGTCCCCGCCCCGGCAATTATCATCAAAGGGCCCTTGCCGTGCCTGATTGCCCTGAGTTGTTCACGATTAAGCTTCATGGAGTGATTATACTTGGGACTGTCCAAAGCTGGTTTTTAGAATTCACGGTTCCAGTCTCTTTACTCCGGCAACTTTGCCAAATCTTCTGTCATAAGAATAAATCCCATCTGCCTTATTTCTTCGCATATTGGCGATGAGTATCGCATCTTCAAAGTCAATTGTGTATTTCGAGTAAATTTCCAGAGCTACAAGAATTATTCTTTTATGAGACAGCTTAAGCCCGCGGGTCTTTAAAATAGGAACAAGTTTTTCATAAACGTCTCCCCGTGACAAATTGTAAAGCCTCTTGGAAGAAAGAATATAGACCACTTCCGCGACAACGGTCTCCGTGGTTTGCAGTTTAAGCGTGCCTTGACCGGCAGATTCTAAAAGAGAAAAGCATCTATCAGCTTTTTTTGGATCATCTCTGGTCAGAAACCGAATAAAAATGTTTGTGTCAACGAGATGCATTGACCTTTTCCTCTATGGCAATCTCTCTTATTTTTTTATATGAAAGTCTCTTTTTTAGAGGCCTCACCGAACCGTAGACCGACGCCAAAGTCAGCCTCGCCGGTTTAATCCTGATCATGTCTTTGTCGGCATCAAAAAAAACCTCGTCGCCGACCGATAAGTTAAATTTGTCCCGCAGGGATCGTGGGATGGTCACTTGTCCCTTCTTGGTTATTGAATAAGTCTGTACTCCCGGTAATGATTGTATTTGTAGTAATACTACTAAACTGATTATTACTTGTCAAACTTCTTTTTAATTTCATCCCAAACTTCAAGCTTATAAAACTTTGTTTTGCAAAGCCATAATGTAGGGGCTTTATAAAACTTTGTTTTGCAAAGCCAT
>Ga0210057_1002985_pt1 | contig 23662 bp, 18 predicted proteins | sample CryGeyCG2114_010_2_FD_183968 | JGI IMG/M metagenome (GOLD analysis project Ga0210057, IMG submission 183968) | Groundwater microbial communities from aquifer - Crystal Geyser CG10_big_fil_rev_8/21/14_0.10 (SPAdes) (version 2) | ecosystem: Environmental > Aquatic > Deep subsurface > Groundwater ...
TTAAAGCAAAAATTGAAGAAGGAATAATCGAACTTCGTTTAAATTACCAATTGCAGATTAGAAACAAAATCTTTGAAAAGAGTCCAATAATAATCCAAGAAAACAAATCAGGACTTCCAAGTCCGCAGATGGTTAGCACGATTTAGATAATTACAGAAAGTTTATAATTATTCTTTTATAGGTTAATCTATGGATTGGAAGATTTGGTTAATTGAACACTCTACAGAAATTGCTTCTCTAATTGTAACAATCATTGGATTTTGGGTCGCTGGAAAATATTTAATAAAAATAAATAATAAGCAAAGTATAAATTTAATAAATTCCCCAAACTCCCCGATAATTCAAGCAAGGGGGGATGTTACCTCTTCTAATTTAGATACCTTTAGAAAAGAAAGTAAAAAAGAAGTTGCTTTTTCTGAGGAAACTATCGAAGAAAATAATCCGAAAAAACTTATTAGCAAAATTGAAAATTATCTTGATGAAAATAAATTAGTTTCAACAATTGCGGAAATGTCTTTGAGATTAGCCAAAAAATTAGAAATGACTGAAGATGAAATTTGGTTAGAAAAAGAAGTGCAGGGGTATACAGAATTTTTAGAGCCTGAAGAAAAAAATAAAGGTTTAAAATTTAAAAAACAGGAAGAAAGAAGCGAACATCGAAGAATCCAAGCAGAATTAAATATCGGATTAAAAAATGGTCAGATAGAGAGATTTGATATTCCTATGTTTATTTCACAACCAATAAGACAAATTGAAGATTGGGCAAGTACGTATTCTAATCAAAATCAGATAGTAATGAATGCTCCCCCGATGGAATTGATGGTAAAAAATTTGAATGTTGACCCAAGAAAAGATGTCCCTTATTTAGTAAGTCCTTCATCATTTAGTAGGATTTTAAATGAAGTAAGATTAAAAATAATTGAATTTTTAGGGCAAGCCAAAAAGAAATTAAATAACTCGCATCTCTCCAGACATTAATTTTGGCAATAAAGTATCTTCAAATTTCATTTCCCACCCTCCACAATCTTCTTCTCCTCGTCAGTTATTTCATAAAGTTTGTAAATTTCCTCGTCAATTTCATAATCTGTATTTTCAATTTGTTGTTTCAATCTTTCTTTTTCCCCGCCAGAAATTTTCTCGTCGTGGTATTTTTTCTGAAGAGAAAGCATTTGCTCGACGAGGGAGATAATGCGCTTTTCTTGGATGGAGGAAACTTTTGGAATAATTATTCGTTCAGTAACAGAATTATCAAAATGCATTGTTCTTATTGCTTTTCCAAATATAAATCTGTATGCATACCAATTCATCAATTTTGAATTAATAACTGATATTAAAAATTCAGAAGAAAATTTGCTTTTATTTTGAAGTTGATTAATTGTATCCACAATTATGTAATCATCAATCTCTAAATCTTTTGAAAGAGAAGCAGTTATTTTTATATGGTCAATTGGATTTTCAATATGAGCAACAATATTTTGAACAAAAATAGAATTTTCTTTAATTAATGCATTTTCATCTTTAACAACTTTTTTAGAAATATATCCTTTAACTTCTGAAGAGAGAATGTATCTCCCGATTTGTGCCCCGCCCAAAACTTTGAAATCAGATTTTTTATCAGTAACTTCTTTTTGGTATATTGCTCCTCGCTGATTGATAACTAAATCATTTAATGAAACCCCAGAATTTTTTATCTTTCTCCCTAGACTCAATTCTTTATCAGAGATTCCATTCAATAAAAATCCAAACTCTTTGAAAGTTTCTTTATTTATTTTTCCAACACATTTAATCTCTTGATTATTTCTTACACAAGAATTATAAAATTTATCACTTTTACCTCTATTATAAATATAAATAACTTGCTCCAGTTTTACTTCTTTCCAAACCTTTCCCACATCAACAATTTCCATTAAGCCAGATAAAAGTTTTTTTCTTATTTCTTTCCATGTTGAAGAATAAACAAAGGGCTTAGGAATAATAAATCCATTAATTCCTTTAGATTTCAGTAAATTAACTGCGAGAGCCATAAACAAACAAGCCGTATCAGTATTTCCTAATTTAAACTTCTTTTCTAATAATTCTCTATCTTTCTCGGGCAAATCCGCACCATAAGGCGGATTCCCCACAACAACATCAAAACCACCATCTGCAAAAACATCTTTGAATTGAGCATGCCAGTTAAAAGCTCTGTCAGAAACTTTCGGGTCGTCAATCAGCGAATTCCCGCATTTTATATTATTTTCAAGATGAGGCAAGAGCAATTTTCTTGTTTCTTGACTTTCTTCATCTAAAAGCTTTAACAACAAGTTTAATCTGGCTAATTCCACAGCCTTTTCATCTAAATCAACACCAAAAATACAATTTTTCAGAATTTCAATTTTTGCACCTAAACTTAATTTATCAATTTTCTTTCCTGAATTTTTAAATAAAATTTTGCTTCCAGACTCTCTGTTATTCAGTTTATCTTCTATTACATTACAAACCTCTACAAATGCCCGCGTAATAAACGAACCAGAACCACAAGCAGGGTCTAAAATTTTTACATTCAAAATTTCATCAATTGATTTGTCTTTAATATATTCTCCAACAGTGTTCTTAACAATATAATCCACAATATAAGAAGGAGTATAATAAATTCCCATTTTCTTTCTTTTGCCTGTTCCGCCTTCAAGCTTTACTCTCTTTTCTGTTCCAGACAAAATTGTTCCTAGATACTGCTCGTAAATACTTCCAAATAAATCCCCCGGAATCTGGTCAAATAAATATCTCTCCTGATTATTTTCACTTCCAAAATACAAAGTTAAAATTACTTTTCTTAAAACATCGTCGGAAAAAGTTCCTTCTTTTTCCAGCAACCCTTTTTCAAATAATTTAGAATCATATTTTCCATTAAACAAATTAAACTTATCCAACAGGTATGGAAAAAGTTGTAATCTCACTCTTTGCTGTCTCACATCTGCTTCAAGACTTTTAAGATAATATAATGGTTCAAGACCTCTATCTTCTACACTTCTTATAAAAATTAATCTATCAATTAAAATTTGAACAATCTCGTCAATATCTTCTTGTTTTAAATAATTCTTTTTCGTCTTTAATTCTTTAGAAAGCCATTCTCTTATTTTTAACAAATCATTTAAAATATTCACATCAATTGGCTTGTTTATCTTTTCATCTTTTGAAGATAAAATTTTGTTGATTTCTCCTTTTTCAAAACTCTCTTTAGACAAAAGCCAAAGAATATCGAACTTTTCAACGAACTCTTTAAATTCCAATCTGAAATAATCTTTATTTACCCTCAATAGATTCTTATCTATATTCTTAATATTGGATAATGCATGATAAACTCTTAAATATTTGAAATTAGTAAGAACTGCAAATTTAATTTTTCTATGATAAGCATAAGAAACAGCTTGTCTTCCCTCCTCTTCTGTTAATGGAACATTTGTTTTCTTTGCTTCAACAACTAATAACTCTTGATTTCCGTTTTTCAAAATATAATCTGCCCTCCCTTTCAAGACTCTTGATTCTTTAGATATTTCTTTTCTTTCCCAACCTAATGCTTCAAATAATGGCTCGATAAATTGAAATTTTATATCTTCCTCAGGTTTAGAATCCCAATATTTAGGATTCTCAGAAAAATCTTTAACTAATTGTTTTATTTTCTCTTTTGCTTTTTCTTTATCCATAAAACCAAAAAGAAAATCATCAATATAAATCTTTTGAAATATCATTGAAGAAAACCAAAGATAAATTCTCTTCCGAAAACCAAAACATTTAAAAACAAGGGTGTATTAATTGATATACCCTCATTTAAATTAATAAGAATATGAAAGAATGGAAATGAATGGACTTGGATCTAAAAAAATTTTAAGGTATCCCCGATTGGACACGGTCTTGATGATAGAAGAATTCATAAAAGAAAATGACGGAGAATTCAGAAAGAAACAGCTCTGGGAAGCATTACCAAAAAAAATGATGTATCAAACATTTAGTATTGCTTTAGATTATCTAATAATTTCAGGAAAAGTTTCAGTTGATTCCGAGGGAAAAATAGGCTGGATATTCTATCCCAAACAAGCAGAAAAAAGATTAAAAGAAGCACATTTATTCTGGAAGAAAAAATGAAAAATTGCGAAATTCAGTTTGCAAACAAAAAAGTTCAAGAAGCTTTTGAAAAAATTGATGACTCTCAACTAAGAAAAAATTTACAAAGAGCTTTTGAAGATATTTGTAAAAATCCTTTTTGTGGTGTACAAATCCCTAAAAAATTAATACCAAAAGAGTATATCCAAAAATTTAATATAAAAAATGTTTGGAAATACAATTTACCTGATGCATGGAGATTAATATATTCAATTGAAGGCGGGCAAATAACAATAATAACAATTATTCTGGAATGGCTTAATCACAAGGAATACAAAAGAAGATTTAATTATTAATTCAACGTAGACTCAGAGGTTTGTTCTATGCAAATTTGTGAAGCAATGTTTGTATCCACAGCGAAGCGAGGACAATAGCAAATCTCAAAACGTAGACTCAGAGGTTTGCTCATGAAAAACCAAAAAGCTACCTTCATGTTGTTCTCGTGAGAGAATAACGTGGCTAAATGTTACCATTTAGCTATTCTTCCTCGGTTTTGCTACCTGCTAAGCACCTTAACAAATGTTTAGGGCTGCTCCGATCAAGGTCTGACCCATTTCGCATCTGCAAGATCAAAACAGACAAAACGTCAACGTCCAAATAAAGACTTTTTGACAATTCAGTCACGCCCCTCCTTGCAGTCTGCCTAAAGCCCGTTTGCAAATGGCGTAGGGCTAATCCGCCGACCTAGTCTACGAAATTAAAGAAGAATCGGAGTTTAAAAATTTATTCTTTTGGAAATTTTGAATAAGTTGAAAACACAGATGGCTAATCCGCTGCCTACTCTACAGAATAGAAGATAAATATAGGGTTTATTAGTAGCACTTTAATTTAATTGCAAGAAAGGAAATTAATTGAATGCTTAACTCTAAATGAAAAAGAAACAAATATTACATAATTTCTTCCAAAGGAAAAAAAATTAAGGCGAAGATTGAAAAATAACTATCAAAATAGTTAAAAGATTATAATCTATTCATAACATAACAACCATCAAGAATGTTGTTTTATTAAATCGATTTTTAAGAACAGCACGTTCCCATATTTCCATCTTTGTGAAAAAACCAAGGACATTCAGGAAGTTGCTTAAGTTTAGTTATATCTTCTGATTTTAGTATATCTACGACTTCTTTTACCTTTTTTTTAAAAAAGTCATTAAATGAATATTCAACTTCAAATACCTTATATTTCTTTTCTCCAACCTTTGGGTAATATACAATAATAAGCCCTTTAGGCAGATTAAAATTTGAAACAATTATCCCTAATTCAGCAATTTTATATTTTCCAGGCTTATCCAATCCTTCCTCTCTATTATCTAAACTTGAATAAGCAATAAAAGGAATATTTTCTCCCTCTGGATTTTGGGATGATTTCAAATTTATCCAACCGTCTTTTGAAAAAGATATCTCTTTAAGATTATTCTTTGGGGTTTCAAAATCTCTTGGCAAAAAACTTCTCCTGAGTTCAAAAGCCATCTTCTTAATATAATCTTTATTTCTTACCTGGTCCGAATCTTCTTCAAAATCATTTTGCTCTCCTAATACTTGCTGACAGAGATATCTTCTTGGGGCAATTATATTATGAACACTGAGGGTATCTTGATAACCGTCCCAAGATTCCATGGCTTCTTTTACTTTATTCCCAAATTCCTGATCTTCAGAGATTTCAATAAATTCCAGAACTCCGCATCCTGTTCTATCTGAATTAAACCATTGGCAAGTTCCACTTTCTTTTAGTTTACATCCTTCCCAGCAATATCTACATCTTCCTAAATTTGAAGGGTTATTTTTCTTAATAGCCTTACCTAATTCGTCAATTCTGTTTTTTAACACATATTTAACTTTATTGAAATCTTTAATTTCAACTTTGAAAGCCCTGACTTTAGCAGGATTTTCATGAGATATAAAAACCAAATAATTTGTTTGAGGTTTTGTTGGATCTATACAAGCATAAAAACTTAATTGTTCTATGTCCTGAGGGTATTTTTCAATTATTTCTTCCTTGCTTTCTGGAATTATATCTTTTGTTTTTAATTCAATTATAGAATCCCCTATCCTTGCATCTATCCTTCCTCTAACTGCAAGTCCAAAATAAACACCATCCAAGATTGATTCAGAAGATTCAAATCCTCCTATTCTTTGAAACCAGCTTTCCGCAAAACGATGGATTTTATTTCCTGTATTCATTCTCTTCTTGGATTCAAGAGATTCTTCAATAATAAAATTCCTCTTTATGTATGAATCCATTGGAGAACACAAATCTGTAAGGAAAAAATAAGATTCAGGAGAAGATTGTAATTTACCATTTCCATTACATTTATTTTTCAGGAAACCAGTTAAGGAATCATTTGCAATTATGCTTTTTACAAACCTATTTGTAAGATTAATCATATTTTCCATAAGGAGCAGATATTTTAGAACTATAAAAGTATATTGGTTTATTATAATGATTTTAAGAATTGTTTACATTTCTCTTTTGAATATTTTATTTCTTCCCCATGCTCAAAACAACCAAAACAACAATTAACAAAACCGCAATTAAAACTCCTGCTAAAAGTGGATAATTAAATTTGGAAGTTTTTTCTTCAATCAAAACATTTGAAATCAAACTTTCGCAGTTTGTTATTTCAGTTGGTTTGTTATAAGAAAGTTCGCATTGATTTGCATCTGTGCATTTTCTCGTCATTAAATTATTTTCGCACTCGCCCCATCCAGAACATTTCCAGTTTGAGTCGCAGAACTGCACAAAATGTGATTTGGCTCCGTTGCATTCTGGCTCTATATTAAAACAATCAGAAATATTAATTGTGCAAACATCACTGCATAATAAACTTCCTTCTGAATATCCAAAGCTTCCGCAACTAAGGTCGCCAAAAAGATTTCCGTCGCATTCTTCTCCTAATTCTAAAACTCCGTCACCGCAAACTGCTTCTGGAGGAACTCCTTCGCAATCATGAGCGCAATTTTCTGAATTCTCTATTCTCTCTGAATTTTGCTGGCAAATCCAGTCACCGCAATATCCATACGGACTCGGGTCGCACACATCACCTAAATAATCTAAATCAATATTTTCCTGAAAAGGATTGTAAACATAATAACAATTGTCATCTTTATTTAAAACTCCGTCGGCGTCATAGTCTCCGAAAGGGTCAGGAACATCAAAAGCCATAACATTTGCTAATAAAAATATAAATAAAATTGACAAAATAAATTTTTTGAACTTTTGTATTTTCATTGTATTTGTTTAGTTTTATTTCTAAAACCAACTACAATTATTCCAGCAATAACAATTAAAATTGCAAATATCAAACCAATTCCAACTCCTGATTTTGCAAAACCAATAACAGCGCCTGTTATTCCTGAAGATTTTTTGTTTTGGTTTTCATCTAAATTTAAATCAACTGTTTTATTTTCTTCTATCTCAGTTTCAGTATTTAAATTAACTACATTATTGTTTGATGATGAAGGCGGATTATTTGGACTGCTTCCCCCGCCTTTGTTATGTACCAAAACTCCGTCTGCATAAAAATTATTATAAAATCCAACTTTTTTTAAATTATAAGTCTGAACAATCTCGCTCCAGCAGTTAATTTTTTCAATTTTTTTGTATTCTGAATCAGCAAACAAAACCTCGTCGGTTGTTTTTAATTTAGAAACAAATCCAAGTTCAGAATTTTCTATAGAGGTTTCAAAAGGGTTAATAGACTTCCAACCCTGTTTAGTATAAACAGGATGTTCTCTTGTTAATTTTAAATTAGAATTATCTTCAAAAACAATTTCACACATGTGCTCTCTTATCGGAGATTCTAATTCAATAACTTTCGCAAAAGATTTTTTTTGGTTTTTAAAATCATAAGATAAAACATAATCTCCAACTTTAACATCTTCTATATTTTTTTCACTTTTGTCTTTCATTGTGATTTTTGTTCCAGCAGGAAAACAACTTCCTCCGTTACCTCCCTCACTACAAGAGCCACAATCTTGCGAACAAGAAGAACAACTTTCACCATTGTTGCAAACTCCGTCGCCACAATAAAGTGCAGGAGGAATACATTCCGACGTGTCATAAGTACAAGAGCCACTACATGAAATTATTCCTGTCCACCCTGACCCCATAATAACCGCGCAGGTAATTCCTTGCGGAACAAAACCATCGCATTGTTCCCATTCTTCAAAAATTTCATTTCCACAAGAACCCCCGCAAGAACCTGTTGGGATTTCATTAATTGTTAAATTTAATTCAGTGTCTCCACCTTCTTCATATTCCGCGGTTGGATTCGCACTAACATTTCCAATATAAAAAGTGATTTCTCCTCTATGCTCTTTTGGGATAATTGCAACATCGAGACCATCGCCATATTTGTTGTTTTCTCCAACTTTCCCAATCTTGCCCAATCCAAATCCATTAATCGAAGCACAAACATCATCGCCTTGTAAATTCATATTAGGATTTCCAGAATATTCAACTGTTCCTGAAAAAGTATGTGGTATTCCGGGTGTAGCAAAAACAAAAATACCAAGCATAAAAATCAATGCAAAGCCAATAATAAATATTTTCTTCATACGAGTTTTATAATAAGTTTGTTTAAAAGCATTATTGTCGTCGCAAATATATAATTTTGTTATCACTCAAAATAAAGAAAAAAAGAAAAAGAAAATAAAAAATTGTAAAATTAATTCCAGCTGTATGGTTCATCTATTGGAGTATATGTTCCTGTGTCGTGATTTCCACCACTTACAATAACCCAATATCCTTCTTGAGGAGTTAAATCATTTGTCCATTCATAGTTTAAGCCATTATATCCAACAACCACTTTTGTATTACCATCTAAATTCATTAATGCAGTTTCTTTGTTTAATTCCCCTGCTTCGCCCTGTGTTGTTCCAACAATCCCGTATCTTCCACCCAAAAACCATTCCCATAAAGGAACTTTAATCTCTGGAGGTGTATTTGGAATAGGACCGACTTTGTTTCCAAATCCTTTGATTGTAGCTGTTTCATCTTCTTTAACTTGGATGAAATAACCCCTTCCAGGAACAATAGTTTCTATTTTTGGAACTCCTGTTGCGCAAGCACTTGTTGACCAGCTTCCGCCAGGTGTGGTTTGTCTGCAAGACCAAACACTTTCGCCTGTCTCGTCGTCATATTCATAAGACCAGATTTTGTCAACATGATCTCGTACTTCTTCTGGTATAACATCATTTATGTTGCCTGTTTCATGAACCAATGGGATAGAAAACAAGTTCCAGCCCTCGTCAAGTTCAATCATCCAGCTGTAAATTGTGATAACAAATGAGTAATACTCATAATCACCATTATTTGAAACTTTTACAATAACCATGTTTTCACCTTGCTCATCATTTGTTGGTCTTGGATCGCTCCATGTAACAACACAATCGCCATTGTCAGTTGTGATTGTCAATCCAGGGTTTCCAGGGCTGACTTTTTCACAGACACCATTTGCAACTCCGTGCTCAAATCTATTTCCATTTCCGTCGAAATCAGCTTCAAGCTCGTGGAATGCAATAACTTCTTGGTTGTCTAATGCAGTTGCAGGAACAACAAGTATCTCATGTGGTTCTGCATCTGTTTTACCATTATCTTTGTCTTTAACTTCTAAGTTAATAGCATATGTTCCAGGTTCAGTCCATGTATAATAAACATGTCCGTCGTCAAACTCGCTTACAACATTAACACTTCCAAATTTCCAAGTGAAAGTCAAAGGTATATCAGCGTCGACATCTTCTGCTGTTGCTTCAAAAAGAACAGCTTCACCAACTGCTACGATCTCTGTGGTTGTTGTTATATTAACATTCCAAGGAACAACATTTACAACATCAGCAGTATTGCTGTTTGTATCTTGATTTCCGGCACCGTCTTCAACTGTTAAAGTTATAGCGTAACCATCATTGTCTCCATATTGATGGTCGTAATTTCCAGTTGGATTTGCCAAACAATTTGTGTGGCTTCCGTCTTTCCAGTCAATATCACAGATAACCAAATTATTTTCTTCTATCACATTAATGAAGATTTCTGTTCTTGTTTGTGGGTCAGAAACATCAGCTTCTTCTCCATCCTGAATTACCATTACAGAAGCTGTTGGGTTTGTATTATCTATAATTACATCTACCATATCAAACCACTCATTATCTCCAGCAAGTCTTAAACAATTGGCTCCATCTGTATAATCTTCAGTGTTTAACATGTATTCTCTAATGTTGTTTGGAAATGAACCAAGGTCTTCCCAATTTTCAACTGAATTACAGTCATCATTTCCAATCTGTAAGTATACATCTGGAAGACTGTCTTCGTTTTCCCATTCAACTAAAAATTCTCCTCCAATTTGTTGATTTTCCTCTGGGGAAATAAAAAATATCCCTGAATCAGGAAGATAAACTAAAGAGGTAGCAAAAGTTAATCCACTAGCGAATACCATAATTCCAAAGATAAACACACTTAATAATATTTTTTTCATTTTATAAACCTCCTTTCATCTATTTTTTCACTTTGTATTTGAAAAAATTGTTGAGATAGGAATTTCTGAAAGAAATTTCTTGTCTCAATTCTACAAAGTCTCAGTTGCAGGACAAAATCCCGCCTCTTACTGTTATACTTGTTATACGTATAACCATGATTTGATGAAAAATTGAATATCTCTTTTTTAGTAACCATTTTAAAATCAAAATGAATTTCTTTAAAAGCATTATTGTCGTCGAGAAAACAGGTTTTTGTTATTACTTAAGATTGATGAAACGGAAATTTTTTAATTGAATTTGTCTTGTTTTGTGAAAAGATTAATGTTGCTTCGTGTCAGAATTCGTCAAGGCACTTCGCTTAAAATTGTTAATGTCGATTTTAATTATAAACTATCATTTTATGTTCTAAGATTTGCATTAAAATCTTCATCAATCTTTTGCGTCAGCGAGCAATTTTAATTAATACCCTTCCCACAAAACCAATTTTCCATTTTTGTCTCTTAAAAATAAAGTATCGCCTGTTTGTGTCCAGACATAATTTTCGCCTTTCCAAAACAAATCTGTTTCATTGTTTTTGCCTTCGCCGATATTAATTCTTATCTCTTTTTTTAAAATTAATTTTGGAAAAACAAATTTTTTTCTTCCTTCATCTTTAATTTCCCAGTTACTTAACTCACAATCAAAATCGCATTTGTTATAAAAAATAACTTCCTCGGTTTCATAATCAAATTTTTTTAGTTCAATGCATTCAGCACATTTGTCTTTTGACTTTTCACATAAATTTATGTTTTTTTCAATACAATTTTTCCACGCGTTTTTGAATTTTTCATAATAAACATCTTTTCCAGATGGAAAATAATAATTTGCAAAACCATTCTCTACAATTTCAAGATTTACATTTTTGCCTTCTACAAAAATATACCTAAGTTTTCTTCCATATTTATCTTTATCCTGGTTTGTTTTTTCAAGTTTTACTGGTTTATTAAATGTTAAATTTTCAAGAAACCTTTTTGCTTCCAAATAATATTCCTCTCCTCTTTCAGGTGAATTAATCCCAAGCAACCTCACGCTTTCATTATTTGCAATAAGTGTATCTCCGTCGACAACTCTCTCTACAAGTGCGGATTCATGCTCAGATAAAAAATCTTCAAGAGATTTATCAAGATAAGAATAATTTATCGAAATCAAGAAAATAATTATAAAGAATAATAAAAAAATATATTTTCGTTTCTTTTTCATTTTATCTTTTTATTCACAATAATTAATTTAAAGACCACCCATTTAATTAAATTATGGAAGATATGGTTCTTTTAGCAGATAAAAATTCCAAAGCATGGGATTTTGCAATGAAGATTCAAAAATATCTTATTGAAGCAAAAGAATTTTTTATCCCGCTCGAGGAGGTTTCTATAAATTATTTTAGAAATGGGGAAAGCGGAGTTCATATTCCAGAGAACATGAGAAAAAAAGATGTTTATTTTATACACGACTCAACAAAAAATCCGCAAAATTGGTGGGTTGAACTCTTGTTAATTAAAGACGCATTGCTCAGCGCTTCTGCAGAAAGCGTTACATTTGTTTTGCCGAATATGCTTTATAGTCGTCAGGATAGAAAAGACAAACCACATGTTCCGATCTCATCGAGGGCGCTTGCTGAATCAATTTCGCATAGCTTGAAAAGAATAATCACAATGGATTTGCACGCACCACAGATTCAGGGTTTTTATCCGTCGAATGTTCCTTTAGATAATCTTTATAGTTTTCCAGAAGCAATTCGCCATTTAAGAAAACATCACTTTGAAGATTTGGACAACTTAGTCGTTGTTTCCCCCGACGCAGGAGCCGCAGGAAGGACCAAAACTTTTTTACGCAAACTTGTAAAAGCTCAGGAAGATTCTGCAATAAAACACGAATACTTTTTCGCATTGCTCAGCAAAGAAAGATCAAAGCCGGGTGAAGTCGGAGATATGCAGTTAATCGGCGATGTCAATGGAAAAAATATTATAATTATCGACGATATAATTGATTCCGGCGGAACTTTGTGCAAAGCAGCAGAGGTGCTAAGGAAAAACGGGGCAAAAAAACTTTTCTGCTACGGAACTCACGGAATTTTTACAAAAGGAGTTTCTGAATTATGCAACTGCTATGATTTTGTCATGACAAGCAACACGCATCATCAGGAGTTTTCAAATATCGAAGTTGTCGACGTCACGCCTATTTTTGCAGAAGCAATTTACAGAGCACAGATGGGGCTTTCAATTTCTAAATTGTTTGAATGAATAAACATATTTTATTTGAATATCATTTGCAAGCAAATGACATATTGTCCTCGCTTCGCTGCGGATATTTTTCAAATTTTCATTTGAAAAACATAATGCAGGGGACAGGATTCGAACCTGCGCAAGCACTAAGCTATTGGATCTTAAGTCCAACCCGTTTGACCACTCCGGCACCCCCGCACATAAAAGCTGGACGAACCAAAAAATATTGGCGACATCCGGCATCTCAGCACCAATTAGTCAAATATTGATGTTTTTCTCAATATAAAAAGTTTTTTAAATCTAAAAAAAATGAACTTCCATGGATATTGAAGAAATAATAAAAATTCCTGGAATAAAATTAGTTGACACCAATGTATTTTTGCCAGGTAGATTTAATCTTTTATCAAGAATTTATGATGCTAAACAACCAGAAGATATTTCTATTGAAGATTTGGAAATAGAAATTAGTTCAATAAGAGAGGGCATGAATTATTTTAAATCGGATGGTGTATTCACTATAAAAGAGGTGGGGGATGAAATTTATATGGCTGTAGATAAAATTAATAGCCAAATCAGCTATCACAAAAGTAAAATTATGTCCAGCAATAAAAAGCCAGGTAGAGAAGGCATTAAAAGAAAGAAAGTATTTAACAAAAGAAAAGATGGAGAAGAATTAGAAGAAGACCCAATTAATGCAAAGGTAGTCATAGATAATCTTAATCTCATAGCGAGAGGAATTATTGGTCTTAAAAGAAAAATTGATGGAAGAGATATCAGAAACAAGTTTTCTAAGACCCAATCAGAAATGTATGAAAGATTTCTCGAATATTTTATTTCTATTTCAGGAGATTCAAGTGTACAAAAAGAAGATTATGCTGAAAGGGAATACTGGAGAAATAGAAACCCCTGCAATTTTCAAACTGCTCAAAAGTTATTAGCGACAGCATTCACCATAAGCCAAAAAGAAAATGTTTTATTAGTTTCTTCTAACAGCACAATTCAAAAATCAATTCATTTTTTTCATAAGGACAGACAGAGAGGTAAACAACTTCCAAGCCCAGTTTATACTCTTTCTCCTTATTCTAATTTTGGAGAGGATTTTAATTTTCAAAGAACAAAATAAATCTTAAAAAAAATTATTTTTTCTGAATTTTTACACCAAGCTCTTCAAGTCTTTTGACATGCGCCTGCATTATTTGTTCAACAACCTGAGCCATTTTTATCAGCTCGTTCCTTTCATTAATTAAAGTTGTAACAGCTCCTTTATGATAACCAATTTCTTCTTCTTTTGAAAGCTTGGGCTCGTCTTTTGTCAGGGCTTTTTCAAGTTGGTCTTTGTCTATTTTTACCATAATAATCTATTTGAAAATTTGTTTATAAAATTTCCCCTAAATGTGTGATTACTAACTAATAAGTACAAAAAGAAAGATTTATAAATGTTGAAATAGGGGGGGGAGTATGGAAAAAATAAATATTAGTCTAAAGGAGTTTGATGTGGATATTCACTTAGACGGGAGGCAAAACCCCTTGGAAGCAATCATAGATTCAAAGAGAATTTCTTTCAACAACTTAAATGAACTAAGTATAAATATGGCCCAAAAATTAAATTTAAACCAATGGGAAATAAAGAAGAAAATATACTCTGTTGCAACAGAAGAATTTAAAATAAAAGAAAGTGATGCCTCAGACAGCCACCAAGGTATAGTATCTTTACTCTCAGGAAAACCATATTTTATGGTTGAAAGCAAGAGAAATCATCCAAAAAAATACTTTTCTAACCCAATCATTCCTCTTTCTGATTCTAAAACCCAACTAGTTGGAAAAGTGAATCGTATAAGAAAAAAAATAAAATCATCAAAATTCCCTGTTAGGGAATATTATAAATTTATCAATTTTTCTAATGAAAAGGAAGCAAAAGAAATTGTTGATTTAGAAAAAGAAGGATATTTAAAGATTGATTTTTCAAATGTAATAAACCACGAGAATTTTATCTTTTTAGGAAAAATTCACAAGAAGGGTAAAAGTAAAAATATGTTCGGAGACCCTTACGAATGGTATGTTGTTGATCAATTAAGTCCAAATTCAGAAGAACTTAAATTAGATTTTTTTACTTATAAAAACAAGTGTGTTGGAAACCTGAGTAACTTAAGAGAAGAATGGAGTAAGTTTTATGATGATAAATCTTTTTTAAAATATGAAACACCTGAAGATATCTTTAAACACAACTTTTCTTTTCCACATTATCAAAAGATGGTGAATTCAAATCTATCTGAACCCGAAAGAAAACAATTTTTTGTTGGCGGCTGTTTGGAAGAAATTGTTGATTCTTATTTAGGGGCTCATGAGCCTTTTCATGTTTCCGATTGTTTTCAAGGAGATATCTTTGCATCAGAATTAATGGCATATCTTTACCAAATGTATAAAAAACCATCTTTTTCAACATTGTTTTATATGTCTAAACTAGCAAGAAACATTTTTCAAACAGACGAAACTAAAGCCGTATCAAGGATTCTTGATATGTACTCAACTTTTAGTGGTAAGGAGGGAAAAAACTTTGCAGGGTTACCCTTATTAGACTTTAAAGAAATGTCAAATGTCATTTATTGTCAATTAATTCAGGACATGCCTTTTTTATATTCTCTGCGAGATAACAATGTTGAAGTGGGGTTTAAGGATTAAGTTTTATTTTATTAGGTGAGCCCGTGTCATCCACTCTGGCCGTATTCCTTCCTTGATTATTTCTTTGGTTCCGTGTTTTGTTAATTGCGAGGCAGGGATTTGTATTTCCAATACCACAGGTCTGCCAATATTATCTGCATTCAATCCAGGAATCTTCTTTTCTAAAATTTTTTTTGCTGATTCAAAACCATACTGTTTCCCTTTTGTTGATAGGGCATATTCTCTTGCTTCTTTAAAATTTCTAGTTACAAATACTCCGGGATTTGCATTTTTCGCAAAAACACCCGCTTTGTCTGAACCATGTTTCAGTATCTCTGAAGTTGCCCCGTGAAATCCTGTTACAGATTCTTCTGCAACTTCTTTCCCAATTCTTTCAGTTGCTTCTTGGGCTACTTCCGATATAATTTTTTTCCCAAAAGATTTAGAAACAAGATTCATCAACGCCCCCACAGGAAGCCAATCAGCGGGCTGTACAACTAAACCCCAAGCCCCCAAATCAGAAACACTAGGTTCTTGTTCAAATTTAACATCTCCAATTGAATCAAGAAATGCTTGATTTTGTGCTTTAGCATTTTGTTCACTTAAATCAACAGCAGTCTTGTCTGTTGGTTCTTCTTCGAAATTCCCCGTCGGATCAACATACTTCATCGGGTTGTTTGTAACATAAACATAACGATTTAATGTCTGCGTATTTGTGATTTCACCAGCAACAGAATCAGCAGAAATAAATCTTCCAATTTCAGGATTATAAAATCTCGCACCGTAATAATACAATTCAGAATTATCCATTTCTTTTCCAGTGTATTTGTATTTTGAACTTTCCTCGCCAGAAGCAATGTCGTGCTCCCGAACTTTCCCAAAATCAGAATATAAAGTTTCCTCGACAACTTCATTATTTTCATTTAAAACTAAAACATTGCTTCCAAGGTGGTCCTGATAATAAAATCTTTTTTCACCAACTTCATCGACGCTGGCAACCAAACCCGACGGCCCGTAAACAAAACTTGTTTCAATCTGCGTCGGAATTTCTTCAGGAGGCACATCCCCCGATGGAAAATTCTCAGAACCAGGAGTTAAAGAAACCAAACCAAAAATATTTGCAACTCCAAGAATTTTAAGAACCACAATCAAAACAAAAACACAAGCGAGAATTAAACTAATAATCTGAATGTTTCTCCCTCTTCTTTTTTTCATTTTAGAATAAATCAGAAAAAAACTTTTTAATTATATCGATTAGACTTTTTCTTTCAGGTGAAAATAAAATTCCAGTTTCTCCTCTTTTTTGGGTTACCATCCAATCCAGGCCTCACTTTCTTTTGGAATTTCTTCTTCAGGAACAGGTTGCTCAACTTCTGGAACTTCTTGAGGAGTTGCTCCTGGTTTTTCAATTTCTTTTTTAGCGTCTATTTGAGGTTTTTCTTTTTTTTGTTTAGGAATTGCCGGGGTGTCATTAATTGTTTCATTTTCTTTAGTTATTCTTTCTGGTTCTTCTTCTCCTTGTCCATAAGAAAGATATCTTTCATAAACAACCTGATTTCCTTGATAAATATAATAAGTTATCCCGCCCAACAGATTAAATGTCGAATCAATTTTTTTCACTCTTCTTCCTTGGTAATCATAAACATTTGTGTAAAGAAGCTCTCCTGTTTCAGAATAAACTTTTGTAAGTTCGTTATCAAAATTATATTCATATCTGATAATTCCATTAATGCTAACCAAATTTCCTCTTGAGTCATATGAAAAATTTTTTTCTAATTGTTCATTATACAAAACTTCTTTAAGTTTATTGCTTCCATCATAATAATTATATGAAAACCTTTGATCATCTGGGTTGACAGCAGAATAAAAATTAATAAAGCTCAAGCTAATAAAGAATGCAATTATTAAAACATAATTTGTTTTTTTCATTTTATTCACCTACATCTGCAAAGCATCTATGTTCTATGCACCTCTGACCCGAGGGGCAATCTTTATCGCTGGAACACCACCCGCTACCAAAGGCCATACAATTTCCTCCATTACAAATCATGCCCTCTGGGCAATGGCTATTTGATAAACATTCACGACAGAGATTATACCTGCAATGAGGCATTTCTGGAGTATCTGAACAATGATTATCATTTGTGCACTCTACACACTCATGGGTGTTTAATTTACATGCAGGAAGAAGTGGGTCTGTACAATGATTATCATTTGCGCATCTAAAACATTCATTGAACTCTAAGTCGCATGCTGGATTAAGGGGATCTAAACAATAATTATCATTTGTGCACTCTACACACTCATGGGTGTTTAATTTACATGCAGGAAAAATAGGGTCTGTGCATTCAGCATCATTTGAACATCCATTGTTAAAGAATTTCATTAATCTATTTCCAGAAGCATCATAACTATAATCAAAATAATCATCATGATAATTATTATCATCGTAAAGTGTGTTTGTTAATCTATCTAAACTATCATAAATAAAAGTTTCTCTATCATTTAAAATCTGCCCGTCAAAGCTTCCAGGTTCATTCATATCAACATCATAAGCCATCATGTGCATACTTCCTGTTGGATAATATGCATATGTTCTTTTGAATAATGATGGTTCTTGATAAGAATTTTCAGAAGTAAAAATTGAAGTAAGCAAATTCCTGTTGTTATAAGTCAGGTCTGTAACAACAGAATTAGAATCTTTTGTTTTTATTTGCCCTCCGGGATTGTATTGGTATTCTGCAACATATTCTCCGTTTAATTCTACAGATTCTATTTGGTTTATATTATTATAATTATAATGAATAACATCTCCTGCAGGGTTTGTTATTTCGACAATTTTGTCAGCAGAATCATAACGATACTCTGTTAAAAATTCAATTCCATCCATTATTCTTAATTCTTTGACAAGCCTCCCTTTTATGTCATAATCAAAATAAGTTGCTCCAGATTCATCAACAACTTTTACAAGTTTTCCCTTTGCATAATGCCCCATGCCTTTTCCGTCGATATTTTTTTCATCATAAAAATAAGATTCAATTGGTTCATTTTGTCCGCGATAATATTTATTTTTTATTCTGTTTAAATTATCATACTCAAAACTTATTCCAAATCCATTGTCTATTTGAACTGCATCTCCTTTGGTAACGACTATTCCATCAAAACAAACCCATGCATCTGATGCACATTTTTTAGTAGGAATGACTACGCAATAGTCAGTGTCAGCAAAAGTGATTGATAATGTTTCATGAAATTCTCGATATGTACTTTCACTTAAACTTCCTCGTGCATCAACAAATATTGTATCTCTCATTATATCCTGCGGTTCTGGTAACTCTCCCTGGTTACCTCCAGATAACAATTCTATTTTAAAATTTTCAAAATTCCTTGATAGCGGGATTTCTTCTTGTTCAGGGATTATGTTTCCTCCTTCTTCATCATAATGCCAGCACCCAAAATCAATTCCGACTCCTGTCTCACTGCAACCGCTTAAATCCCCTACTCCTCTAATTTGAGCACTTAAAGTTAATTCATCTCCTGGACCAACTAATTCATTATTAATTGCAAACATATATTGTTCAGCACCCCAATCCCCTATTCCAGGCCCTATTTTCAAACAATGAGTGCCGTAAGTTTCATGATATTGAGAAGGATTTGAATTTGCAATCTCTGCATAATTTCCGAGTCTCCAATTATCTTCTCCATGTTCAAAACTTGGATTCTGAACAAAATTAGATGAACTTATTTCAATTAAATTCCCTTTTTTATCATAAGTATTCATAACACTTCCTGAGTCGGGGTTTGAATTAATAAGAACATTTCCGAGGTTATTATAAGTTGTAAAAGAAAAATATCCATTTGGGTCATTGGATGTTTTTAAATTACCAAATACATCATATCTGTAAGACGCTGTTGCATCAAAAGAACTGCTTGAGCCTTCTTCAACCGCTATAATGTTTCTAAACTTATCGAATGTTGTTCTCTTTCTATTGCCTGATTCATCTATTGTTGTTTCATAATTTTTACCTAAAAGTGAACCATACTCTTTGTGGATTGCATTTCCATCTTGAAGGGTTATTGCGCTAACCCTTTCTAAAGGATTTTCATTGTAAGATGTAATTATTTTTGGGTCTGGACCTTGACCCTCTTTGAAAGGATTGAATTGCTCTTTTACTCTTCCTACTGAATCATAAGTTGTTTTTGTTAAAATATCATTATCGCCATTATTAACTATTAATTCACTTGAGATTTGTCTTCCAAGTGCATCAAAATATGCATAACTTATCATGCTTGTATAAGCATTTATTTTCTGAGTTGTTTTTACATGTTCATAATCATCCTTAGAAATAGAATATTCATATTCTAAAGTTGGTTCGTTTTCTCCAGGCGGAGTTACAAATTTCAATCTTCCAAAATTATCATATTCATATTCAGTCACTGGATTTTCTTCTTCATTTCCATAAATAGTTTCTGTTCTTTCTAAGGTTGCAAAATTCAAATTATACCTTGCAGTTGTTTCAAAATTAAGTCCTGTTGGGTCCTGAATTTGTTTTGTAAGATAAGCGTGATGTGCGGGATAACTCGTTGGATATTCTGAGTATTCAAAAGTATTAACTACTCCAAGGTCTGCATCATCTACTTCGCCATGTGCATATCTAACATATCCTCCTGAATAAATTTTTCCAGGGTTTCCATAATCATCATAACCAGTGTAAACCTCTCTTTGCCAAGAAGCGCTGTCAGCATAATAACCTTCAAGAGGAATTTCCCCCGAGGCATATTGTTCTCTTTCTTTCAGATAATAACCACTTTTATCAGCAAGAGAACGAACAATTTCGCATTCGCCTGTATTTTCATTACATGAAGAATAGTCATTAAAACAAGCTCCACCATTTTCACAACCATTATAATCAATTCCATACCACTGACATATCCACGGAGCATTGCTTGGCATAAAGGTTCCATCTATTCCATCAGAAGAAATAGCATATCGTTGACCATTCGGAAGAATGTAATCTGCACAACTAATAATCTTACAACGAGGGTATGAGGTATACTCATCCAAGAGCTCTTGACCTTCTGGGCAGTCACAACCTTGATGGTAAGGGGTTGCAGGATCATATTTTAATTCAAAAACTGTTTCTCCGTTTGTAGCTTGTTTGCCAACACATTTAAATGGTTTGTTTTTCTGTGAACAAGAGTTTTCCCAAGTTCCGTCAGCGCAAATGCCTGCCAAAACATTTGCAGATAAAAATACTATAATTAAAATTAATATTACAAATATTTTTAATTTTTTATTTATCTTTAATCTCATTCAATAGGATAACCTCCATTCTCGTCAGTGTATCTATATCTTGTTATTTGATTATTTTCACCACTGCCAACACTAAAAGTATGGGTGGCACAAGGCAATGTTAACCAGTGATTAGACGAATACTTTGTATATTCAAGATAATCTGCATTATTCTGATCATATTCTCTAAAAGGGGAATAAAGACACGGAACAGATTTTTGACCTCCAGCCTCATTATTAACATTTCCAATAAACATATTTTTTGTTACTTTTTTTTGCGCTTCAGTTACACTCGCAACTTGTTTATTAGTATCATGATATTCATAAGTTGTTATTTTAGAAACTCCGTCTAATGTTTCTGTTTTTTTAAACATTTTTGGCCAACCAGTTGAGATTAACATTTTTTTGTTTGTGTTATGTCCAAATAAAATTGGAACATCAGGAACATAATTGTATTGATATTCAACTTTTTTAGGGCAATTCCCATTTGAGTTGCAATATTCTTCTTTTGTTAGTTGTCCCCTTTTCCAATCCATGTCAACATCAACAAAATAAATAAACGCAAAGAGTTTTCCATCTTCGTAAACACATGGGCAAGAATAATCAGCACCCAATTTTCCAATCTTTGGTCCATCATCAATATCTAATTCACAGCCAGATAAATCATAAACAGGATTTATTCCTGTGTTTAATGAAGTTGTATAATCTCTTTTAATATAGCCTCCTCCGGCAGGTAAGTTTTCTCTTACAGAAGAGTAATGTGTTGTGGGTGTTGCTTGGTCATAAAAATTTAAAAATTTAATAGCACACATCTCACCAAATTGAGGACCATTAGGATAATCATGAAAAAATTTCCAAGTTAATGGAATTGTATTTAGGTATCCTGTTTCATACCCATAAGAATAAGTATGTGTTAATCCATTTGCATCAGTCAAAGATTGCCCAGCTAATCTAACTCCACCCATAATATAATTTTTTGCATAAAAAGAATCTAAACTAGCAGTAAACTTATCTGTATCATAATTAAAACTTGCAACAGCCCCTGAGGGATATTTTACTTGATAAATAGACCATGCACGTGCATCATTAGTGTGTGAATTATATCCATCATCTTCAAACTCACTAATAGCATATCCATTTGAATTAGCAGAATAATAACCAAAAAGATCTCTGTGATTTAGAACTCCTTGTTCATTAGCAGGAACCAAATCAATAATAGGAGGGGATTGCGAGAATTGGTCCAAGTTAAAATAAATAAATTCATAAGGAGGTAGGTCATCATCTCCCCCTTTTCCAAAAACTTGAACTTTATCTAAAATTAATCTTGCTCCACCTTGCCCCCCAGAGCAAGGAGGGCCCTGAACAGTTAGTGTTTCTCCTGGTCTATAATAAAATTCTACTTTTGAGATATAATTATCATATCTTTCTGAGCCTGTTCCAAGATATTGGTATAACTCTATACTACTTAAGCGTTTTAATTTTTCACACGCTTCATTATCGCCCGTATACCCATTATCCTCTAAATAATCAACATCAGAGGGAGAAATCTCTGTTGTAGATTCAGAATCAACATAATCTTCTCCTGCAAATTTGTCCTCAAGATAAAATTCAGCAACATACGTTGGAGTTATAATCTTTGATGGATATGTAACTTCTTTATAAGAATATTTGCAGAAATATCCATTACATTCTAATTTATGGTTCATCCCGTTTATCCCATTGTTTTCATATCTATCTCCAATATCATTATCTTCTCCGTCGCGGTATTCAAAAACAATCCAATTTCCTTTATTATCTTTTGCAGGATGTAGAGAATCAAGAGGATAATATTTATCTCCTCCTGCATCAACATAATCAGGTGATAAAATAGCAGTTAGCAACCACTCATTATTATGCACTTGTTTTCCTTCCCCAATATAATCTCCAGTATGATAAATATCAACTGCTGAACTTTTTAAAGCCAATTTGTAAACATATCTTGTTCCGTCGCTTGAAGTATAAATAAAATATTCATAATCATAAGTTTTAGGAAGATCTTGCCCGTTTATAGTCTCATTAGGAAATGCAGAAAGTTTGTCAGCACTTGCGCCACCAACTTTAAAGACAGGATTCATATACATGTCTCTTATATTTATATCTTCCAAAGGTTTTGCATTATAAAACCTAAATGAACCAACAGGTGTTGAAACACTATAAGCATCAGGTAATCTATCTGCTGTTTGGCCTTGACCATTCATATTATTAATGTAACTATGGTCCATTTCATTAATTGTTAATCTTTTTACAGAACCTGTTTCAAGGTTCCATCCCAATCCAACCCACGACGCCGGTTGGTCAACTTTTATCCCGGCTGCATAATGTAAAGCAATAGGAAAATCAAGTCCGCCTCGACCAGGAACAGTTATCAAAGGAATGTTAAGATTCATGTCTCCTGTTGAACCAACCCCTCCCCTTTCAATTTTATCCATTTCATATGGTTTAGGAGCAGCAAAGTAATCTTCTGTTGATATTGCTCCAGCAGGAATTGTATTTCCATACGGTAAAAAAGGTTGGGCTTCTCCTGAATAATAAAGAGTATTTTCATCTCCTGCAGATTCAACATTTAAAAATAAAAACGAAAAAAAGAAAATTATTATTAAAAACAACACACTCTTTTTTTTCATGTTATATCTTTGTTTTTTAATTATTTAAATTTATTTGTTTTTTAATTCTTTGTATAGGTTCATGACATTTGTCACCCCCCGAAATAAATTTCTGCAGGTGTTTTTCCCTCGAGACTTGTATGAGGTCTGAAATGATTATATCTCATTCTGAATTCGTGATGGTCTCTGCAGAATTTT
>Ga0210057_1002988_pt1 | contig 23633 bp, 22 predicted proteins | sample CryGeyCG2114_010_2_FD_183968 | JGI IMG/M metagenome (GOLD analysis project Ga0210057, IMG submission 183968) | Groundwater microbial communities from aquifer - Crystal Geyser CG10_big_fil_rev_8/21/14_0.10 (SPAdes) (version 2) | ecosystem: Environmental > Aquatic > Deep subsurface > Groundwater ...
TCTCGGTTAAGCGTGTCATCTTCAGCCGCACCGGTGAAATATCGGTTTATGCGTGTCATCTTCAGCCGCACCGGTGAAATATCGGTTTATGCGTGTCATCTTCAGCCGCACCCACGGAGGGGTGCGGCTGAGCATGATTCATAAGGTGTGTTATGCTGATAATATGCTTCACTTCGCTGTTGCCGGCACTCCCCTCTCCACCCCCGGCAGTGGAGGAACGGTACATGGCCTCAGGCATGCTCACAAACTGGGGATCACTGCCATGGAGCTGGAATGGGTCCAGCGTGTACCGGCAAATTCAGAACGAATGGCAGAGATAAGGCAAACAGCAGAAGAATTCAACATGTACCTTACGGTACACGCACCGTACTACATCAATTTGAATGCTAAAGAAAAGGAAAAACTGGTAGCAAGTAAAAAGCGGATTCTGGATGCACTCCATATGGCAGAACTCTGCGGAGCGCACTCTGTATGCGTTCACCCGGCATTTTACCTTGGTATGGATCCTTCCGATGTGTATGAAAACGTCCACAAAGCAACGGCAGACATTATGAAGCACAAGCAGAAACTTTTCCCCCATGTGAACTTGGGATTTGAGACCATGGGAAAGCAGGCGCAATTTGGCACATTGGAGGAGGTACTGAAGCTCAGTACAGAATTTAAGATCTACCCCACCGTAGACCCCGCCCACATGCATGCACGAACCAATGGCGGGTGGAATTCGAAAAAGGAGTGGAATGCGATGTTTGATCTGTATCAGAAGTATTTGGGCAAGAAGTCCCTGCAGTCCGTTCATATGCACTACTCAGGGATCGAATACACCGAGAAGGGAGAACGGAGACATCTGCCCCTTAAAAAGAGTGATGCAAAATGGAAGGACTTTCTCAAAGTGCTGAAAGAACGAAGGATAGAGGGCACCGTCGTGTGCGAATCCCCTCTTTTAGAGGAGGATACGCTGGTGCTACAGAAGGAATTTAAAAAGTGTTAAAGGAACCCACCACGCCAGCTTTCACTGATGTAGTGGGTAATTCCTTATGAAAAATCTTATCCTTCCACACACCAATAAAGACTTCATTGTCCTTAAAACGTACCTCAAGGGTACCCTCTTCTTTGGGTGTGGGGCTCTCCATGGGGATTTTTTCCGAAAGAGCTTCTGCGGAGACATACATATACGTGAATAAGCTAAGACAGTACACGAACTTCATGAACGTTCTCCTTCATTATATGGGACCCATTTTGTAAACTTCCCCAAGGAAAGCACTACCGGCGCCTTCCACATGGAAAACAGAAATCCGGTAACACTGTATTGAGGAAGTGCGGTGGTGCCAAAGAGCAAAGGAAGTGACTATAGAATTCCAGTACGCTACAATCAACGCAACTACCAACCTTTTCTATGAACCTGGCTATAAACGGTTTTGGTCGCATAGGCAGACAAGTCATGCGCATCCTTCTGGAAAAGCACCCCGATGTGCACATTGTCCTCATCAATGACCTTACAGATGATGAAACGCTCAGGCACCTCTTTGAATTCGACTCTTCCTACGGAACATACTCAAATGCCAAGGCATTCAATGGTATCACTATGACTGCAGAAAAGGACCCAACCGCACTGCCCCATAGCGATTTACAGGTAGATGTGGTTTTGGAGTGTACGGGCGTTTTTCGTAAACGGGACGATGCTGCCCTGCACCTAAAGGCCGGAGCAAAAAAGGTAATTATTTCCGCACCCTGTAAGGACACAGCCGATGGGACCTTTTGTATAGGTGTGAACGAAGAGACCTATGATTCCAACACAATGGATGTCATCTCCAATGCGTCCTGCACCACAAACTGCTTGGCCCCCATGGCAAAAGTACTGCTTGATAGTTTTGGGATTCAGCAGGGTTTTATGACGACTGTTCACAGCTACACAAACGACCAGCAACTGCTGGACCTGCCGCATAAAGATCTGCGGAGAGCCAGAGCTGCTGCAGTGAACATTGTTCCCACTACCACGGGTGCTGCAAAGGCAGTAGGCTTGGTTATTCCTGCACTACAGGGGAAGCTGGATGGTATGGCCATACGTGTGCCTACTCCTACCGGTAGCATGACCGACCTCACGGTGGTTGTAGAAAAGGAGTGTGACGCAGAAGCAGTGAATGCTGCATTCAAAGCCGCTGCAGAAGGTCCTATGAAAGGAATTCTCGGCTACGAAGAACGCGAACTGGTCCTCAAAGATTTTGTGGGAGACAGTCGCAGTTCCATTATAGATGCTCCTTCTACCAAAGTGCACAAAGAGGGCGGTACAACTCTGGTCAAAACCCTCTCCTGGTACGACAACGAGTGGGGCTATAGCTCAAGACTTTCAGAGCTTGCGGTATTGGTGGGTTCGAAGCTTTAAATGCTAATACATCTATCCCTTCACTCGTTTTCTCCATAACGAGTGAACGAGAGGGATTTAGTCCTTCTTTTTATCCACAACTTCCGCATCCACGACATTCTCATCCTTTTTTCCTGCTCCCCCTTCTGAGGATGCCTGCTCCTTCTGTGCCTGTTCGTACACAATCTTCCCTATTTCCTGCGCTTCCGTTCCCAGATCCTCAGTTGCTTTTTTGAGTGCATCCAGAGAAGCATCTTCTTTCTTCAGAAGCTCTTTGACCGTATTCATCTTCTCATTCACCTTCTTTTTTAGATCGTCGGGGAGCTTTGCGTCGTGTTCACGCATCTGCTTTTCCAGATTAAATACCAGTGCATCGGCAGTATTACGTACCTCCACTCCTTCTTTCTTCTTCTTGTCTTCTTCGGCGTGCAGTTCGGCATCCTTCTTCATCTTTTCCACCTCCTCGTCGGAAAGCCCGGTGGAACCCTGAATGGTGATGTGCTGCTCTTTTCCTGTGCCTTTGTCTTTAGCTTTTACATGCAGTATGCCGTTCGTATCTATATCGAATGTGACTTCAATTTGTGGCATGCCCCGTGGAGCGGGTGCTATGCCATCCAATATAAAGCGGCCGAGAGATTTGTTATCTCCGGCCATTTCACGCTCACCCTGCACAACATGCACCTCCACAGAGGGCTGGTTATCTGCGGCAGTGGAAAAAATCTGACTCTTACTGGTTGGAATCTTGGTATTGCGTTCTATAAGCTTGGTAGCCACTCCTCCCAGTGTCTCTAAACCAAGAGAAAGTGGAGTGACGTCTACGAGGACAATATCTTTATCGATATCCCCTCCCATAACTCCGGCCTGAATGGCAGCACCTATGGCAACAACCTCATCGGGATTCACACCCTTGTGTGGTTCCTTTCCAAAGAGCTCCTTCACTTTCTCATGCACCGCAGGCATACGTGTCATACCTCCTACCAGCACTACCTCCGCTATATCCCCTTTACTCACACCGGCATCCTTGAGTGCAGACTCACAGGGCTTTATTGTCTTTGTAATGAGGTCTGCGACGAGGCCTTCCAGCTTTGCCCTGCTGAGCTTGAGTGTGAGGTGCTTGGGTCCGGTGTTATCCGCCGTAATGAACGGAAGATTCACTTCTGTCTCTGTTTGAGAACTGAGTTCTATTTTTGCTTTTTCAGCAGCTTCCTTGAGGCGCTGTAGGGCAATTTTATCCTTGCTGAGATCCACGCCCTGATCCTTCTTAAACTCGTCTAAAAGCCATTCGATAATCAACTGATCAAAGTCATCTCCTCCAAGGTGGGTATCACCGTTCGTTGCCAGTACTTCAAACACACCTTCCGCAAGATCCAGTACAGACACATCAAATGTTCCGCCTCCGAGGTCGTACACAACGATCTTATGCTCATTTCCTTTGTCCAGACCGTATGCCAGAGCTGCAGCCGTGGGTTCATTAATAATACGCAGTACTTCCAGTCCGGCAATTTCACCGGCATTTTTTGTCGCCTGTCTCTGCGAATCGTCAAAGTACGCAGGCACAGTAATGACTGCCTTAGTGACGGTTGTACCCAGGTAGGCTTCTGCATCCTTTTTCAGTTTCTGTAACACCTTTGCAGAGACTTCCTGCGGCATCATTTCTTTCCCCTGCACTTCTATAACTGCCCGCCCTTCCTTACCGTTTTTAACCTGAAATGGCATTTGCTGGGCTTCGTCCTTGGTTTCGTCGAACCGACGACCGATAAAACGTTTTGCAGAAAAAATAGTATTCTCCGGATTCGTGACTGCTTGTCTTTTTGCGGCCACTCCAACCAATACTTCCTTATCCTTAAAAGCCACCACAGAGGGTGTCGTTCTGTTTCCTTCGGCGTTGGGTATGACTACGGGTTCGCCTCCTTCTATAACGGCAACACAGGAATTGGTTGTTCCAAGGTCTATGCCTATAACTTTAGACATAACATAAACGGGGAAAGAAAGTTAGCACTCGTGAGTTTAGAGTGCTAGATCTCCTTCGTCAACTGCCATCACAAAAAAATGTATAGCAAAAATCATGCTATCGGTTAGGAGAGTGTTCGTTTGTACTAACTGAACTATTCTTCCCTTCCGCCAATAATGCTTATAAGTCTTCCCAGCACGGAATGCTGTGTACTATGCGTAGCATCTTGCTGCACACGGGGCTTCTGTCGAATGTGTTCGTGTAGTGGTGCTAAATGATCCAGTGCATCAAAGTCCATGTGTCTGTGTGGGAAGAAAACTATTGTATATTATAACATATTCTATATATATAAACAATCTCTCCGATTGCCTGTGAAACGAGGAGTCATTGCGTGATTCAGCGCAAAGTACTGGCAAATGACGGATAAAACAACGACACTACAGCCATGTTCCTCGACGAAGCCATCATCGAACTCAGCGGGGGAAACGGCGGCGACGGAGTCGTGCGGTGGCGCCGTGAGAAGTTTATAGCTAAAGGAGGACCAAATGGAGGAGATGGAGGCAGTGGTGGTAGTATCTACCTGATTGCAAATGCCAATACAGATACCCTCAGTGACTACTCCTCCAAAAAAAAGTACAGAGCTGAGGACGGTGAGCCCGGTGCTAAGAACAACAGGCACGGAAAGTCCGGTGACGACCTTTTTCTTTCCGTACCACCCGGCACACTGGTATTTGCCGTGTCTGAATCCGGTACGGTTTCGGAAAACGATCTACTCGCAGATCTTGCGCAGAACGGAGACCAGATGCTCCTGGTACGGGGGGGTCGTGGGGGCTTCGGCAACGGACACTTTAAAAGTTCTACTCGGCAGCGACCCGACTTTGCAGAAAAGGGAGAACCCGGAGAAGTACGCAGGCTGAAGCTGGAACTCAAGCTGGTAGCGGATGTCGGGATCATCGGTTACCCCAGCGCCGGAAAATCTACGCTCATCTCCGTGATGAGTGCCGCAAAACCAAAGATTGCCGACTACGAGTTCACGACTATTGTGCCAAATCTCGGTGTGGTAGATGTAGGAGACCGGTCGTATATCGCCTGTGATATTCCCGGACTTATAGAAGGGGCACACGAAGGGAAGGGCCTGGGAGATCAGTTCCTCCGACACATTGAACGTTGCGGATTACTCGTGCACCTTCTGGATAGTGGCAGATGCCTCGAGTCCGGTGAACCAGATCCGGATACTCTCCTGAAAAACTATCAAACTATCCGTAAAGAACTGGAACACTACTCCCCTGCTCTTGCCTCCAAGCGGGAAGTAATTGTATTGAATAAAACAGACCTCATACCCGGTCAGGTGGAACCGCTCGTCTCTGCACTAAAAGTAAAGGGGCTGAAAATTTTTGCCTCCATTTCTGCAGCCACGACGGAAGGTGTAAAAGATCTCAAAGAGAGCCTTCTGGCACCGGTACTGGAAGAACGTGAAAAACAGAAGGAAACCGCTCCGGGAGCTGAAGAACTACAGATTCTTACCCCCCATCTTGATGATGTACACATGGGAGCATATCGCATCCAGCGGGAAGCAGACGGTTCTCTCCATGTAAATGGGAAACGGCTGGTGCAGCTCACGGTCATGACAAACTTTGAAAGTGAGGGCGGTATCCGCAGATTCCGTGATGTGTGCGAAAGGATCGGTTTGCTTCGAGCCCTGGAAAGGGAAGAAATGAAAAAAGGAACTCCGGTCTACATAGGAGAGGTACGGGTGGATGACTTCCTGCATTCATCCCATGCCTCGAAACATTCGGGTTAGTTCAGTAAGGATTCCGGCCTCGTCGATGTTCCCTGCATAAGATGTCGCCTTGTTCTCGCAAGTGCAGCATTTGTAAGCAGAGTACGAACTTGCTCTTCCGTAGTCTCTGCCTCCAAAAAAACAGTCAGGACTCCCTGCTCTATAACAGATCCAATGCCTTGCTCTTGCAGGACATTATGCAGTACCAAAGCGTCATCATAACTTCCTATTCTGTCTCTTGGGACAAGCAAGACATCAAGTTGGCTTTCCATAGTGGAACAAGAAAATGAAGTGTGGAACGAGTCGAATGATAGAATAGATCAGGGTGAGTTGGAGGTGCAACGTTTATCCCGGATCCAGGACCCTCCTTCGCTCCTTCGCTCCTTCGGGCTTCGGAGATCAGGATGACGTGAAATGGTCCTTCGATTCGCACTCGCATTGCTCGTGCTCACTCAGGATCATTCGACTGTAATAATTCTGGTTCACCATGAGCAAGGAGTGCGCCAAAGGCGAACGACGAGTCGAATGGTGGCCCAGGACAGGATCGAACTGTCGACACCTCGCTCTTCAGGCGAGTGCTCTACCACTGAGCTACCGGGCCAGCTCACCAAAGTAGAATATAACACATCTGCTCTACGCAAAGAATAAATCTCAGAATAAGGAAGAGACTTGCCCTGTTAAATCTCCACAGTATACTTTCGTGGCCTCCCTCGTACTTTTCGGTTGGGGCTCTCCTGTACCAGTCGTCCGCCTGCGGCGAGCTCCGGTGCAGGACGTATTCCTCCACTGCTGATCTTTATCCACTCTTCCTTTCCATGTTACTTGGGGCTGTAGCTCAGTTGGCTAGAGCGTCTGGTTCGCAATCAGAAGGTCGGGGGTTCAAATCCCCCCAGCTCCACCATGATCTGTACCCCAAAAAGTGGACACAGAAATCTACCGCCATCCATTGTTTCTTTTGTTACTCTTTATCTCTTAACAAAAGAACAATATGAGAACTACATATTCAAACGAACCATCCTTCGCGAAGCAACGGATACCTCTTGCAAACGAGAGGCCGTCCAGGAGCCAAAGCTGACGAATTCTACAATCAACCTCCTGTCCCCACTGGACAATACGGGGTTTGCCATCGTATGGTATGTGGTATACTCCCTATCGATTTCCACCCTCTATAATGGATAAACGTCTTCTCCCCGTCCTCGCTACCGCTCTTGTTCTTACATCGTGTTCGCTCTTTGGCTCCGGAGAAGAAACATCTATGGAGAATGGCGATAAAAACGCTGCACCTGTAGAAGAACTGAACGGAGGTATGAATATGGAGGAAGGAAGCACAAAAGAAGATGCCAAGCCCGCGTATCCCATAGTATTACGTGGAGATGTAGGCAGCAGCCATATTGCCATTGCCGGGAAAAAAGGGAGTGTCGTGCTGAACCAGGGGAAGTTTAATACGTTTGACTTTCAGGTCTTTTTAAACCCGGAGAAGCCCGATGCGTTTGAAGTAACTCAGATGGGAGTAGGTGTACTCGTGTCCAGTTTGGTAACAGATAATGCCGGCCTTACAGATAATCTTCTTTCGGCGAACTTTCTTGACCCTGTCTCCTACCCCATGGCTACCTTCGTTTCCACAAATATTGAGAATACAGAAGGTTCCCGTTACCACGTGACAGGGGAAGCAACAGTGCATGGCGTAACCAACGAAGTTTCCTTCGATGCCACCATTACAAGAGAATCTCTCGAGGCAAATCTTCTGCTCAATATTGGTGACTTCGGTCTAAGCGGCATGAATGACTACGATGCGGATGTTCCTATGCAGATATCGGTGAAATTCCAGTAGGAATTTAGCAAAACTTTTCCAAGAGCTTTCTGCCGATTTTGTAGTGCTGCAAAAGTGAGGGAATGGAAACCCATTCATTGGGACCGTGCAGATCTCCACCCATGGGTCCGTAGAGGAAGGCAGGAATCCCCTGCTCACTAAAGAAGCGGGCATCCGTTCCGCCATGTTCCCGAATAATTTCAATCTCTCGCTCCTCTACCTCTTTTGCAAGAGTCCGTACAAGGTTCACCATGGGGTGGTCTGCATTTGTGTACAGAGGGCTTGCACGTACCATCTCATGCAGTACACAACCTGCCGGTAGAACTGCCTGCACAAGAGCAAGTGCTTCCTCAGGTTCTTTGCAAAGTTCCGGTGGGTAACGAATGTCCAGATTGCAGGCTGCATCACCCGGCACCTGGTTTCGTGCATTACTGCCACGCAGCATGGTGGGTACAACCGTTACCTGCCAGTCATCTTGTGTTCCGGGAGGAAACGCATCATGAATACGGTTCAGTGCGGTACAGAGCTTCCAGATGGCATTATCACTCTCCCAGGGCATAGCCGCATGCCCTCCCGTTCCCCGGGCTCTAAGCTCCACCCAAAGAGCACCCTTATGCTCCGTAACAATTCCCGGACTACTGCCTGTATCCGGCGTAAAGGCTACAGGAGTATTCACCACACCCTCTGTAAGAAGTTGCGGAATACTTCCCCCGGCTGTTTCTTCGTCGCTGGTAAGAAGGATACTGACGTTCGGCTTTTTCCCTTCTGCTGTTATGTCCCTGTAGGCGAGCAGAAATGGAACAATTCCTCCTTTCATATCTTTTGCGCCTCTTCCAAAAGCTCTCTCGCCTTCTACCAGTAAGCTGAATTGCTTCTCTGTTGCCGGAACTACATCTACATGAGCAAACCAGAGCAAATCTGGGTGTGTGCAGGAAAGATGCAGGTAGGGTGCTCCTTCTATTTCTCCCCGCTGCATCTCTCCGTTCGGCTGGCTCAGAAAAGTGCCTTGTATCCAGTCCAAAGCACGCACTTTTTCCGGTGTGTTCCCTTCCACTGTCTGAAAGGAGACCAATGTTGTAAGTGCATCCACTACTGTATTGCGCATTTCTGGAGTGTACGACGACTCTATCCCGGAGGTGAATGTGTGATGGAAAGGTGTAGTTGCAAAAAGTATAAAAATGTAGTATAATATAAATCAAGAAATTTTACACAAACACATACACTATGAAGCACTCACGTACACATCTCGTCGCAGCGAATGTTTCACTGCTCAATGTTCTTGCGGTTGCGCTGCTTGCCACCGGAAATCACGATGGGTCCACACTTCGCATGATGCAGTCTCAGCAAGTTGTAGGACTGCCTTCTTCCCTCCTGGCTATGGTGCCGGGAAAGATAATACAAACACCTGAAGATCGCATTGCCTATCGCCTGCAGAAGCGTCTGTACAAGACAGGGAAGGTCACTCCTCCTCTGGGCGTTTTAAGTAAAGCAGTTACAGAGAGAAAGGAGTACTTTAAACGCAGTGTAGATGTGCACGTGCTGAGTCCGGACGGAAAAGTGCAACAGGAACTTACGATATCTGCTCACAGAAACCCCCTCATTCTGACACCTGAATTCAGTTACACTCGCGCGTCGTACCACATCAATACAGATGCTGTGCGTACGCAGCTGGAGAACGAAGAGTTTGATGGAGCAACTCCTCCGGAAGATATTGTTCTTACAGCCATGGAAAAAAAGGACGACATACTGCGTGCAGAAACGAGTGGTGTTGCCAAGGCTGGCATGCGGCTCCAGGCCGCATCCGGTGCTGAACTTATTTCAAAGGCACTGGAAACGCAGCAGAAGGAAGTCAGTGTGCATCTCATTCCTACACCCGGTGTCGTTATCAATGAGACGGGAGAAGATGTAGGTGAAATGAAACTACTCGCCATAGGACGATCCAACTTTGCAGGTTCTACCTACGCCCGTATGCAAAATGTGCGAAAAGCACTCCGGAGTCATGTGAACAACACTGTGGTATTGCCGGGTGAAACATTTTCATTCAATAGCACTTTGGGGGGGCCTGTTACAGAAAGCAGAGGATGGTATATGGCAAAAGTAATTTTTGAAGGAGATCAGTTGCGATACGCTCCCGGAGGAGGCATTTGTCAGGCATCCACCACAGTATACCGAGCTATTGTAAATGCAGGGTTCCCTGTCGTCGAACGGCGTGCGCACAGCCTCTACGTAAGCTACTACAAAGAATATGGAGTAGGCATAGACGCGACTATTTACCCCGGAAGTCAGGATCTTGTGTTCCTGAACGACACAGAACACCCCCTGCTCATTCAGGCCTACGATGACGGGTATGATGCTGTAGTAAGCATATTCGGGACTCCGGATGGCCGCTCAGTGGAACTGAATGGCCCCTACTTTACAACCAATGCTCCGGACGAATTGCTCATTCATAACAGGAAAATAGCACCCAACGAAATTGCCTGGCTGCAACGAGTATCATACGCAGATGGTGCAGTAAAAGAGAACACTATTCTTTCACGGTATATGACACTTCCGGAATACGTGAAACGGGAATTCACAGCACCCATAGCGGTTATTCAGGAGAAAACAGCTGTTTCTTTGGGTTCCTAAGCAGAGGAGATAAATATCGGGTTCGTACTACGGAGAAAGGTGCGGTACAGTATGGCCGCATCTTTCTTTATGTCTACCCGTACATTCATCATAGGTTTGCTCGCAGTAGGTATAAACTTTTCCGCATGCAGTGCACTTGCACTTACTAGTCTGTTTCTTCTTCCAACCCGGAGTGTTGCTGCCGAAAACATACTCATGACACCGTCTCAGATGAGTTTTTCCTGCGAAAAACAAAGTTCTCACACTGCCCTAGATGTTCATACACAGAGAACTGGCTGCAGGGATACAAAGGCTTGCATACAGAATTCCATTCATGCAGAAGTACACAGGGGTTTACATGCATCTGCTCATACACAGAATCTGCTGGTGTTTCTGCAGACACCCTGCCCCGGCAAGAGATCTATGAATACTGCACAAACAGAGTCTGTGAGCCTTGCCCGGGACGGACCACTGTACCCGGAAGCCCCTTTATTCGCTCATCAATTGATGAAGAGAGAATGAGTGTATACTCCCTCTGATTTCTATTTATTTTTTTCTTCTTCTTATGCCGAATCTTACAACAAATGGCTCTAATCCCTGGTTTGGTGTATCTATGGCTCTCATTGGAGTGATCATAGGGTACTCCGTTGCTCTGGGAACAGCAGATTCTCAACCGGGAAAGCCCGCAGGTGCTGCCGCACCCAGTCCCTCAGTTGCAGCACAACCCACTGCTCCTGCACCACAGGCTCCCAGTGCTGCTAATATTGTGGCACCGGATCCTAAAACAGATCACATCCGTGGCAACCCGAAAGCAACGGTTTCTCTCATTGAATACTCCGATTTCGAGTGCCCCTTCTGCCAGCGCCATCATCCCACTCTCCAGCAGGCACTGGATGAATACGGAGATGATGTGAACTGGGTCTACCGTCACTACCCGCTCTCCTTTCACCCCAATGCAAGGCCATCGGCTCTTGCATCCGAGTGCGTTGCGGAACTTGGAGGAAACGATGCCTTCTGGCAGTTTGCAGATACCGTGTTTGAGAAAGGCGCGGTGGTGGCCAACCTGCAAAGCTACGCAGGTGGCATTGGTATCAATACGACTGCATTCAGCGACTGTCTCTCCAGCGAGAAATACGCTGAGCATGTAGACGGCCAGCTCGACGAAGGTTCCGCATCCGGCGTGAGCGGCACGCCCGGCACTATTGTGTACAACAACGAAACAAAGGAATCCCGTTACATTTCGGGCGCTCAACCCTACTCAAATATCAAAGCAGCCATAGACGCTATTCTGTAGTACCTTCAGGTGAACAGAAACGAGGCGGGATTGCCGCCTCGTTTTTCTGTACTTGCATTCCCGATGATTTCATTTTTATCCTGGACTAAAAGGATGTATACTTTCGTGCCATTATCATTCAATACTTATGAAAAATCAGCTCTGTATAGCCGTATGTACAGCTGTGGTACTCACCTCCTGTACTACACCGTCTCCGCAGAACAATGCATCCTCTTCTTCTGAATCTGCCTCCCAACCGCAAAGTTCAAGTTCAAGCGAGAAAGTTATTCGTGAGACGAAGAATGTGTCGTACTCCGGTATTGTGCGACCATTGGGCATAAGCGTGTACATGGAAGGAACGCATCGGCTTTCTCTGGAGAATGACCGCTTCATCCTGCTGGAAAGTGATGCTGTAGATTTAAATGGCTATGTGGACGAACATGTAGAAGTACTCGGCTCCATTCGACCAACCGTAGAGAGCGATGCCATGATTATGCGTGTGGAATCCATAGCCCTGCAGGAAACGAGTACGAGTGCGCAGAGTGCAGACACAACTCCTTCTGCAGGAAATACGCAGTCCAGTACTGCTGCTTCCACTCTCGGATTTTCGTTCTCTTCTCTTTCTTCCCGTACAGAGTCTGCTTCCAGTACACCAAGCAGTGCTACACAAGTTGCTTCACAGACGTCTTCCACTGATGCCACATCCGGTGCACAGAAGAAGACTCCAGGCCCCGCCTTCCTTGCACGTCAGGAGAAAATGGCAAGCGAAAGTTTTACGGCAGAAAACTGGACACAGGAGTACTGCAGCGAACACATAGGTTTCTGCATCCCTGTGCATCGCAATTGGTGGTTCACCTCCTTTGGAGCAACTTCCACACACTACTGGCATGTGGAACTGAATTCCGAAGCGTTTGAAGATTTGTACGAAGGCCCTGTTGTCATAGACCTGAACGGCGAAAGCCTCAATGCGCTCAGTATTGCAAATGGATCCATTCATACCGATGGCCAGACAGTCACAGGCTACCGCAGTTGGACGAATGGACGTCACTTTGCCATTCATGCAGATGTCTCTCTGCGTAATGCCGTTGAGTACATCACAAATAATTTAAGAGAGGGAGACTAGCTCCCAGTCTTTGGGAACTCCTCAACAGACATGATACAATTTCTTCATGCTCTTCTTCTACTCTGCACGCAATCAGGATAATGAACTTGTCCGTGGCACCATAGAAGCTATTTCCACGCAGGCTGCACGCGAAGCCCTGCGCGATATGGATTTGCAGGCAGAAGAATTACACGAAGCTACCATGCGTGAAAAGGAAGCTATTGCTTCCGGAAAGCACATATTACCGCACTCTTTTCACACCCCAAATCTTGTGCTGGAAGGTGAAGAGAAAGCACTTCCCAAGCCGCCCGCTCCTCCCCCTTCTACGGTACACAGGAAGGAAGAACACCCCGAGAAAAAAAAGAAGAAGCAGTACTACCCGTTTACAGATACTCTCCGGCTGTACGCAGGCTGGCTTTTAGCCTGGTACTCTCTTGTGTATATACTGGGAAGTTACCAACATATCCGAAGCCTTCCGTTCCGCATACCGTACGTGGAAGCCCTCCTGCCACCCTTCTCCCCTATTGTTCTCACCTTTACACTGGCCACCTTCCTCTTCCTGCTCTGTACAAGTGTGCAGAGAACTGTAGGCAAGGGGAAACTCACGGGGGTAGCTTGTAGCATCCTCGGAGTAGGGATATTTGTATGGTATCGACTGAATGTGTAACAGGAATATAGGTACTGACCACTGAAAGTTATCAGTGGTCAGTGAATCCAAAAAAAAGGCCAAAGGACAAAAAGCTACAAGCCCAATTGCTTTCTAATTTCATCTGCCTGCTCAGCCTCCTGCTTTTGCGCATCCTGCTGGACCGTAACAGTCTGCAGATCCTTCCAGTCTTCTGCATGCTTTTGTTCCAGCTTCATCAGCTGAAGAAGGTGCTTGGGTGAGAGTTCAGAAAATTTCTTTCGCTCTTCCTGCAAAATCTTCTGGAGTTCATCTATCTGAAACTGGCTGAGTTTGGGAATGGCCTGAATAATGCGCCACTTCTCATCTCGTGTCAGTGAAATGCTTCCACGGAGAAGCGTAAGAAAGCCCTGTTCATCGAACTGGGTTTCGGGGTGTGCAGGAGCACCGATCTTATCGTTACTCAGCTGAGCGGCAATACTGCCAAAGCGGTAGTCCCCTACTTCTCCAAGTATGCGGATATCTTCGTCATCATACCCCTGTTCCTTCGTCGCCTGCTGTCCGGGAGGAGGCGGAGGTGGCCCCTGATCCTGCGGAGGTGGGGGTGGCTGCGTTCCGGCCGGCTGAGCGCCTGCTGCCACTGCAGAACCTGCTGCGGGAGACGTTTGTGGTGGCGGAGGCGGAGGTGGAGAAGAAAACACCTGTGTAGGATCAAGTCCACCCTCGGGAACACTGTCTCCGGGGCGTACGGGCTTGGCATCGCCTTGTCCTGCCGGAGGTGTAGTACCGTCTGTCATACTGCAATGGGAAATTTCTCTGGTATTCTATCAATTCATTTCCGTAATGGAAGCCAAAAGTGCTAAGAAATACCGTGGCCATTCAGATCAGTACTTGACACACAATTCGAAATACGTATGATTTCGGTAATGGAATTTGTCCAAAGAACACCCGCAGGCAGCATGATGATGCACATGATGCACACCCCTCTGCGAGGCGTTCGTAAGACATAATCTACTAAGAACTACGAATCTAATGCCCCGCAGAGATGCGGGTTTTTTGTATCTCTTTACTTTTTCTCCCATGGCCATCCTTACTCCATTCGAAGAAAATATCCTCTCCAGAGAGGTAAGTGCCGTACATGCTTTTTCGGACACATTTGATGCAAATGCTGCAAGAGACGCTTCCGACCCTCGTACAGCAGACTTTGATGCAGAGGTCACAACGGACTTTCGGTCTTTGAGACTGACCAATGATACAAAGCACTCCATTGCCCGTAATCCTGACTTAGGTGCATATGCAGCAGAAACGATAATTCGTTTACAAGATCATGCAGCAGGACTCATAGAAAGAATTGAACAGAACGGAGTACCGGCTTCTGCAGTACGGAAATACAGAGAGCAACTTCAAGAGCAAACACGACAAGTTGTAGTAAATTGTGCTAGACGCAATAAACCGGGTGAGCAGAGAACAAACGGTTCGGATTTCCTGCTTGGCATTACCCACAACGGTATAGAAATTTACAGTACACCAGCAGAACTTCTCCGATTCTGTCGTAGAGATATTTTGAGTTTATTTAGAATTCCTAACAAAAGCCATCCTCTGTTCGATGGACAGAGAGAGCAATTTCGCTCTTCTATTATTGCATTAAGTCGATATTTCCCAGAGCATCTGGAACTTCTCTATCGTTACAGTTCAAGAGAAGAGCTCTTAGCGGCATTGGAGAATGGCTCAGAAACAACAATTCCCGATCAGAAGCATCCACTTCAGCTCGCCTTTGCAGACCGATATGGAAACGTGCGAGCGCGGGCAAGAGATATTGCGCATACCCGTGGACAGATGGAGGAATGTCTCAATGGCAGTGGTGTAGTAGGTATTCGCAATGGGCATGAATCCACACCTATTATCGCTCATGTTACGAAATGCTTAGATGAAGTACCAGGAGATCAAATAGGTATTTATCACAACGTTGCAGATGGAAAAACACGTACTGGAGAACCTGGATACCTCGAAATTGTGCGTAAGTTTCCTGATGAAGGCGGGGAAGAAGAAGTAACACAAGATGCCTACGAAACTATCGGTGCAAAATTAGGACATCAATTGGAAATTGTTGCTGTGTAGCAATATTCGCTCTTTAACATCACTTTTTTTACACTGCCGACTGGTGGTCACCGTGTTACAACGTGTAATACTGTGGATACCACCGGCAGTGTACTGCGTTTAGAAAGGAGGCCTGTTATGGCCAAGAAATCTTCTAGGAAGAAGCCGAAGGCTACTGCAGATGCTTCTGCACAGGAGAGTGTGGGAAGCGTTCTCTGTAACCTTACAGAAAGTCAGGAAGGATTTTTACAGAAATGTATAAAACATAAATTCTTCTGTGCAATCGAAAAACCTCTTCCTGTTACGTTCCCAGATGAGATGCTTTCACTCTGGAATACACTCCCGCACTTTGCAGAACTCAATGGAATCTGGCAGAGAGTGTATCTGAATAGAATGCTCACTCTGGGTGAGGAATCGGCAGTCTTACGAGTGGGACTTTTTACGTTGATCCCTCCTCTGCAAAAACCGGAGACGACAGAGAAACCAAATACTCTTTTCTTATTTCAGAGTGAGGAAGAAGCAAGAAGTTCTCTTTTGGAAACAGAAAAAGCCCTGGTAAGAAATATCGGTTCTTTAGGGGGCATTTGGGTGAGTTCTGCTCTTGCTGTTTGCTTTAGTACCTCAAAAGACATCTGTATCGGTGAAGAAATAGTATGGCAAAGAGGTATTTATCTCCTTGCTCATGCCAGAGGCTTCTCACATACCGATTTCGTTCCTCAGAAATGGACCCAGGAGTAGAAAACGCAGTAAGGTCGGAAGGCGGGGAGAAGAGTAATCTTCTTCCCCGCCAACCAATAGAAAGAATACCTCTCCAAATGTGGTACATGCTATGAAATGTGGGCTATTTTACTGAAGACAAAAACTTCTCCGCCGCCCTCCTCGCCCGTACCACCAATTCCGGATTCATGAGACCGGATTGCCGGTATTCGGGAATGCCGCTCTGTCGGAAGCCGTAGAGCTCTCCGGGGCCGCGAATCTGCAGGTCTATTTCTGCCAGCTTAAAGCCATCGTGGTGTTTTTCCATCGCTTTCAGGCGCTGTGAGCGAGATTGTTCCGGTGTGGTGGTAAACAGGAAGCAGTAGCTTTTATGGTCCCCCCTTCCCACACGACCACGAAACTGATGAAGTTGTGAGAGTCCAAAACGTTCGGAGCCTTCTATAATCATTATAGAGGCATTGGGCACATCTATTCCCACTTCTATTACCGATGTGGAAACGAGGATATCGCTGTTGCAGTCTTTGAATGTGCGCATGGTTTCCTCTTTTTCCGCGGGCGTCATTTTGCCATGCAGGATGGCAATGCGGCGGCGCGGAAAACTTTCTGTTAAACGAGCAGCCTCCTGCTGCACACTTTTAATTTCTGCCATCTCTTCGTGCTCAGATCCCGTTATGAGCGGACAGATGACAAAGGCCTGCCTCCCTTGATCAATTTGATGGTCTATAAAGAGCTCCACTTCTTTTCTCCCTGTGGGAGGCACCACCTTGGTATCTATGGGCTTGCGATTCCCCGGTTTTTCTAGCAAAACAGAAAGGTCATGATGACCGAATGCGGTAAGCGCAAGAGTACGCGGAATGGGTGTGGCTGTCATAGAAAGAAAGTGGGGACTCCCCTTCTCCTTGAGTTTCTGGCGCTGGAGTACACCAAAGCGGTGCTGCTCATCCACAATCACCAAGGTAAGATCCTTAAACTGCACACTCTCCTGTATGAGTGCATGGGTACCTATAATCAGGTCTATGCTTCCGTTTGCGAGTCTCATGCGCACATCGTCTGCATCATTCTTTGGAACAGATCCTGTGAGCAGTGCAACGGTAGGGTGCCGCATGGTAAGTTTTCCTTTTTGAGCCTTCAGGTATTTGTGAAAACTGATGAGCGTTTGCCCTATGCTCTGTGCATGCTGCTTTGCCAGAACTTCCGTAGGCACCATGAGCGCACACTGGCCGCCATGTCGTATGACATTGGCCATCACTGCAGTTGCGACCAATGTTTTGCCGGAACCCACGTCTCCTTCCAGGAGTCGCGACATGGATTTTCCCTTCTCCATATCTTTCAGAATTTCATAGATGGCAACCTTCTGGCTTCCTGTGGGAGTAAACCTAAGTGACGCAAAAAATGCACGAATGAGTTCTATATCCATAGGAACCTTCAGGCGGTTCTGTACCTCTCCCTGCCATTCCTTCTTTCTCTCCAGTGCCTCTTTCTGTACCCGGTACATCTCCTCAAACTCCATACGGTCACGCGCACGCTGTACCTGTGCTGGTTCACTCGGGAAGTGAAGCCACCGCACAGCTTCGCTCCGACCTATCAGGCCTTCTTCCTGCAGCACTTCTTCCGGCAGGGTTTCCTGGAGCAACCCTATGGCATCCTGTACCAGAACAATTTTTTCCCGCAGCCACTTACTCGTTATAATTTCGTACTGTGGATAAAGCGGAACAAGCCTGCCGGCATGGAGAAGGTCGTGTACTCCTCCCACTCCGGAAGATTCAAACTGCGGACTCTGTATTTGGAGTTTTCTGCCTTTGAGTGTGACCTTACCCGTACATACGACCTCTTCTCCGTTACTGAGCATCCGTACGATGTGCGGCTGATTGAACCAAATGAGCTCAGCCTGATCCCCGTTTTCATCGGTCATCACCGCACGCACAAATTGCTTTCGTGAGCGGGTACGTATGAGCTTAAGGCCTTCCACCACACCACGAATACTTACTTTAGCCCCAACAGGAGCGCTTTGCAGGGTGTGCATTTGACTCAAATCTTCATGCGCACGCGGAAGGTACAGCAGAAGGTCCTCCACCGTCTGTACATGCAGCACCCTCAGAGCATCTATGTACTCTTCCCGTGTACGGAGCACCTTTGCAAGCGGAGTGGTGAGATCCATGCAGGAAGTATAGCGTATGCGTATGCTGTATGCGGTATGGCGTCTGTGAGTTTTTAGGAGAAATTCTCCCTTTGTTTTTTACCCGACTTCGCAGAATGCCTCGAGCGTAAGCCGGTGGAGCTTCACATACGACATACCCCTATGAAGAGCTTGCCTGTTCCAGCAGTGACACAATGTTTTCATTATGCCCATTATAGACCGCCACAACTGCTCCGTTTCTAAAGTATGCTGCATCCTCACCCCAGTACACACCCATCCCCTTGGTTGTTTTGCCGCTTTCCTGCACACTCGTTATGTCCTGCTGCGCCTCCTCTGCAGAAGCGAAACGGAAGAAGAAGACCATTTCATTCTGAAGCACAACAGTTTTACCATGTTCACCCATCACGGCAGGATCCATATCCCAGGTGAAATCAAGTGCTTCACCCCTCTCCTGCAGAGCGAGGAAGAAAGGTTCGTTTTTCCAGTCCTCCGCTCCGGGTTCCCGCTGTGTCTCCTGTATGGGTTTCCCCAACGGAAACTCTCCGCTTTCTGTCACACACTTCAGGTACTCCCCCTGCACTACGAGACCACCCTCCTCCTTACAATCTTTTACATCCCGAACTTCCTCCGTAGGTATCACATCCGCGGTGGAAGAGCTTTTGCATGCTGAGAGCAGCAGGAGCGTTGCGATGAAGATGGAATACTTTTTCATAATTTTAGGGCAGAGAGAATGAAACAGTCACCTCCAGGCGGTCCAGGTGTACACCGTCCTTCGGCGAAACATCGTACAACTCCAGTGTACCTGCCGGCGCACCCGGCATGCCATAGAAAATAGAACCTTCAAATGGAAGAAATGCTTTTTCGTTCACTCCCTTTGTGCGGAGCTTCCCCTCTGCAAGGGACTTCCCGAGTGCATCTGTGAGTGTATAGAAGACAGTCCCTTCAAAGACACGAGCCGTACCCCGCACCGTAAAGGGACTTTGAATACTATCGTATGCATATGGCACTTCTACCCGGATGTTTTCACTCCTTTCCTTAGAAACCCTATTCGTAAACGCAGAAAATACAGAACCGCAGGTATCTCCTCTGCACATATAAGCAAGAAGAACGATTCCTGCACTAAGTGCTATAAAGCCGCCGGCAAACTTTCCAAATGCTTTAAGGAGCATATATACCCTGATTGTAGCATTTATCCTTCGTTCATGTGCGTCGATATTTTTCTCTACGAAGAAAAAGAGATGTACTCTAGTCATTGTATACATCTTTCATCATACTGGAACCAATCGGGGCGTAGCTCCAACCTCCGTCCGCCTTCCAACTTCGCTTTATATTCACTGTAATTTCTCATAGCGTATGAGATACTATTGGACACACGGGGCGTAGCTCAGTTGGTAGAGTGCGTGGTTTGGGACCACGAGGTCGCTGGTTCGAGCCCAGTCGCCCCGACCAAGTTGAATTGAAAATAAGTAAGAAGCGCAGGGACGAATCCATCGCAATTACCAATATTTTCACCAGCACAGGATGCATCCTGCGCGTTCATTTGGGCATATAAGTCAGTGCAACTGCTAAAGAGAAAATAAGGTACAATGTATTTCCTATGGAGTGCACGGTTCTCACCGCATCAAAATCATCGGGTATTTCAAATGGTCTCACCTACGAGGCACCCGAGGGCAGTGTAGGCATCGGCTCCCCTGTTCTTGTGCCTCTGCGGAAGAAGATGACAGAGGGTATTGTACTGGCACTCAACGAAAAGCGGGAAAACACATTTGACGTAAAAGCTATTAAACAGGCTCTGAGTGCAAATCCACTTCTCCCGTCGTTTCATATACAGACACTGCGCTGGATGGCTGAGAAGTATATGTGCACTCTTCGTCAGGCCATAGCCATCTTTCTTCCCTCACTCTCCTGGAAGGACCTGCTCCCAAAAGAGCAGAAGACGTACAGACTCTCCGGTAAGAAAATAGAGGGTATAAAGGGGAAGAAACAACGCACTGTCTGCGACTATCTCCTGGGAAAAGATGCTGTAGAGGCTTCTGCGCTGCGGGAAGAGACGGGATGTTCCCTTGCCACCCTACGTTCGCTTTTGGAAAAAGGAGTACTCACCGAGGAAACAAGTACAAAATCATCACTCCCCTCCTCTCCTGCAAACATCACGTGGCCAACGCTTACAGATGTACAACAGTCTGTAGCATCATCCATAGCAAAAGAAGACCGTCCTTCTCTCCTTTTTGGCATCACAAGCAGCGGAAAGACAGAAGTGTACGCACAGATGATTGCAGAGGCCGTAACGTCCGGAAAATCCGCCATTCTCCTCGTTCCGGAAATTTTGCTTACCGAGCACTGCATTCACCGGTTTCAGGCGCTGCTTTCCCCCGAGCGCATTCAGGTGGTACACAGCAGACTGACGCCTTCGGCACGCAAGGCTGCCTGGCGTGCGTGCCGTGCGGGGGAGGTAGACTTGGTCATCGGCTCCCGGAGTGCCCTCTTCTCTCCTCTGGAAAACCTCGGTCTGGTGGTGATAGATGAAGAACACGAGTGGACGTATAAAAATGAACAGACACCTCGGTATCATGCACGGGAAACCGCGGAGGCGCTCTGCAGATTTGCAGGCGCCAAACTCCTGCTGGGTACTGCAACACCGTCGCTGGAATCCTGGCAACGCGCAAAGGGGGGGGTGTACCATCTTGTAAGGCTCCCCGACCGGTACAAAGGACACGCGCTTCCTGCCGTACGTGTTGTGGATTTGGCAGACGTGACATTTGGCAAAAGCTACCCCTTTTCTCCTCCGCTCTTCGAAGCGATAGAACAGCGGCTCAAAATGGGTGAACAATCCATTCTGTTTCTCAACAGACGTGGCCTGGCCAGCGCTTTGCTCTGTCTGGAATGTCGCCGGCGGGTAGTCTCTCCCGATTCACAGCTGCCATTTACCGTACATAGAGGGATAGACGGAAGGTCTCGTCTCATTGATCATACGACCAATCTCACAGTAGAGGCTCCCAAGTACTGCCCGCACTGCGGCTCTGCTTCTCTACGGGAAGTGGGAGCGGGAACTGTGCGCATAGAAGATATTCTTTTAGAGCGGTTTCCGCAGGCACGCATTCTACGTGCCGATAAAGACACGCTCACGCATCCGGAGCACATGCGTCTGCTCTTACAGAAGATGCGCCAGGGACAGGCAGATATTTTGCTGGGTACCCAGTCTGTGGTAAAAGGCCTGGACCTGCCCCATGTGACACTCGCAGCGGTGCTCATCGCAGACATTGGTCTCTCACTGCCTCACTTTCGTGCGGGAGAAAGAATTTTTCAGCTTCTCACACAGCTGACGGGGCGCAGCGGACGAGCGCAGCCCGGTGAAGTCATCATACAGACCTTCCGGCCGCAGGCACCCGAAGTGCGCCTTGCGGCGGAGCACAAAACAGAAGAGTACCTGGACACAGAACTCAAATTGCGCGTACACGCCGGCTACCCCCCCGCAACGGAAATGGTACGACTCCTTACGCGCGGAACCGGAGCTGCACATCGTGCTCAGGCTGTAGCCACAGATGCTCGTGAACGAGCAAGAACACATACCGGAGAACTCCATATCAGCTGTGCCCCCACTCTTTTTGGTGGCGGTAAGGTCTGGCATGTGCTCCTCCGTGGCAACGATTCCCGATCTCTGCTTGCACATCTCAGCCTGGAAGACATGATCGTGGATATCGACCCGGTCGAGTGTGTGTAATGCTGCGACTTGAATGCTCAGGAGGAATTCCCTAGACTCAAACGTACCCTCCCCTCTCTTTCGTATGAAAAAAACTGCTGCGCTCTGGCTCGGACTTTTCCTTTTTGTTCCGGTATCCGCTTCTGCCTCGTTCCTCTTTGCAGAAGAGGATTTGACCATTGTTATACCCTTGAATGATGACACCTATGCCGCAGGAGGAACCGTAGTCGTACAGGAAGATGTAGACGGAGACTTGTACCTTGCAGGAGGAGACGTAACAGTAAAAGGTACTGTGAAACAAGATCTGATTGTTGCCGGTGGCGATGTTACACTCGGTGGAACCATAGGAGATGATGCGCGCATTCTTGCCGGGAAAGTCTTCATTACCTCCACAGTAGAGGATGACCTTATTATTTTGGGCGGTGATGTGACCCTTTTAGAAGGCTCACATGTCAAAGGTGATGTACGTGTGCTGGGGGGAGATGTGGTAGTGGATGGCATGGTGGATGGCAACCTGCATGTGCGCGGTGGCTCACTCAAGTTTAGCGGCAGTATAGGGGGCGATGTAGATGTACGCACCGAGACATTGCGTTTCAACGGTCACACCGCCGGCAATGCGGTTCTCGCCGCAAAAGATTTTAACATCAGCAATACGGCCCACTTTGAGCAGGATGTGCACTACTGGCAGCCGGAAGGTGTGTACTACTTTGCAGGAGCAACCGTGGAAGGGAAGAGTGCATACGACGAAGACCTTGCTCTCAAAGCATTCGACAGTGTTAAAAAGACCGCTCTGGATGTCTTTAAAGCAGGGCTCATTGCCATAGCCGGGTTCAGCCTGCTCTCCGCTTCTCTGCTTATATTCCTGATGATCCTTACAACAAAAACGTATTTTGTAGACGGAGCGAATCGTCTCAAAAAGGCGCCCGGCCTCAGTCTGTGGTACGGCTTTTTGTATCTCCTTGTTACACCCGTGATTGCTCTGGCCTTCTGCGCGACCATTATTGGTATTCCCATCGGTCTCTTTATTGCTGTGCTCTACCTCTTTACGGTCTTCTATGCACATGCATTTGCATCCGTTCTCTACGCAAAGTGGCTACAACTCCGCTACAAAAAGAATTGGAGCACCTTCCGTCTCTTCCTCGCTTCCGTAGGCATCTACGTTCTCCTCCGGGTCGTTTCCCTCATTCCACTCCTGGGTACCTTTGCTATTTCTCTTCTGGTTCTCATGATGTTTGGCGCACTCGCACATACGGAGTACGTGAAGTACAAGAAGGTCTGCTGACCAGCTTATTAGCTTTGCTAGCTTGACTAGCTTTATGAGCTACGTTAGAAGATCTTGATACCAAGATTCGGTAAAGTGGACATTTTTGCAGGCTGAAACACAGATCACTCGCCTCGTAGGAACTCCTCAATCATCGGTTGTTTCTGATGGATTCTCAGACCTCCATGCAGCCCCACTTTCTTCTTCACGTGTG
>Ga0210057_1002989_pt1 | contig 23626 bp, 25 predicted proteins | sample CryGeyCG2114_010_2_FD_183968 | JGI IMG/M metagenome (GOLD analysis project Ga0210057, IMG submission 183968) | Groundwater microbial communities from aquifer - Crystal Geyser CG10_big_fil_rev_8/21/14_0.10 (SPAdes) (version 2) | ecosystem: Environmental > Aquatic > Deep subsurface > Groundwater ...
ACCTTTTTTTAACAACATAATCCCTTATTAAGTCGGCACTTATCAATCCAACTAAAATATGAGTTACTCCATTAGGCATAAGAAAATAACAGTTTAGGAACTTAAAATCCTTTCTACTCTGGAAAATCTAGAAAAAGTTTATAAAACTCGTTTAATTTCTAACCAAAACAGGGAGTGATATTATGATGAACTTAAAAACAATGGCCTTAAGTGGCTTGATTGCTCTGTTCGGAGCAAATGGATGTGCAGCTGCTAATTCTTTTGAAAAACCGCAGAAACCAATAAAATATGAACAAAGTTCAGAGTTTTATAAATGTGAAGACAAACTTGACGGCGAAAGAAAAATTATCTTTGATGCTATAGAACAAGAGTTTAACAGGAACAAAGAAAATCTTAGAATAAAAGGCTATCAAGACCCCTATTATATGTCATTCAGTGCATTACAAAAGGAATCTTTTGAAGTAATTGGTTCATATGGAACTTCGGAAAAGGAAGAAAAAGACTTCCTGATGTTAAGAGCAGAAATAAGGATAGGGGACCATTCAAATGAGGCTGTAAGTTATAGTACAGGAGGCACATATGAAAACAAGCCATATAATATTAAAAGAACACTTTGGTTAACTAGTGATGCTGCTATAAAAAATGCAGAACAAAGTTTTTACCATAAAAAAGCTTCTGAAATCAATAAAATTGAAAATGAAGAATTAAAAGGAATAGATGATTTTTCAAAAGAAAAAAGTTCTATCTGTATGGGTAATGACTTAAAATTAGAACAGATAGAAGGTTTAGAAGAAATGGTAAAAAGAATTAGTGATGAATTCAGTGATGAAAAAGATATTATGAGTTCAACAGTTTTTGTTAAAGGTCAAAAATTAACAAAATATTTTATAAACTCTGAAGGAACTAAGCTTGTAAATTCGGCAACATTTTATAGTGCTTTTATCCATGCACAAATGTTAACTGAAAAAGGTGAAACTTTGGGTACTTTTAGAATTGTACAATATAGAACTCCTGAAGAAATACCTACAGAAAAACAATTAAAAGAAATGAGTAATGAAGTTTTACAAGAATTAAGAGAATTAAAAAAAGCTCCAAAATTAGGGCCTGTTGCAGTGCCAGCAATATTAGACTCAGATAATACAGGAGTATTTTGGCATGAAGTTATTGGACACAGATTAGAAGGTGAAAGACAAATAAGCGAATTCTCTGGTGGAACTTTTAAAAATAAACTTAACCAAAAAATTACATCAGATTTAGTAACTTTAGTTGATGACCCTACTTTATCTAGGTTTAATGGAAAAAGTTTAAATGGACACTATATGTTTGATGATGAAGGAGTTCTAGGTCAAAAAGTTACTTTAATTGAAAAAGGCGTATTAAAAGATTATATGAGATCCAGAAAGCCAATACCAGGTTTTAAAAATTCTAATGGTCATGGCAGGACTGAATTTTCACAAGATCCAATTGCTAGAATGAGTAATACCAGAGTAGTTCCTGAAAAAACTATTCCTTTAGAAAAATTAAAAGAAATGGCTAAAGAAGAAGCAATATCACAAGGTCAAGACTTTTATTTATTGTTTAGGGGTTCTCGTGGAGGATTAACAACTACAAGCGCTTTCAGCAGTTTCCAAGCATTTAAAACTATTCCCAAGATGGTTTACAAAGTAGATATTAAAACAGGAGAAGAAACATTAGTAAGACCTATAGAAGTTATTGGAACTCCATTAAGTATCTTAAAAGAGATTGTTGCTTTTGGTAATGATAGTGAAGCTTGGAATGGCAGATGCGGTGCTGAATCTGGTTGGGTTCCTGTTTCAGTAATTGCTCCTTCAATGTTAGTAAAAAGATTAGAAGTTCAAAACATGAGCAAAAGTTTATTTGATGTAATATTTGGTGGCGACAAACAAACTCCTCCAATTTTACCATCTCCAGAAAAATAAATTCTTTTTTTTCTTTTTTTAAGATAACAAAATCTTTTTAACAAACAAAATTAATTTAATTAACATGAAATTAGAAATTTGTACTGTTGGCGGTTTTTCTGAAGTTGGAAAAAACATGACAGCAATCAAGTACGGAAATGAAGTTGTCATTTGTGATATGGGGTTACATTTACCTAAAATTATTAGTTTTGAAGAAGAAACTCCAGACATGAAAAGAAATGAAATTAGTAAAGAAACTTTAATTGAAGCAGATGCAATTCCTAATGATCATTTTATTGAAGATTGGAAATTATTAACAAAAGCAATAATTCTTGGCCATTGTCATTTAGACCACATAGGAGCAGTCCCTTATTTGGCAGAAGACTATGATTGTCCAATCATTGGAACCCCATATACTCTTGAAATCTTAAAAAGTATATTAAGAGATGAAAGAATTAAAATAAAAAATCAACTTAAAATTTTAAATGCTAATGCTAAATTAAAGGTTTCAGAAAATATAACTATTGAATTTATTAATGTTACACATTCAACATTACAATGCGTAATAATTGCAATTCATACTCCAAAAGGAACAATTATTTATTCTAATGATTATAAATTAGATAATAATCCAACTATTGGGAAAAAACCAAATTATGCAAGATTAAAAGAATTAGGCAAAAATGGAAAAGTTATAGCATTAATTAATAATGCACTTTATGCAGAAGTTCATCAAAAAACTCCTTCTGAAAATGTTGCCAAGGAAATGTTAAAAGACGTTTTATTAGGTACTGAAAATAAAGGCAATGCCATTATTGTCACAACCTTTGCTTCACATATAGCACGTTTAAAATCAATCATAGAATTCGGCTTAAAATTAAAACGTAAAGTGATATTATTAGGAAGAAGTATGTACAAATATGTTACAGCTGCTGAAAAGTTAGACTTAATTAATTTTTCAAGTAAAGTAGAAATTGTAAAAACAAGCAAGGCAGCAAGAAGGCGGTTAAGTGAAATTTCAAAACATCGCGACCAATACTTAATTATATGTACTGGCAATCAAGGCGAACCAAATGCAATATTAACTAGAATGATTATGAAAGAATTAGACTTTAAATTTAAATCAAAAGACCAGGTTATTTTTTCAAGTCATACTATTCCTGACCCCATTAATATTGCAAATAGGGCACTTGTTGAAGAAAAACTCTTAAAACAAGGTGTTAGAATTTTCAAAGATATACACGTTTCAGGCCATGGAGCAAGAGAAGATCATAGAGATTTAATTGATATGCTTAAACCAAAAAATATTATTCCAGCTCATGCAGATATTGACCAATTAATGCATTTAGCCAAATTAGCAGTAGAAATGGGTTATATTCTAGGAAAAACAGTCCATATAATGCATGACGGACAAATGATAGAACTTGAATAATACAGAAATCTTTATATATGGCCGTTTTTTATAAAAAACAGCATTAAAAATAATGTTCATAAGGAGGTAAATCTATGGAATCACAAGAAGATTCTTCAAGTCCAGAATCAAAAAAATGGACTAAGTTGAAAACAAGGAAATTAATGAAAACAGGAGTTGTAATTTTAGCAGTATTGCTTTTTTTAGCAATATTTACAAATAAACTGGATTTCTTAAAACCAACAGGATGGACAACTGGTGATTACGGCACTGCAGATGTAGAATTTTATGTAATGAGTCAATGCCCATATGGTACACAAGTTGAAGATGCAATCAAACCAGTTTTAGACGAACTAGGTAATAATGTAAATTTTAAAATAAATTTTATTGCAAATGATAATGGAGATGGCACATTTGCTTCTTTACATGGTCAACCAGAAGTAGATGAAAACATTAGACAATTATGTGCTATGAAATTAGCTCCAGAATCATATATGGATTTTATTATATGTCAAAATAAAGACATTAATAATGCAGAATCAAATTGGGAATCTTGCGCTAAAGAAGCAGATATTGATGTTGAAGCATTAAAAACATGCGCAGAAGGAGCTGAAGGAATCGCTTTACATTCAGAATCTGTAGCAAAAGCTAATTCAGCACAAGCAATGGGTAGCCCAACAATCTTTATTGATGGTCAATCTTATGTAGGTGGCAGAGATCCAACTTCATTTAAGATAGCAATCTGTTCATTATTAAACAATCACCCAGCATGTTCAGAAATGCCTGAATGTATGTCTAATGCTGAATGTACTGCAGAACCTGGAAAGATTGGACAATGCATAGAAAATAAATGTAAATATGAAGAAGATGCCGAATTTGAAGTAATTGTTATTAACGATGCAACATGCGGTGAACAATGTAACCCTGGCCAAATTTTAGCAACTACTCAACAATTATTCTTAGGAGCTACATTTAAAATGTTAGATGTTTCTGATGCAGAAGCTCAAGAACTAATTGAAAGATTAGGATTAGAATTTGTTCCAGCTTACTTATTTGGAGAAGATGTTACAAAAACATTCATGTGGCAAAATCAACCAAATTTAGCTAGTTCATTTGAAAAGAGACAAGAGTTCTGGAAATTATTAGATGAAGCATCCGGAGCATCTTACTGGATTGATGAAGAAGCAAGAGCAGCTTTCTTTGATTCATTAGGTGTAAAAGTTGGAGACAATCATCCACAGATGGACTTCTTTGTGATGAGCTACTGTCCGTTCGGAAACCAAGCGGAGGAAGGTATTGCACCAGTCTATGAATTATTGAAAGATAAAGCTGACTTTAATCCGCGTTATGTCTGGTACAGTAACTACCAAGGCGGCGGTCCGCAATACTGTCTAGACGATGCAAGCATATACTGTTCAATGCACGGAATTCAAGAAGCTAACCAAAATGTTAGAGAACTTTGTGTAGCACAAGAATATGGTATGGACGAATGGTTTAACTTTGCATTAGCAATGAATGCTCAATGTAGTGCTCAAAATGCAGACATCTGCTGGCAAGGAGTAGCAGAAAGCTTAAAGTTAGACGTTGGCAAAATAAGTGCTTGTGTTGAAAAAGACGGCATGGACTTAGTCAAGGCTGACAAAGAATTAGGCGACAAGCTAGGCGTAAGAGGCAGTCCGCAAATATTTGTCGACGGCCAAGCTTACAATGGCGGCAGAACTCCTTCAGAGTATCAAGCAGGAATTTGTTCTGCATTTGAAGATGCTCCAGAAGAATGCGCTAATGCATTAAGTGATAGCGGAGTTCAAGATACACAAGGCAGTTGCTAAGTTTTAATTTTTTTATTTTTTTCTTAATTTTTTTGTCTTAACTTTTTAGTTATAACAAATAGAAAGGTTTAAATACTTGAATTGTCCTCATTAGGTAGTAACAATAAAATGAGGATAAAAAACTTACTAGGAATTGGAGCATTATTCTTATTTATAATTATTAGCACAGTTTTTACAACTGCCTATGCAACTTCTTATTTCAATCAAACATCTAATGAAATACAATATAATGTTTTAAGTCCATCAGATACAATTTCAGAAGGCCAAATTTTAGTTTATAATAACCAGGTCATTATTAGGATACCAAATGCCCAATGGGCATCTTACTTGGATACAGGTTCTATGAGCCCGGTTTTAGATTCTAATGCGCATGGCATAGAAGTTATTCCTCAATCTATTAATGAAATACATATTGGAGATATAATTGCTTATGAAGCAAAATGGAACAATATTCCAGTCATTCATAGAATTGTAGATATTAAAGAAGATGAATTAGGAATTTATTTTGTCTTAAAAGGAGACAATAATGAAAAGCCAGATCCAGTTAAAGTCAGGTTTGATCAAATAAGATACAAACTTGTTGCTATAATATATTAGGAGGTAAAAAATGAAAAGAGAAGCACAATGTAAATCATGTGGAGCAAGATACGCATTACAAAGCCAACAAGTACCAAAAGCTATGAGATGTTTTTGCGAACACACACATTTCCAAATTAAGGAAAGATAAAAACAAAAAAAAGGGTTTTTGAAAAATCCATAGTTACTATAATGGCAAAATTAGAAGAATTTTTACAATTAGGAAAATTACCTACAAAACCAATGGGACCAAACTATTGCGTTTTAGAAATGGTTTGTTCACGTGAAAATTTAGAAAAGATTTCTAAAGATTTTAATTTAACAAGTAAAACTGAAACTGAAATTACTGATAAAGAACGTTACCATACATTACAAATTAAAAGCCCAGAGAGGAGTTTGTTTGTAAAGATTGCTTGGGAAGGATTTTTAAGAGAAACGTTAGCATTAGAACTTAATAATATGTTAACAGGAAGATGCGTCCCTTATAAAGGCTATAAACAAGATATAATTGTTACTGATGAAATAAAAGGTGAATGGATGCATTCTTATATTTTGAATAAAATTAGAGATACTAGAGAGTATTGTTATGAATATGGAATTTTAAATGAATTTACAAGAGTTTTAGGGTTAAAAGATAGAAGATTCCCTAATTTAATTGTAAAAGACAATGGAGAAGTATGGAATATTGATTTTGGACAAAGTTTTATGTATGACCCAAAAATAACACTTCACAAATTAAACTTTAATTTAACACCTTCTTTTAAAAATTGTTTTGAGAGTTTTGAAGGCCAAAGAAAAGCTCAAAAAATTATTAAAAATAATATGGAAAAACATTTTGAAAAATTAAAAGCAATGCTTGATTGTATTGATAAAGAAACTATGAAAGAACTTAACAGAGGAGACATACAAGATCAAATAGAAATTATACATCCCAAAGAAATAATTCTAACTTATTGTAAAAGAAACAAATGGGATGACTTAGTTATAGCTCTACAATAAATAAACTAACAAATATCCGATTAAACATCCTGTTGTAATATAAGGCATAGCAGGATAATATTTTTTATCTTTTCCAAAATAAAATAAAGAGAATAAGGCAATAGCAGCACAGATTGGAATTATAAATACCTTAAAACTAAATAAAGACAATTGCAGTTCACGCATTACAATGCCTGCAAAAAGCAAAGGAAAACCTATATCTCCCCCACCTAATATAGCTACACTTATTTTTGTTTTTTTAGTTATAATCTTAGAAGCAGTTTTAGCAATAACTTTAGTTTTCTTTCCTTTTTTGTAAGGCAACATTAAACCAGCAAACAATTTTGTTTTATTTTGTGATTCAGCTAAAGTAACCATATGTTTTGTTTTCCTTACAGCAATATAATCATAAAGAGAAATAAACAACAATAAAATAATTCCAGAAGTAATATTCAAAATAGGAGCAAAGATTGCTGCCAAAGCACCATAAATAAATACTTCTGTAAAATTATGGACATAAACATTATTCTTAAAAACTTTCCATAAAGCAAAAACCAATGCTAAAAAGATTGCAATCTTCTCAGCAATAAAAGCATTAAAACTTATTGTTAAAGTAAACCATACACTTAATAAAAACCAATATTTCCATAACTTTAAAAAACCAAATTTGAATAATAATAAAACTATTCCTGTAGCCAACAAAATAAAAATTACAATAGGAATAAAAGTAAAACTTTTTTGTTCTTCAGTAACTATAGGCCTTTCAATATTTAACGGTAATTCTGGTTCTGAAATATAAGCAGAAGTAACTGCTAATCCAACTATTTGTGCTACAAAAAATAGAGCAAGAATAATAACAATAGCTTTCAAATTATGTTTCATTACAAATTTATAAGAAAAGTAAGTTTAAATGTTTAACTCATTGTAACTAATATTACGCCCAGCAAAATAATCACAATACTTAACCACCTTTTGTTAGAGACTTTTTCTTTAAAGAATATTTTTGAAAATAATGCAATTAAAACAAAATTAATACTAACTAAGGGATAAGCATAACTTAGATCTATTTTAGATATTACAAAGATCCAAATAAAAAATGAAAGCAAATAAAAAGAAACTCCCAAAATTACAAAAGGATTAAAATAAATTCTAAAAATATCCCTATGAATTCTTTTCAAAGATAAACTAACTTTACCATGCCTTTTCATTCCAAGTTTCATAACTAACTGCGCAATAACCCCCATCAATATCCCTACAAATAATATTAGTTTATATCCCATTTTAACTCCTTGACATTAACACTACTCCTGTTGTTATTACAAATATTCCTAACATTCTTAAACTTGACATAGATTCATTAAAAAACATCCAAGATAAAATAGCTACTAAAGCATAACCAGCCCCCAATAAAGGATAAGCATAACTTAACTCAGATTCTGAAATTGCAATAAGCCATAATAATGAACTTGATGCAAATAATAAAAATCCTATAACTACAAAAATATTTGAAAAAACTGTTATAAATGTTGTAGCTAAAGTTGAAAAACTAAAAGATAAAGCACCTACTTGATTCATACCATATTTCAAAAGCAATTGCCCCATTGCTACAGCAAGAACAGAAAGCAAAACAGTTTTTGTCTTTTTCATCTTCTTAAATTTTATTTTTTAAGTTTATAAGTTTTAGCTATTTTCCAACAAGAAAGGGCTTATTTATAAGGTTTAAAGGCACTTTAAACAAAAACGAAAGCTTTTTAAATTAGTAATTACTTAGCAATAGTAACATTTCGGAGGTAAAAATGTCAAAACTTAGCTTATGGAATAGGGATAAAATTGCACGTGAAAGATTAGAAGATAAAATAATTAATAATACTTATTTAGGTAGGCCTTTAATTGAAGTAGATACTCCCATTTTGGGCGGTGTTTCAATAGGTGCTAAACAAAGAGAAGCCATTGTTGTCGATACAAAATATGGAGAATTAAATAAATTGTATGAAGTTGCTAAATCTAAGGCAACAATAGGAGATAAATTATGGAAGCAGTTTATTTTAGAAGCTGTTTATAATACAGTTAAGGAAACAATACCTAATCAATGTGATGAACCATTAAAAAGTATAATTGAAAAAAATGGAGCCCATAAAGATGGAAAAATTGCATTGGATACTTTTTTACAAGCAGGTACGGGAAACTGTTTACATGATGCTTTAACTTGTGCAGCATTATTAGAGATGTTTCAAAAACAAGGATTAATTAGAGGAAAAATCAGTGTAGATAAAAATAATGTTAATCACCTAGGAGGGCATGCCTGGTGCAGGTATACTAATTCAAACAATGAAGTCTACATTTTAGATGTTAGAAATGATTATATGGGTCCGTTAAAAGGTGCTAAAAAATGGCCTTATGAAAGACCAGGAGAATCTAGATGAGTAAACTCGGAGTATTAGCAGGATTAGGAGCTGCAGGTTTAACTTATTTAGGTTTAGATGCTGCTGGGTGTATAGAACCAGTATTTGATTATATTAGAAATAGTCCAGGTAGTGCTTCAGACATTAAACTTACTATTGATGGTTTAGCTACATTGTGCGGAATTACCGGAGTTGTAGGTGCAACTGGTGAAATAGCTAGAAGAGCTGGAAATGCAATTGCAGAAAAGAAAGATAGCACCGGTGCTAAATTTTTAGAAGCTATTGTTGATTCAGGTTTAATTTATGCATTATTAGATAATAAAGAATCAAGACAATTTGTTAGAGATAACTTACTTTACAAATGGGATGCATATAGTAATAATTTAGAAGGTTCTTTAGAAACTATTGCAGGATTATCTACTTTAGTTTTTGGAGCACTTTTAGTTTACACAATATTCAAAGGTAGTGTAGAACAAATAGATGAATCCAAAGAGTAAGCTTTTTAAAGCTTGAATTAACGTATTATATTCGTAGGGAAGAGACCTGACTCACTGTAAGGAGGAAAGTCCGCCCATCAAAAAGATGTCTCTAAAATCTTAAAAGGTTGAAGAGGCTGCTGAAAATGCTGCTTACTTCATTGTAAGTTCCAGAAATGGAAGTCAACGGCACAGAAACGAAACGAGCTTTAAACATCAAGCAATGATGTGTTAATGCTTTTGGCGACAAAAGATATACACTGAGTGTTTAAAGTCACGGTGGAACGGCGAGAACCAGCTGATGCAACTCAGAATGAGGCTTAGTCGAATGTCAGGACAAGCTTTCCAAGTCTTTTCTTCGGGAAAAGGCAGGAGCTTGACAGAAGGCGGCTTATCCTTCTCTACGTTTTTCTTTTAGAAGCTTTCCTTAGTTTGCTTGAATTGTTTTTGATTAATTAGATTAATTATTAGCAGAGGCAAGTGTAAAATCCCATAATTTAGATTTAGTTAAGAGTAAATAATTTCTTTAGTAACATCAACCAATTCCTTACACGTCTTTTTCAATTCATCAAGCTTTGTACCATCTTTAATAGAAATTTGCACCCCATAAGTATAATCTTCTCTTAGATTAATAACACTACCCTCACTTAATTCTCCATACCCCAACAATTCAATAAATTTTTCATCAAGATTAATCTTATTCTTTTCTTTTAAGTACTTCATTAAAGAAATTGTACAAGTTTGATTCCCAGAGTCATAACCAAATTTAGCTGCAATTGCTAAGAAACAATGATAAATACAATAAAAGCCAGCAGACATTGACCAATCAGAGAATCCGATTTGTTTAAACTTAGTTATTCCGCTAAGATTATGCTCTGCTTTAGTCAAATGTTCTCTTGCTTTCTCAAGATTGGGATTCCTTTTCAATAATCCTCGATGTTTTAATCGTTTGCCTAACTTTTTACATTCTGCAACTTCTTTTTGAGCTTTATTTAGACACCATTGAACATGTTTAGCTGATTGTGACATATTACGACTTCTTCCAAAATGCTATAAATATATTTCCCTTAATTTACGCGTATATTTTCAGAGTTACCGGAAAACCATCTAAAACAAATTTTCTTGAATAGAAAAGCAGGCAGGCATTAATCCTACAGCCAAGATGCACATTCATTCACTCTACTTTAAATTTAGAAATTTATAGCTAAAGATCTTAATATCTTCATATATTTATCCTGTCCATAAACAATAATTGCATTTTTAACTATATCAATCATAGCTTTATCTTTGTTTTTAAGATTTCTCAATAAATCCTGATGAGTTAACTTAATTGAATGAAGTTTCTTAGGTAAAATTTCTTCTTTTTTCTTAAGAACTTTATTTACTTCTTTAACATCGCTTTCTTCTATTACTACCAGAATATCAATATCACGTGCCTGAGCATAATTTTTAATAGCCGAACCAAACATCATGATAATTCTGTTTTTCTTAAATAGTTCTTTGAATTCCTCTTTCCATCTTTTAAAATTATTAGCTTCATCAGCAAGAAGAAAAATAATAAGCTGATTTACATAATTATTATCAAAATTTAGTTTATAAATTATTGATTTTCCTATTTTTTTGCTAATTACTAAATCTTCTTTAAGAAGCCTTTTAAATATCTTCTGAGCACCAACATGACTGATTTTAAGAATTTTGCTTATTGAATTGGCATTGTAAAAACTAGAAAAATCTTTGAATAAGATAAGCAAAGTTTCTCTTCCTTTTTGAGTTAAAGATACCATAGTTACATTAAGTTACTATATAGAAACTATTAGTTACTATATAAATATTTCGGGAAATAACAAGGATCCGACAAAAGGTGGCTTATCCTTCTCTACGTTTTTCTTTTAGAAGCTTTCTTTAGTTTGTTTAAATTGTTTTTGATTGATTAGATTAATTATTAGCAGAGGCAAGTATAAAATAAAAGATTTACAATTTTACCGAAAGAAATACAAGATGCATCTCCAACATATCATAATTATGATTTAGTGAAATCATAGAAATCTATTTTAAAACTAACGGCTCTATGAGAATATCCCCTATAAATTATAATAAGTCATTAGAAGTAAAATTAACTTCTCCTCAAAAAGGTATTTATGGTAAACTTAATTGCGAAATTAGAATTCAAAACAATGAATCTTCAAATTTAATAGAATTAGCAGAAGATTTCTTATATGCAAAAGAAAAAATCTTTGAAGCTTTAGAATTACAAAAGAAATAGGAGTTTTTCTACCTAAAATTTATAAATCAATTAATAATCATACTTTGTATGATAATAGAAGATATTATCCAATTAGATCATCAATCATTTATTAGACCAACATTTCCTGCTGAAAATAAAAACTATGACATTTCTGAATTAATAACTAGACTTAAAGTAGAAGATATCCATACAAATTTTGAAGAATCTTACAGATTAATTTTAGTAAATGAAGATTTTAAAGCAATACCATTATCAAAAAAAATTGAAGAAGAAAATTATGAATTAATTTCTTATTCAATAATAAATGAAACAATCGTAACAGAATATACCAGCCACCATTATCCAAAATATATTCCAATAATCTCTGAAATTGAATTAATTAATTTTAAACCAGATGGTTCTGAAGCATTAGTAAGACCTAAAGGAATAGAAGCAAGAATAAAAGTTAAAGGCAATTCAAAATACAAAGAAAAGATTTTCCAAGTTTACTTAGATATTAGAGAAGTTCTCTTAAGCTGTAATCTTTCTTAAAAAAGTCAAGAAAGCAGTATGACCATACATCTCATGGCAAGGTCTTACAACATTTTCTTTCACCAACCATTCTCTTTCAAGAACTTCTAATGTTTTAGAAACTAAAAACCCATTTTGCTTAGCTTCTTTTACTAATTGATCAACTTGTTTAATTGAGGGTAAATAAGTTACTAAAGTACCACCTAATTTCAAAGCTTTTTTTGCATGTTCTAAAACTTGCCAAGGTTCAGGAAGATCTAAAGTAATTACATCCAAATCTTTTTCATCAATACCTTGATAAATATCTTGATTTTTTAACTCAACATTTTTTAAACCAAAGTTTTCAACATTTTTCTTAGCCAACTTATGATTCTTTTCATTAACTTCATAACTAATTACTTTTTTAGCTATCCTAGCTAATGAACAAGTTAATAATCCGGATCCGGAACCAGCATCTAATACAATAGAATTTTTATCAACACTAGAATAATACATAATTATTGCAATATCTTTTGGCAGGGGCATTTGCGGTCCACGTTTCATAAAACTAGTTAAATCATTAAAATTCGGTTCTAACACAATAAACTCTTTACCCTTATTACTCTTAACTTTACCTTCTTTGATATCTTCTCCCTTAACTAAACCAAAGTTAGTATGTAAATCTCCTTCACGCCAAGCAAAAGTTTTACCTTCACAAAGCAATATTTTCTTAATTCCCATAATTAAACTTGAATTTAAGTATTTTATAAAAGTATGGTTTTTTAGGGAAATCTTAGATAAAATTTATAAATCCTAATAAGATATTACTTTGTAAGATGGTTAAAAAGAGAGGAGCTATAGCGTTTGCTAATTTTTCTCAAAGCTTCTTAGAAACTTTTTTAGATTTTACTCCAGAATTTGGAACAATTTGGGGAATAGATGGTTTTGACCATAGAAGTTGCGATTTCACATTAAAAGGAATGAAAGCTGAAAATGCTGCTTATGAAAAAGCTTACAAAGAATTAATAAAAATAGATAAAAGAAAATTAAGTAAATCTCAATCTTTAGATTATCAAGTTTTAAAAGCCCAATTAGAAATTGATCTTTATGATATGAATCATTCAGAAAATAGGGCAATTATTTCTCCCCAAGATTATCTTGGATTTGAAGGAATTGATTATTTAATGGATAGAAATGTCAGAAATCTTCCTAAAAAAACTTTATCAAGACTTAGATATATACCTCAAACATTCAAGGTGGCTAAAAAACATATTAAAGACGAAATAAAATATCAACCAATGGAATGGGTTAGAACAGCTATTGAAGCTTGTCAAGATGGAAAAATATTTTTAAAAGATATTTTAAAACATCCCAAAATTAGGCACTCAGAATTATATGATGCTATTGGAGAAGCTACAAACATTGCTGAAGAATCAAGAGAAGATTATGAAGAATTTCTAAAAGAAATATTACCGAAAGTCCAAGGAAATTTTGCTGTGGGCAAAAGAAGATTTAATTTAACATTAAAAAAACAACAATTTTTAAATTTAAGTACAGATGAACTTTTTCAATTTGGGATTAATTTGTTTGATAAAACAAAAAAAGAACTTGAAAAATTAGTATCTGAAACAGGAGATACAATAATAAGTTATGATAAAAAACAAAAAAACAAATTACCGCCAAAAGAAAAAATTATTGATTTATATATTAAATATAAAGAAAAAGCAATAGAATTTATTCATGAAAATAATCTTGCCCCATTAGAACATAAAGAAGAAATGAAGGTAATTAAGATTCCCTCTTATGCAGTGCGAAGCTATCCTTATGTTGCTTATTCTTTACCTCCATCATTTGGAGAACAAATAGGACACACTTTAATTAATATATCTTCAAAAGAAAATTTAGAAGAACAAACTTATTCATTTATTCGTTCAACAATAATACATGAAGGTTATCCAGGGCATCATTTACAATTAACTTTAGCTAATTATCAAGCTAGAAGTAGAAAATCAGGTTGGATTAGGTTATTAAACGAATCTTCAACAATGTATGAAGGTTGGGCAATGTATTGTGAACAATTAATGCATGAACAAGGTTTTAATAAAAACAAAAACGATAAATTTACCCTCCTTAAAGGAAGACTTTGGAGAGCTTTAAGAGTACAAATAGATATTGGTTTACAAACAAAAGGTTGGAGTTATGAAAAAACTAAAAAACTAATGGTTGATGAATTAAATTTTACAGAAGAAGCCGCAGCAACAGATTTAAATTGGTATATAGAACAGCCAGGAGCACCATTAGGATATGCAGTTGGTTGGAAAATGATTAACTTATTAAGAGATTACGAAAAAGATAGGTTAGGCAAAAATTTTAAATTATATGATTTTCATGAAAAACTATTAAGCCAAGGCAGTATAGCTTTACCATTAGTAATAAAAGAATCATTTGGTAATGAAGCGTTAGAACAAGTTTATTCTGAGTTCAGACGAGAATTATAAAATTTATTTATTTCTTTTTTAACATTTAAAGTTACTTCCATGTTCCAATCTTTCGGAAAACAATTAAAATAACGTGGCCAAATATAACGTTCATCCATAAAAACAATAACACCTTTATCTGTTGCACTTCTAATACATCTTCCTGCATTTTGCATTGTAGTAATTATGGCAGGCATCACATAACCATAATCCCAGCCTTTACCATACTTTAAATCATAATATTTTATCAATTCTTCTGTTTCCAAATCAGGTTTTGTTAAAGGCAATCCTACAACTATTACTGATTTTAAAAAGTCTCCAACCAAATCAATACCTTCACCAAAACTACCTGCACTTACAGACAACAAAACTGCCCCCACATCTTTAAACGATTTAAAACTATCAATCCTTTCAGCTTTACTTTGTTTAGTCAAACCAGGTTCTTCTAAAATTGTAGTTTTCTCACATAATCCTTGCAAATAAACATAAACATCATCTCTAAAACGATAACTTGGAAAAAATATTGCACAATTACCTGGGACATTATTAACAACAGTTGCACATTCTTGAGCAATTTGTTCATACATTCTTTTGCTTCTTGAAATAAACTTAGTAGAAGTTTTAGGAACTATTAAATTTAATTTATTTTCTTGTGGGAAAGGATTATCGTATTCAGCCAATTGCGTATTTTGGTCAAACCCTAACATATCCCTATACATTTCAGGAGGTGTTAAAGTTCCACTCATAACTATTATTGAATGTACATTAGCAATTAAATCATTCATTGCTAAACTAGGATCTAAACATTTGTAAGAAATATTCAAATAAGGTTTAGATTTAAAATAAACTCTTGAAAAGATTCTTACAAAACTTTCATCAGGACCTTGCCAATTCTCTAAAAAATTAGCAACACCATTTGCAAAACTTTTCTTTTTAGTTTCAATAATTTCTTCTGCAATAAATCTTAAATTCCCACTTAACTCTTCTAAGCCAACAATATTTTCAATTAATTGAAATAATTCTTTTTTTGTAATTAAGCGTTCTTGTTTATCTAAAGCTAAAGATGAAGCCAAATTTTCAATTTCTTTTTTTAATTCAGTTAAATGATCAACAGTTTCAAAATATTCAACAGCCCTTGCTTCTTTTATTGTTTGTTCTAACATATATGTACTCATAGATGTTGTTAATAACTTTCTAGCTCTCGAAGGCAAATTATGTCCCTCATCCATTATAATTATACAATCATTTAATTCCTTGTCTAATTTTTTTAACAAAGTATCCCTAATGCCAGGTTGCAAGAAATGATAATAATCAGCTATAACTACTTGCGCTTCCTGTGCCAATAAACAAGCAACTTCATAAGGACAAACTTTTAATTTGCAACAAATATGTTTTGCATCTTCAACATGTTTGGGTTCTTTCTTCAACTGCCCAATTGCAGTTTGTGTTTCAAAAGTAGGTTGATTCTTCTTTTTCAGCTTTTTATAAAAATCACATTTACCTTTGTCTCTTAACTCTTTACAAAATTCACCAAACTCAGAAGCTGTTAATACTGCAACGCCTTGCTGACAACACATCCACTTTTTGCCAACCAAATCAACAACAGTAAAATCCACGTTATGCTTTTCTTTAATTTTCTTAAGAGTTTCAATTGCAATTACATGTTGAGTATGCCTAGATGTTAAAAAGAAAACAGTTTTTTTATTTTTTATAGCATAAACTAACGCAGGACTTAAAGCCGCAGCTGTTTTACCAATACCTGTAGGACAATGTGCAAGAAAATGGGTTTTGTTTTCTATAGCTGCTTCTACCTGTTTCATAAACCCTTTTTGTACTGGCCTAACCTTATCATGCGGAAATAATTCTTGCATCTACGTTTTTAAGAATTGGTTACTTATAAAATTATTCTAAAAATTCAACTAAACTCAAATAAATATCCATAGAAGAACCTTTTTCTTTAAAATCATTATAAATTAAATCCCTTAATTCCTTTTTAAAAAATCTTTTTTCTTCATAAGCTTTAAACATTTTTTCACCCAAGTTATATCCCAAAAAATGTAATGTTGATGAAATTTCTTTTATATCTTGTTTAAAAATTTTTTCTAAAGGGCAATTTTGATTAAAATTTTCAGAAGTTAAACCCTTTATATTTGATTCAAATTTTAAATGTTCTAAATATAAATCATAAGCTTCTGTTCCTTTAATCCTTTCTTCGTCAAATTTCATCCCAAATACTAATTTTGAAGCAAAATGACCTAAGGCTTCTGCCAAAACATGAGAATAAAAATAATCTATCCCCGAACCATAATTAAATTTTTGGCCAGTTGTTTCATTAAAAAAATAATTAATAAAATGCATAGATTCTTCTGCCAAAGCATCAAAATTGCCTGGCGCATAAAAAATAAAATTATGTTCTACATTATAATGGCTCTCTTTAGAAAATTGTTTTATTTCAAAATCTAATTCAGAATAATCTAAAACAATTTGAGGATAATTTTCTTCATTAATTTTAGGTAATTCAAAAAAATCTACTAAAGTTTCAATAACATAATCTCTAACATCTTCTATTGTACCATCAGATTCAACAATCTCTTCTAAATCTGAAATAACTTTTCTTATCATAAAAAATAACCTAAAGAACAAGTTTAAAAACTTTACCTAACTTTCTTATTTTTTTCCTTAAAATCCTTTAATTTAGACTTAAACGTACTTACAATGTCAATAACATACTTTCCTTCATCTAAACGATAAACCAAAGGCTTCCCTTTAAACAAATCAATCAAATCTATTTCGTATTTACCTGGACTAGAAACCCTAATTGCTTCCAAATCTAAAACTAAGGGTTGATCCTCTTTAAGTTGATCTCCAACTATATCCAGAACATCTTTTTCCATTTGTTCTTTATCTTTTTCAGTTAAGTTAGAAGTAATTTCTTTAGCTTTCTCTATATTTTCTTGTTTAATATAAAAAAAGAATTTGCCTGAGCACTCAGTACACCCTTTAAGTAATTCTTCTGAACCATCAGAATACAGTGCTCCACATTTTACACATTGGTGCGGCATTTTATTTTATATTTGTCAAAAGCTCTATCTTATCAGGATTTCTTTTGATTTCCTTAATGACTGTTGCAGGTCCAATAATAGTCAAACCATCTCTTGTACCAACTAAAAATTTAACCAACATATTTTTCAATGTGTTTACTAATCTAGCATTTTTCGGATTTTCAGGGTAAATTGTACAAAGTTCAATACCCCTAAAACTCTTACTTACATGCTCCATAGTTTTCTGGATAAGCCATGCCTCTTCAGAAGGCTTTAGTCTTCCCTGCATTAAAATAACTTTATCTTTCTTGACTATATCCAAAAGCCTATTTATCCTCTTTTCTGGCTCCATACCATTTAATTCATCGTACGGAACAAATTGTAATGTTAACGCCATTTTTATTTTACCACCTTAAACAAAGCTTCATAAAACTCTTGAATATTATTTCCATGCTGTGCAGAAATTCCAACAACATCATATTGTGGGAATGCAGATTCAACAGCCTTAAGATCTGATTTTTTCAAATCAACCTTATTACCTACAACAAGAACTGGAATATTTCTTGCTGCCAAATTTCCAATAATTGTAATATTCACTTGAGAATAAGGATTAACTGTAGCATCTAAAACAACAACAACTGCATCCATATCATCTAACCATTTAATAGCATCAATAACTCCTTTAGTTGCTTCTTTAGCTCTTTCTTTAGCTTTAGTTTTAGGCATCTTAAATTTTAAAAAATCTTCATAATCAATTCTAGTAGCAATACCAGGTGTATCAATTAAATTAAAAGATAAACTTTTACCATTATTTTCAACATTGATTTTTTCTTTAACAATAACTTCCCTAGTTTCATGCGGAACAGCACTAACAGAACTCATCTCTTCTCCTAACCAATCTTTACAGATTCTATTGGCCAAAGTAGATTTACCAGCATTAGGTGGACCATACAATCCTAGTTTAAGATTTTTTTTCTTTTTTAAAATCTTAGAAAGTTTTCCTAAAAAGCTTCTTAATACCTTTAACATTGCTACTCCTCTTTTTTATGATAATAACTTAGTAATTAAGGGTAATTTAAAAGCATTTCGGTGGAAATCAATATTTTCTGCGCCTTTCAGAAGAGATTACTTTCTTCAAAGTTTCTATTTCTTTCATTAAGCGAAGCTTTTCATTGTCCATTTTCAACAATTCTTTAACATAAAGCTTTAATTCAAAATCCTCTTTCTTTATAGAAGAAGCAACTTCAAACAATTTCTTTACAGCCAAATTAGCTTCTTTTAAGGATTCAATTATTTTCTTTACTTCAGGTTTAACTTCATTCAATTGTTCAACTACAGAATTAATAGGTCTAACTTTATCGTCTAATTCTTTATGTAATTTAGTATAAATAGAATCATACAATTTGTTATGATTTTGATGGAATGTTCTTAATGCTTTTTCAAACTCTTTTTGTAAATCTTTAATATTACAAAGATCTTTACTAAATTTACCAACATAATCTTGCTTAATATCTTTAACTTCAGAAATATTAGTATTTAACTTTTTTATTTCTTCATGTAACAATTTTAAAGAATCTTCTTGCTTCTCTAACTTATCATTAACTTCGAATTCAAATTTATCTAATTTATCCCTTAATTCCTTAATTCCACTGATTTTTTCAAGCATAGCCTAGAAATATAGCTTCTGTTTAATAATTTTACCTAAAAGTTTAATAACTCTAATGAAATTCTTAAATTATGTTAACTATCGAAGATATAGTTGAATTGTATGAAGAAGATGAACTTGTGATTATTTTTAAAAAAATTAATAAAAAAATAGGACCTAAAACATTAAAAGGAGAGTATAATACTGAAAAAAATATAAATAATTCTTATTATCCCCCAGAGATATTTATTTATGAACAAATGATAGAAAATGAAGAAGATTTAGACATTACATTACTCCATGAATTTATTCATGCGAAAAATGACTTAATATTAGGTTTATTTATTGAAGATGATGAACAAGTAGAAAAAGAAGCTCAAGAAACATATAAAAAAGCTCCTGAAGTTGTTGAATTTATAAAAGATTTTTATAAGTTAAAAAAGCTTAATTTTAATCCTTAAATACAGCCCAGAATAAGCCAAAATTTGACACTTTCAAATAACAAAATTTAAGCACTACAAGGCTTATAAACGTTAAATTAGGAGGTTTTTAATAGAAAGCTTTTTAAAGAATTATTAGTTCATAATTATAGATTTAGAGCCTTTTTTCTAGGCATCATTTTAAGAGGAAAAATGACACAAAATAGTCCGAATACTGCAAATGAAAATACTCAAAAAAGTAGCTATAAAGCCGAAAATATTACTGTATTAAAAGGATTAGAAGCAGTAAGAAAAAGACCTGCAATGTATATAGGAGATGTAGGTACTCGTGGACTACACCATTTAGTTTTTGAAGTTTTAGACAATGGAATTGATGAAGCATTAGGCGGTCATTGTGACCATATAAAATTAATTATTCATAAAGATGGTACTGCTACTGTAATAGATAATGGTCGTGGTATTCCAACTGATATGCATCCTATTGAAAAAAAGTCAGCTGTAGAAATTGTTATGACTGTTTTACATGCAGGCGGAAAGTTTGATAAGAAAAACTATAAAGTTTCAGGCGGTTTGCATGGAGTAGGTGTTTCTGTAGTTAACGCATTATCAGAATGGTTAGAAGTTAAAGTAAAAAGAGATGGCAAAATCCATATGCAAAGATTTGAAAGAGGAGCTCCTACTTATGAACTAAAAGTTGTTGGTGATACAGAAGAACAAGGAACTGAAGTTCATTTCAAACCTGATTCAGAAATATTCAATTCAATAGATTTCCAATATGAAATTTTCCACAATAGAATAAGAGAACTTGCTTTCTTAAATAAAGGATTAAGAATTGAAATTGAAGATGAAAGAGACGATAAGAAAAAAGAGTTTCAATTTGAAGGAGGCATAAAATCTTTTGTAGAATATATTAACAAAAATAAAAGAGCCTTGCATGAAGAAGTAATTTATTTAGCTAAAGAAACTAAAGACATTGAAATAGAAATTGCAATGCAATACAACGATGGTTTTGCAGCTAACGAATTTTCTTTTGTAAATAACATTAATACAATTGAAGGTGGCACTCACGTTTCTGGATTTAGGACAGCATTAACAAGAGTTATTAATAATTATATTAAGAAAAATAAACTTACAGAAATTTCTCTTTCAGGAGATGATGTTAGAGAAGGTTTAGCAGTAGTTATTTCTATTAAAGTTCCAGAACCACAATTTGAAGGCCAAACTAAAACTAAATTAGGAAATAGTAATATAAAAGGTTTAGTTGACTCAGTTGTATTTACGGCATTAACAGATTATTTTGAAGAAAACCCTATTTTAGCAAAAAATATTTTGAGTAAATGTGTTTTAGCTGCTAAAGCTCGTGAAGCTGCTAGAAAAGCAAGAGAGCTTACAAGGCGTAAAACCGTTTTAAGCTCTGGAAGTTTGCCAGGTAAGTTAGCTGACTGTCAAGAGAAAGATGCTTCTAAATGCGAACTATTCATCGTTGAAGGCGATTCTGCAGGAGGATGTTTTTCAGGAAATACTAAAGTAGCTTTAACTGATGGCAGGAATTTAACATTTAAACAATTAATTAAAGAAAATAAAAAAGGCAAAAAAAATTATTGTTATACTCTAAAAGAAAATGGAGAAATATCTATTGCTTTAATTAAAAATCCTAGATTAACAAAGAAAAAAGCAGAAGTAATTAAAATTATTTTAGACAATGATGAAAAAATTATTTGTACTCCAGATCATAAATTTAGATTAGCAGAAGGAGGGTATATTCAAGCTATTGACTTAAATCCAAAAGTTAGCTTGGCTCCTTTATATCGAAAGGTTTCTAAAAAACAAGGCAGAATTACAATTGACGGATATGAAATGTTTTTTGATAATTCTAAAAATAAATGGTTATTTACACATATGTTAGCTGACGAATATAATTTAACCCATAATTTTTATTCAAAAAATAAAGGAAGCCATAGACATCATTTAGATTTCAATAAATTAAATAATAATCCAGATAATGTCATAAGATTAAGTAAAAAAGAACATTTAGAGTTACATAAGACACATATCTTTAAAACTCTTTTAACTGAAGAATCCAAATTAAAATCTAAAAAGATTCATCAAAGTAAAGAATTTAAAAATAAACTTAAAAAAATAATGAATACTTCTAAAATGAAAAAATTACTTAGTGAAAAAGCTATAAAACAATGGCAAAATCCTAAATATAAACAATATATGAAAGAAAAATTCTTAGAATTTTATTATTCTAATAAAGAATATCAAAAATTAAATAATAAAAGATTAAATTTAGCACAAAAACAATATTGGTCTATAAAAGAAAATTGTCAAAAACAAGCTAAAAAAATCAAAGAGTTTTTTATTAATAATCCTGAAAAAAGAAAATTATTATCTCAGAAAGCAAAAGAACAATGGAAAGATAAAGATTTATTAAAATGGAGAAGTCAACAAACAAAATTACAATGGACTTCTGAATTTAGAGAAAAAAGAAAAAAAGCTTATAACAAAACTTATTTTCATAAATCAATAAAATTAATGAAAGTCCTTGATGATGAAAACAAATTAAGAGATTATGATAAATTTAGAGTTGCCTTAAATAATAAGACTTTATTGAGTTTTGAAGAATTTAAAAACAGATTTTTCAATGGAAATTTAACTTCAACCTTAGAAGCTATTAGGAATTATAATCATAAGATAAAGAAAATTATCAAATTAAGAAGAAAAAGAAAGGTATATGACCTAGAAGTTAAAGGAACACATAATTTCGCATTAACTTCTGGAATTTTTGTACATAATTCAGCAAAGCAAGGACGTTCAAGAGAATTCCAAGCAATATTACCATTAAGAGGAAAAATCTTGAATGTAGAAAAAGCTAGAATTGATAAAATATTTGCTAACAATGAAATTTCTATAATGATTGCAGCATTAGGTACTGGTATTGGTGAAGAATTTAAAAAAGAAAAATTAAGATATCATAAAATTATTTTGATGACAGATGCTGATGTTGATGGTAAACACATTTCTTGTTTATTACTAACATTCTTTTACAGATATATGAGAGAATTAGTTGAAGAAGGTCATGTTTATCTTGCAATGCCTCCTTTATACAAAGTTAAGAAAGGTAAAAGTTTTAGATATGTTTACAATGATGAAGAAAAAGATTTAGCTTTACAAGAGCTTGGAGAAGATTCTAACATTCAACGTTACAAAGGTTTAGGAGAAATGAATCCTGAACAACTTTGGACAACTACAATGGAACCTGCAAAAAGAATGTTAAAACAAATTACAATCAAAGATGCGATTGCAGCAGACGAAATGTTTTCCACATTAATGGGGGACGAAGTAGAAGCAAGAAGAGAATTTATTTTTGAACACGCTAAGGAGGTTAAAGAACTTGACGTCTAAAATTGAAGCAATTATTTTTGACTTTGACGGAGTTTTTGTAAATTCACTTAGTTGTATCCATCAAGCTTATAATTATCTCTTTGATAAAACTGGAAGACCAATAATAGAATCACTAGAAGAATTCAAAAATTTTATGACTGTTGATTTTGATGAAGCATATAGGAAATTAGGAATTAAAACAGAAGAAGAAAAGATAGAAACACAAAAATATGTCCAAAAATATTTAGATGCAAATTATTTGAATACACCTGTTTTTCAAAATATGGTTGATTTTACAAAAACTTTACCCT
>Ga0210057_1002990_pt1 | contig 23622 bp, 23 predicted proteins | sample CryGeyCG2114_010_2_FD_183968 | JGI IMG/M metagenome (GOLD analysis project Ga0210057, IMG submission 183968) | Groundwater microbial communities from aquifer - Crystal Geyser CG10_big_fil_rev_8/21/14_0.10 (SPAdes) (version 2) | ecosystem: Environmental > Aquatic > Deep subsurface > Groundwater ...
CTACTCCAGAGATAATGAACCACTCTACGATATCTATGCTGAGCAAAATCTTGTACCTCTTAAGCTAAGTGAGGTACCCGAATATCTTAAACAGGCAACAATTGCAGTTGAAGACCAAGATTTCTATAAGCACTCTGGCTTTTCAGTTATGGGAATGATGCGTGGTGCCTTTAAGACAATCTTTCTAGGCAAAGTTCAAGGAGGATCTACGCTTACTCAACAGCTGGTTAAAAATGCACTATTAACTACAGAGAGGTCTCTTCCACGCAAAGTTAAAGAGCTCATTCTCTCCATCCAGATTGAACGCAAATATACCAAAGACGAGATCTTAGAGATGTATCTAAATAACATTCCTTATGGTGGAACAGCTTGGGGAAGTAAAACCGCAGCCAAAACCTACTTTGATAAAGACGTATCAGAACTTACCTTAATAGAGTCAGCCATTTTAGCGGGTTTACCCCAGTCACCAACTCGCTATTCACCCTATGGTCCTAATCCCACCGCATACATTGACCGCACTAAAAATGTGTTGCGACGAATGCGTGAAGATAAGTACATCACAAAAGATGAAGAGAAGGAAGCTATATCCCAGTTAGATAAAGTTGTTTTTTCAGGATCTGGGGCTGAGATTGCAGCGGCCCATTTTGTGATGTATGTCCGTCAACTATTAGTCGACCAATATGGTGAAGCCGAAGTAGAACAAGGTGGATTAAGAGTTACCACCACGCTTGATCTAGAGCTACAAGAAACAGTTGAAGAAGTTGTGCAAGAAGAAATAGACAAAGTCTCAGGCTTAAATATTACTAATGGCGCTGCAGTAGCAATCGATCCCCAGACTGGTGAAATATTGGCAATGGTTGGTTCAAAAAGTTACAACAACAACCCAGAGGAGGAAGAGGAAAAGTTTGAAGGCAAATTTAATGTAGCTGTACAGGGATTAAGACAACCCGGTTCTGCAATTAAACCATTCACCTATGCAACTGCTCTTTCAAAAGGATATACAGCAGATACCATTTTAGTTGACGCCTTAACTGAATTCCCTGGTGGTGAGGATAACCCCGAGTATGCACCCGAAAACTACGATGGCAAGTATCGTGGACCACTCCAGCTACGCTATGGACTAGCTAACTCTATTAATACGATAGCTGTCAAAACCTTGGCACTAGTAGGAGTCGAAGACATGATGGACACGGCATATAAGATGGGTTTTACTACTCTTGAGCCCACCCGTAGCAATGTTAATCGTTTTGGGCTCTCTATCACTCTTGGAGGGGGTGAAGTTCGTCTTATAGATATGACATCAGCCTTTGGGGTATTCGGCGCTTTAGGAGTACGTCACGAGCCTATATCTATCTTAAAAATTGAGGATTCAAACGGTAAAACACTCTTTGAGCATAAGCCAAGTAAAGGGCAGGTCGTTATAGAGCCAGAGGTGGCGTATATAATTTCCGATATTCTCTCAGATAACGAAGCTCGCAGCCTAGTATTTGGTCCCAATAGCTATCTCAATATCGCCGGAAATAAGGTTGCAGTTAAAACAGGTACTACAAACGATTTTCGAGACAACTGGACCATCGGTTACACAAAGGATATTTCTATCGGTGTCTGGGTGGGTAATAACGATAACTCTGCCATGAAGTCAGTTGCTTCTGGCGTTACCGGAGCAGCCCCAATCTGGAGCAGAATTATGCGCGCAGCTTTACGCACTAGGGAGGATGGTTTTGGCGATGTTCCAAAAAATCTAGTCCAGCTACAGATAGATAAGTTTGCTGGAGGTCTACCTGTCTCAGGCCAACCTACCAGACTAGAGTACTTTGTGAAAGGAACTGAACCAGAAGACGTTTCCCCTATTTATCAGAAACTAAAAGTATCCCGCTCCGATCCTAACCGGTTAGCCAGCGACACAGAAATAGCAAAAGGTGAGTATGATGAGAAAGACTTTATTGTGCTTCGAGAGGATGATCCATTTGGCACAGCCACCATAAATCGCTGGCAGACAGGCATAGATGCCTGGCTAGAGACAGTAGAAGACCCTAAATATCATCCTCCTACCGAAAAAAACAGCTCTGATGAATCTACGGTAGTTATTAACTTTAAGGATCCTGAGGATCACAAGCAGTATGATGAAACAAAGATCCGTATCCGGGTCGAAGCAGTATCTGGCTCCTCCATTAAAAAAATAGAGGTGTTTGTCGATGGTACTAATAAACACACAACCGAATCAGACAAGCTGGATATCGAGCTAGAGCTCTCCAAAGGAACTCATACTATTAAAGTCAAAGCCGAGAATGACAAAGGCAATTCAGCCGAATCTGAGAGGAAAATAGGTGTCCAGGTCCAGTGGGATTCCAATCCAACAAATACACCAGCCCCAACAGAAGTACCAACGGAAACCTCATCTTCCACCTAGTCAAAATGTACACCCCTGGGGTGTACATGAACTTACACCCTTGGAATACCCACCTTATCATCCAATATGAGGTGATTAATTCTGTTCAATTTTCTTTGATAATCAACCCTATCCAAAGTAAAAGCAATCAATTCCTGCTGATTGCCATAGTGAGATAACACCAGATTCCTTTTAATTAGCCTTCTGGGTGAACGACCAGAATAATCACTAAATGAGCACCATGGGTAGCTTTTTAGTTCATTAGGACCCTTTACTATGTATGAAGTTAAAGGATTTAGGTGGATATATCTTGCTACATGCAATAGTTGCTCATCTGTTTCAATAATAGTATTTTTAAATGGTGATTGATATAGAGCACCATTTCTATTTAATTTTATGTTTAAGTATTTGGCGTGACTATTTTGTAAACGGCTGATAAATTTACTAATGCCATTATCTATATTTTGTCTAACTAGTAAATGATAATGGTTAGGCATAAGGCAGAACGCATATATATATCAATCTCTGTTTTACTTTTTATATATAGTGAGTTAAGAGTTTCTGTCTTTAGCTTATCATCAAGCCTTAGATAGTGAGAAAACCGCAGTACTGCATTAGAGAACTTATAATACTCCACAGCATCAATGAACAATTGATATTCACTACTAGTGCGAAAAATTGGCTGCCCTGCAATGCTCCGATTAAAAACATGATAAATTTGATCAGTAATTATAGGAATTATGCGCCGAGCCATAGCTCAACTATACACAAGCTACACTAGGGTGTCAACTCACCACACCCCTGGGGTGTACTAGGTTGACTCAATCCTTAGCAACCAGTTTAGCTGAGTATTTTGAAGACAATTCATTTCCTATCTTTTCTCTCACTGGTTCAATATCTGCCGTTGTGAGAGATTTGTCTTTACTCATGTAACTAATTCTGAAGGTTACATTTTTCTTATATGTTCCCATAAGCTCAACAGAATCAACAAGCTTGCTTTGAGCATATATATCCTCAATCACAGGTCCCATCAAGCTTTCTTTAGAGAATGTAAAGGTCATGTCCTCAACAAGTGCCGGATATGTAGGAATAGGAATGTACCTCTTATATCTTCTTGTATGTTTTGTCAGCTCTTTTAGATCAAACTCTGCTACTACTAGCTCCTCGAAACCATACACCTTCCCAACCACATCACCGGTCACCTTAAAATTTACCAGTAGCTCTTTTCTATCCTTCTGGTAAAGCTCATACTCCACCCCCAGCTCATGCATAAGGTTTTCCATGACCTCCTTAAGCTCAAGCAATGTGTGTGTATTAGATACAACCGCTAGCTGAGGATTTTGCGTCGGAATACTATTCTTATTGGATATATAAGTATTGGCAATTTCAAATACTGTAAGCTTCTCTTGAAATTTACTATTCTTCCGGATAACCTCCACCATTGAAGGAACTAAACTCGTACGCAGATAAGCCGTATCCTCTGTAAGAGGGTTAAGAATTTTTAGAGCAAGATCTGGATCATTCACAAGCGACTTTGGCACCAGTGAATAGGTATATATTTCATGAGCCTCAACTCTTTGTGAAAGGGCCTGTCTAATCATTCTTTCCCAGTAGAATCTAGGTAAGTCCGGCTGATCAGTTGGTTCTCTAAGCGGCGGTATTGCTGATGGCACATTATGATAGCCATACATACGAACGACTTCCTCAACCAAGTCCTCTTTAATCTCTACATCCTGCAATCTCCAAGTAGGGACTATTACACTATATTTTCCTCCCTTTTGACTTACTTCAAAACCAAGATCTTTAAATATTGTAATTACCTTGCCACTATCTATCTTGATTCCCCCTATTCGCTCTAAGTCTGTATGTTTGAGAGTTAATTTCCTAGGTTTAACTGGCTGTTTATAGTTATCATAGACCTGGCTTGCTAGCTTGGCACCGCCATATTTCATATATAGCTGGATACCTCTTAAAAGTGCTATCCGCGCCAGCTCCGGATCTGGCCCTTTTTCATTAATGCTAGAAGCCATCGTGTGGATATCCAGCTCCATAGATGACTTTCTTATCTTTACCTGGTCATTGTTTTCAATAAAAAACAATATTCTCTTGGTACCATCCACAACCACGCTATTGCTCGTACCAATGATCCCAGGAAGATCAATTATCGTGCCCCTACCGTCTTCAATAATGATGTCTCCACCAGAAAGCTCGTATGTCTTATTCTTCAAAGAAGTTATCTGTTCTCCTTTTTTAGACAAACGTATTTCCATCTTTCTCTCTTTGATCCGATCTAGATCGAATACATGAGTTGGATGACCTACTTCCAGCATCACATAGTTTGTTACGTCAATTAGCAGATTAAGCGACTTTACTCCTGCTGCTTCTAGTCGGGATCTAATAAACGCAGGTGAAGGCACAGTGGATACATTCTCTAGTGCTACCGCCAACACTCTGCTACAGAGCTTTGAATCATTTTTTATATCTACTTCAAGCTTTTTTGCTATACCTTTAGGCTCTTGAACTGTCAGTGGCTTGAATGTAGCCGGCACGCCCTCTTGTTTCAAGGAAGCCACCACCTCTCTAGCCATGCCCACAACAGAGACCATATCTATCCTGTTTGTAGTTATCTCAATATCATAGACATAGTCTGAGCCTTTCTTTGTAATACTCTCTACACTTGCCCCATGTAAAGACAGAGCATCAGCAATCTGGTCCCGCGTTGCCTTAGTCTTTACGTGTTCTCTTAACCAGCTATCTACAATTAGTATATTCATTATTTATAGTCCTCTGGACTAAAACTGCTTTAAAAAACGAATGTCATTATCGTAAAATCTACGAATATCGTCTATCTGTACATCCGGTCTTAACGAGAGAGTTCTCTCCACTCCCCATCCAAACGCATAACCAGTATATTTATCTGGATCAATGCCCCCGGCTCTAAGCACATTAGGATGAACCATGCCCGATCCTCCTACTTCATGCCAGCCTGCTTTACAGAATTTACAGCCTTTACCCTTGCAATGTACACAGCTAAAGTCTACCTCCATCGACGGTTCTGTAAACTGGAAATGGAATGGTCGAAAGCGAATTTTCGTATCCGGTCCATAAAACTCCTTAGCAAAGTATTCAAATGTTCCTTTTAAATGTCCCAAATTAATATCCTTATCTATCACTAGTCCCTCAAACTGGTGAAACATGAATGTATGGGTAACATCTTGCTGTCTACGATAGCATCTTGCGATATTTATCATGCGCATTGGCGGTTTTTTTAGTCTCTGCATCTCTCTTACCTGACCATTTGAAGTATGAGGTGTAAGCACCAGCTTTCCTAATTTGGAGTGTTCTGGGTAGTCGACAAAAAAGGTTTCCCACTCGTCACGCGCAGGATGTCCTTTTGGCATATTTAAACTCTCAAAAGAATACCAGTCCCAATCTACTTCTGGGTAGGTTACTCTATTAAACCCAATCCTTGAAAAAATATCTGTGATTTGATCAATTGCCCGTGTTACTGGATGGAGCGATCCTCGATGGGAATCTGTTTTAACAGTAAGATCAACTGGCTCATGGGAAGCTGTCGCCTTTTGTAGCTTTACTACTTGTCTGCCTAGGGCTGCTTCCAAATCTGCTTTAAGCTTGTTTACTTCTTCACCAAACTTACCTCTATCGCTTTTATTTAAATTGGGAATCTGTTTTAGAAGCTTACTTATCTCTCCCTGCCTACCAAAATACTTAACACGAAACTGTTCAAGTTGGGAATCTGAAGTTACCCTAACAAGCTCTACTTCTGCTTGTTGCTTAAGGTTGCGTATATCCATTAGAAAAACCGTTTATTTAGTTAATTGAGCTACTATACTTTTAAAGGTATCTGGGTCATTAACTACTAGATCAGCCAATACCTTACGATCCAGCTCCACCTCTTTTTTCTTGAGTAAACCAATAAACTTACTATAGCTAACACCTTGGGCTGCTGTTGCCTCGGATATTCGGGTAATCCAGAGTTGTCTAAAGTCACGCTTACGCTCCTTACGACCCTGAAACGCATGTTCAAATGAACGAACAAGTGCCTCCCTAGCCCTCTTTATAAGCTTTGAGCGAGACAAACGATAGCCTTTAACCGAATTTAAAAGCTTATTATGTTTACGCTTGGAGACTGTTCCTCTTTTTATCCTTACCATGTTTAGCTAGAAATTAATCTAATAATCTTACTCTTAAATCTACCCATTAGTGTAGCACTGGTTTTCGCTCTTCTTTTTTGGCTTTTGGACTTGCTAGTCTTTAAATGTCCGGCATTTTGTCTACGACGAAGCAACTTACCTGTCTTAGTAAGCTTAAAGCGTTTTGCTGCTGCCTTTTTTGTCTTTTGCTTTGGCATATTATATTACTTTGCTATTATTAATGCTTCCAACGCTCTTCCTTTCATCTTTGGCTCTGAATTGAGCTTTGCTTTTTCTCCCAGTTCATCCATTACTCTCGTAATTAGATCAAAGCCGAATTTCTTCTTTGTTATCTCTCTACCAAAAAAGCGAACCTGTATTCTTACCCTATCCCCACTAGCCAAAAACTTATTAATCTTCCTTATCTTCACATCAAAGTCATGCTGTTCCATAAAAGGTCGCATCCTCAATTGCTTAGTAGATGGCGATGCTGCCTTACTATGCTTCTTTTTCTTAGCCTCCTCATACTTAAATTTGGCAAAGTCTATCAGCTTTGCTACTGGCGGGTCAACATTAGGTGCAACCTCTACCAGATCCAGTTCGAGCTCTTTAGCTTTTTCTAGTGCCTCATCTCTAGTCAAGACTCCCAGTTGTCCCTCTTGTGGGTGTACAACCCTAAGTTGGGGTGCATGTATCTCCTCATTAGTGCGGTAATACCTACCCTCTACAAAATTTTGTCTATTTCTTGCCAATTAACTTAAGCTTAAAGCTATCTAGTAATTATAGTAGGGTATGAGGCTAAATGCAACCGATACTATATTGAGGGTACCACAACTACAATTAGAAGCCAAGCTGAAGTTCCTTCTTGCCAATAACATTTTTTATTATCCTTACAAACTCCACCAAATTCATTACTCCTCCATCTTTACCCTCCCTTAGTCTTAGACTTACACTTTCATTCTTAATTTCTTTATCTCCTACAATCAGCATATATGGGACTTTTTGACCCTGTGCTTTTCTAATCTTATTCCCCAGAGTCTCATCGCTACTATCTAGCTCTACTCTTAGCTCAGGTATTAAGTCTATAAGCTCTTTTTCGATTCTTTGTGCATACTTCTGCTGCTTTTGACTTATAGGTATGACTATGACCTGCACAGGATGTAGCCAGACCGGAAATGCTCCAGCAAAGTGCTCAATTAAAAAACCTATAAATCGCTCATGGGAGCCCAGTGGAGCCCGATGAATAATAACCGGTGTCTGTTCAATACCTTTATCATCAGTATATTTTAATTTAAACCTATCTCCCATAAATAGATCAATCTGGTTTGTTGAGGTTGCAAATTCACGCCCTATCGAAGATTTAACCACAAAGTCTATCTTTGGACCATAAAAAGCCGCACTACCCTCCTCTTCCACCATGGGGATATCTACTTTAGAAACCGCTTTGCGCATCAGCTCTTCTGCTTCTTTCCACATTGTTTCATTTCCATGATATTTATCCTTGTTCTCTGGGTCGCGCAACGCTAACTCTAGATAGTAGTCCGTTATTCCCAGAGCCTTATAGTAATACTCATGCAGTTTCATCACATCTACAAACTCCTCAACTGCCTGCTCCCTGGTGCAGTAGATATGAGCATCATTCTGTTCAAATCCTCTAACTCTCATAAGCCCAAACAGCTCTCCAGAAGCCTCATACCTATAACAGTAGCCAAACTCTGCAATTCTCAAAGGTAGATCACGATAACTCTTTGGTCTATCGCTATATATCATGTGATGGTGAGGGCAATTCATAGGCTTAAGGTAGTACTCTTCCTTAGCTTCATCGGGAAGAACCATCGGAGGAAACATATCATTCTTATAATACGGTAGATGACCAGACGTGTAGTATAGATTAGCTTTGGTTATATGGGGAGTGGCCACACTCTTATATCCCCACTTTTTCTCTGTTTCCTTAGCCCAGGCTTCAAGTTCTTCCCGGATAATATTGCCCTTAGGTAACCATAGTGCTAACCCTGGTCCAACTTCCTCTCTGATGGTAAATAGCTCCATTTCGCGACCTATCTTCCTATGGTCTCTTTTTTTAGCTTCCTCAAGTTGCCACAGATACTTATCCAGCTCTTCCTTTGTAAAAAATGCAGTTGCGTATATCCGGGTCAGCATTTTATTATTTTCATCACCTCTCCAATATGCTCCAGCCATAGAAAGAAGCTTAAACTCTCCTACCTCCCCGGTTGAAGTTACATGTGGTCCGGCACAAAGATCCACCATCGAGTTTTTATCTCTATCCTTACCTGTCCAGTAGATCGTGACTTTATCTCCCCGCTTTTCAGCTTCATCAATCCACTCTTGCTTATATGGATTTCCTTTAAACATCTCTCTGGCCTTTTTGACTGTTACCTCTTCTCGAGTTACAGGAAGATTAAGCTTCTTAAGCTCCTTCATTCTTTTTTCTATCTTAGGAAAATCTTCTGGAGTTATCTTAACTTCTTTGCCTTTAATATCTGGATCAAAATCAAAGTAGAAGCCTTCGCCTGTCGCAGGACCCATTGCTAACTGTACATCCGGAAATAGCTCCTTAACCGCCTGATGCAGTAAGTGCTCAGCAGTATGACGCATTGTCCATAATTTATCTTTTTTCTGTGAACTCATGGAAAAATTATACTGCAATTTGTCAAGTTCCACCGCCACCAGCTCGTATCCTCAATTCTTCATTGATTACACCAATAAAATCAGCAAACCATCCCCCCACAACTGGAATCCCTCCTAATAATGTAAACAGCCAAGTAAGTACACTCAAGAACAAAGCTAATCCAACAGTAGCTCCAATTCCCCAACCAATACCTGCTATAAAATTAGCCAGCAAAGTCTTTCGAACATTAAATCCTGACTTAACTACTGTTCCTACCATATGTTAACTGTAGCATTCATATAATGTCTAGCGCAAGCCACGGGTATTACATATCCAAGTTACACCTGAAACAGCTGTATGGAATTTCTAACCGAAGATGACTATCCTAGATCCCTATGTACTCATAGGGAAACCTCTGTGACCGGTGGAGGACTTGAACCTCCGGCCTCTTCGATGTCAACGAAGCGCTCTACCAACTGAGCTAACCGGTCTTGGAAGCAATTTTATCACAACTAGCCAATGATACAGCAACTCTAACCCCGAGGGTTAGACTAACTTAATTAAACTTTTCAGTGTGTTTAATAAACTCTAGACTGCGTTGATAATCTCCTCTGCTTAAAACAAACTTTTCATACTCTAAATATGTACCAACGAGCCCTAATATTTGGGATGTTGTTACTAATTTATCATCCTTTTTTCCTATATATCTGGGAAAACCCGACCACGGGAACTTATCCAAATCACCTATTAATTTTACAAGACCACTAGAGAATGGATTAAGATCAATATATCTTGAAGTATGAATTAATTGTTCATCAGTTATTATCCTTTCTGCCTTAAAATCTTTTAGAAATAATGGACCAACTCTGCTGTTCTTAACGTTATAATAACGAGTCAGAGAATTGATTACATATGAGACAAAATCTGTAATTCCGTTATTAGTAAGCTGCCTAATCAGTAAATGATAGTGATTAGGCATGAATGAATAATTTAGAACTTCGACACGATGATATTTAGGATTTGATATCTCCGCATATAAGTTATCTAAATTATTCCTAGACAATCTACTTAGACTTGAAAAACTTAGAGTAGATTTTATAGATCTGTAGTAGAAAAGCCTATCATAAAAAGACTGACAATTTTCATAATTTTCAAAAGGACGATTGCGATCAATACACTTGTTAAATACATGATAAATATAACCATTAACAAAGGGTTCCTTTCTAGATGGCATGCAGAGACAACTATATCATAACTCTAACCCCGAGGGTTGGAGTTGTTAGAATGCGTTATAATTAGTGAATATTAAACCAGGAGTAGATTATATAGGCGTTTCCGTTGGAGCCTTAATTTTTAATGATAGAGGTGAATTATTCCTTAACAGAATGCATAGTTACCCTGCTTGGGTAGCCATTTTTCGCTCGTGCGAAAGGGTAAAAGAAGTTCCACCCTTTTTTGCCTTGTTCCAGTACTTCTTACCCTGTTTCTTGGCAAAGGTCATATCTAGCCAAGAGTTACTATCCTGGATATTCATACGAAGCACTTTTAGCATACTTGCTAGATTCTCAAAAAAGGTTAAGTGATACACTCCAGGCTCTGCTATATTTTCATGCACAGCCTTTTCATATTCAGACGTTCTTTGGCCCAGCTTTTTCATCTCAGCTATAGCTATTTTAAGTTCTTGTCTTACAGACATAATTTCTTGCTGAATTACAAGCTTATCCTGGTGCTCTGTTCTACTAAACACAGTAAATTCAGTTCTAGTCTGAATCCTAGATACTTCACCAATTTGCCCTCGCTCAGCCCTTGGCAAGCGACTAGCCAGAGCATCCCTATCTATCGATTCAGGATTGTTTTGACGTGCCATGCGAGCACGAAGGACCTGCAACCTTTGGCTAGCTGCATTATTCTTCTTCTCTTTGTTTTGATCAAATATTGTTTTACTATTATTGGTCATATAAACACTATAGGCTTATAACTATAAATGGATTTTATCACAATAATAGTGGTTAATCAAGGAGGTGTTGGAGTGTTTTACGGCGCCGAATGAGGGATGCAACATAATAATGTTGTCTATCTTGGTCTTCTTTAGTCAAGTTCTCTTTACTAGCCTTAAAGAATGCCTCAATTTCCTTATCATCCACAGCAATCTTCTCGTTATTAGCAATCTCTTCTAAGATAAATTCAAGCTTAAGTGTGCTTTCAGCCTCAGATCTCTTACCTTTTCTAAGTTGTTCTGTTGAGAGTCCCTTAGACTGTGCGTACTGCTCAATAGTCATTCCTACCTGTTTAGCCTGATCAATAAGTGAAGTAAGCTCTCTATTGGTCTGCTCGTCAATCATGAATTCTGGTAGAGTTAGTTCAACTTCTTTAAGAATAACCTGCAAAACCTGGTCAAGCCCAACTTTTTTATCTTCAGCTTTAGGTTTTTCTACAGGATCTCCTGGCTTTATAACCTTTCCTCCCTTATCTGGTGTCCAGATTTTACTAGCTCCCTTTAGCCTAGCAATCTCCTCTTTATACTTATTAAGCTTAATTTGAGGTTTCTCAGCAGTTGTAATTTTTACCACTAGATCGTTATCTGGAGCAGCCTTTTGTAGCTGAATTCTAGGCTGTATAACAGGATTAAGTTTCTCTTTTGTAATTACTTTTGAGTAGTATTCAGGTAGAATTTGCTCAAGCGTTTGTTGCCAAACCATCTCCTGGTTGAGCTGTTTTTTTGCTAGATCTGCTGGAGCTTTACCTTTGCGGAACCCTTTTACCTCAACTGTCTTTATGGCTACTGACACAACCATGTCATATTTGGTCTTCACTTCTTTCCAGGGAATTGTCAGCAGTATGTCTATCGTACCGTCTTTCTGACGTGTAACATCTGTTTGCATAAGGTCGAAATTATATCATGAACTACTATTCATAGCGTAACGCAGCAATCGGATCCATGCGTGCAGCCTTAATAGCGGGTCCCACACCAGAGGTAATACCGGTTATAGCTGAGATGGAAAATCCCAATACAACCGACCATAGCGGAACCACTGTCTGGACAAAGTTATTTAAGATCAAAGAGCCCCCAACTCCAATCAGAATTCCCGCAATTCCACCAATAACACTTAAAACTGCTGCTTCAGTCAAAAACTGTAGTAATATATCGCGAGAAGTAGCTCCCACGGCCTTTCTAATACCAATCTCTCTAATTCTCTCTGTTACAGACACCAACATGATATTTGCAATTCCAATACCTCCTACCACAAGCGATATAGCCGCGATACCGCCCAGACCTGCTGTAATTACTCCCAGTATGGAGGTTACTGTTTCAAGTAGGTCTTCTGTACCTATTACAGAGACATCTTCGTCATCCATCTGGGTAAGCAGGATTCGCTCAATCTGCCTTTTAGCTTGATCGACTCTTTCTACATCTCCAACTTTGGCATAGATGTAGCTAACCTTATCCAGATCAAACACCCTCTCAAATGTAGTCAGGGGTATTGCCACCAGATCGTCCTGGTCGTTACCAAAAGCTGCTCCTTTAGACTCAAATATTCCAATAACCGTAAACGTTTTTCCAGCCAATTTAAGCTCTTCTCCTATTGGGTTTCTGTTACCAAATAGCTCATCTACTGTAGTTGCACCTAAAACAGCCACACGCTTTGCCCCAGACTCTTCTTGCCTTGAGAAAAACCTACCCTTTTCTGTTGGCGATTTACGGATGTCTACATAGTTTGTAGTAGTACCCAAAATGCCTGTAGTTCTCTCTTCTCCTAGATATTTTGTCTCAGCATAAGTCGTAGCAACTGGAGTTATACCATTTACCAAAGTCGCTCTACGTTCTAAAAGCTCAGCTACATCTCTTGTTAGCTTATTATTTGCTGATCCTGGGGGACCACCCTCTCTGCCTGCTGCATCTCCAAACTTTAACTCTCCAGGAAATATGGTTAAAAGATCAGTTCCAAGCTCGTCAAACTGGTCCGTAACAAATGCCTGTAGCCCCGAACCGACTGAAACAAGCAGAATTACTGATGCAACACCAATAATCACTCCCAACATCATCAAGCCAGAGCGCATCTTGTTAATTGCCAATGACCGAAATGCTACCTGAAATGTATCAATGAATGTCATGCTTTTTGAATATTCCCATCAACAATCTCAATTACCCTATCTGCATATTTTGCAATCTCTTCTTCATGCGTCACGATGATTACAGTTTTACCTTCGTTATTAAGGTCTTTTAAGATTCGCATAATCTGTACACCGGTTTTAGTGTCAAGGTTACCTGTGGGCTCATCAGCTAAAATTATCTCTGGATCATTAATTAAAGCCCTAGCTATAGCCACACGCTGCTGCTGTCCACCAGACAGCTGATTAGGAGCATGGTCTAACCTATCTCCCAACCCTACTCTCTCAAGTAATTTCTTTCCAAGCTCTCTGCTATCTGCTACAGCCTCATGCCTATATATTAAAGGAAGAATTACATTGTTGATAGCAGACACTCTTTTTATGAGGTTGAACTGCTGGAATACAAATCCTACTACCCTATTTCTCAGTTTAGCTCGCTCTGTTTCAGATAAGCTCTCAATACGTTTATCTCGGTAGTAAAGCTTGCCATTACTTGGTGTATCTAGTAGACCGACTATATGCATTAAGGTAGATTTTCCTGACCCAGATGGTCCCATAATTGCCACAAATTCTCCTTCTTTAATTGTAGTGGATACCAAATTTAGGGCGTGCACTGACACTCCATCCAGTTCATATGTACGAGAAACATTCTTTAGCGTTATTAGGGGTTTCATTCGACACTCGTTCCTTCATTAAGCTCATCCTGCCCATCTATGACAACTTTTTCACCACTTTTAACTCCTGAGATAATCTCTGCATATACTGCAGTTTCTGTACCAAGCTCAACATCTACCAATGTATATTTACCGTCTCTTACAACCCACACCGAGGTTTTATCATCACTTGCAACCAGTGCTTCTTGAGGTACTACAAGGACTTCTTCTCTGTCCTCCACCAAAAACTCAATATCTCCATTCATCCCTACTCTATACTTCTTTCCAATATTCTCTGGTAAGCTAGTCTTAACTAGGTAAGCTGTTCCTCCGCCTTTGGTCGTTGTGCTTACAAAATCTACACTCTTTACAGTAGTTTTAATCTCTTCCTCTGGGTATGCATCCAGCCTTATAATTGCTTCTTGACCAACTGTTACAAAACTAACGTCAACCTCGTCAACCTCTGCCACAAACTCCGTACTATCTGGATCAATCACTGTTATTTCTGCTCCGGCCGGTGTTATATTAACTCCAGCATAAGGCTCTTCTATATCTACTACTAACCCATCAATTGGCGAAACTATAGTGGCAAACTTCACAGCTAAATCTTTAATCTCTACATCCAGTATCACGTTATCCAGATCAAATTGGGTCTTTTGCAGGATTCTCCTTAGTTCATCTGTTAAGACATTAGGATAGTTGTGGTCTTGTACTTCTTCTACTCCATAGTTTTCTCTTTCTTGGTCAAAGTCCCAGCGTTCTCTTTTGTAGTCTAAAAGATCCTTCTCCAGTTTCTTTTTTAGCTCTTGTTTATCTAAAGATGCCAAGGCTTGCCATTTTTTTACCATATCCCCTTCTTTAACTCCCACCCATGCTAGTCTACCAGAGGTTTGAAACCTCAACTTAGTCATAATAGCTGCATCCACAGTTCCTGTAGCAGAAACAGTCTCAGACAGTGTTTCAAGCTTAGCCTCTCCTAGCTTAATGCTTTCACCCTTGGTCTTACCTTGGAAGAAAAAATAGTAACCTAGCACGATAACTACACCCAATAGTATCAATGCAGTTAATTTGTGCCTTTTAATAACCCCGTACATAGTGCCAGAGAGAGGACTCGAACCTCCACGGGTTACCCCACACGGTCCTAAACCGTGCGCGTCTACCATTCCGCCACTCTGGCTAGTTATTAAATTATACTTCAGCCGGTTTGATTTTGAAAGATATTAGAGGTTTAGAGCCAGCATATCTGTATTTTGCTCAAAAGAGGATATCTCACCCATAAAGAACCGAACGTTCTTTGCCCAGGTTTTTGAAGGTGGTGCATATATGGGCATAATCTCCTCAGGTGTAACTAGTCCCCAGCTATCCCTATACTTTACAGCCAACATCTCTGTTTCTACCTCAATGGCAGTTTCCCAGCTTTCAAAGCTAAAGTATCCACCTGCATAACCAAACGGGTTATGTGAATTGAAAGTGACTCTTTTACCAAAGGTGCTTTCTGCACCTGCTATTGCGGGAACTAATCTCCAGTCTAGCTCATACTTGTCAGCTGCCTTAATAAATGAATCTGCGTATTCAGCTAGCGGTGAATCAAATTGATTTAAATAATCCTTAAGTACTAAGGTACGATTATCGTTATAGCTAGCTACTCTTTCAACAAGTACCGAGCTAGCGCTAAGAGTTGCTGAAGATCCAGCCACTCTACACTCAGCCACACATTGGTTTTCCATAGCCAAAGCCCTGTTGGCGCCTATCGTCAGCACAAACACTGTGAGTATGAGAGCCAAAATATTTCTTAGCATTTTCATATTTGCTGTATGAGTTCTTAAGTTGGCTTAAGGACTCATTGAGCATAATGATGCGGTTAAGAGGAGAGTTTAGCACGGGCTAAACATATGTCAAATATACTATGGGATATTATAGTGCTAGCACTTAAGCTTGTCAAGTGCTAAGACTTGTGCTGTTCGCGGATATCATCCAGAAACTGTCTCACGCCTTTTGCCCAGGCTCCTCCAGCAGACTCAATACTCACAGGAGCGTAGCGTGCCATAAGAACCTGTAACATCTCATCCTCATCCTCAATTTCCAATATCTCACCATAACTTTCAGTAAAGTCTCTAATATATGTATCTATCCCTTCTTCCCAACTCTCAAAACAAAGCGTCCCTCTCTTATGGATTCCCCAGCCCCAGGCGTTGTGACATTTTGGAGGAGTTACCTTGCCTAAGTTAGATTCTTGCTGAGCTATGGCAACTGGAAGCATATAGTTATCAAGACCGTATTCATCAGCACTTTTAATAAATACATCTGCGTAAGGAACTAAAGGCGAGTTATATCTCTCGAGGTAATTGCGAACTATAATTGGTCTTGCATCACCAGCCACAATTGCCTCAGTAAAACTTCCCAAAACCTGTGGAACAAATGATGCTACTCTGTAGTTAGATGAGGTGTTATTAAAAACATGCGCTTGTTGACGCAACAAAACATCAACCTCCCTAAAATTGGGCAGCTTAATCAACAACACAAAACTAATAGCTAAAGTAGCCGCGGTTAAAGGGAAAAACCCTAAAACCATAGAAAGCTTCTTCACAACTTAATACTGTCATATTAAGAGTAGGGGTGTCAAGTTATAGGTAGAAAAAAGTTCACTTCTATGTATGAATTATTAAATCTGGGTGGGTTGCCAGGGACTCGAACCCTGAACCTACTGGTTAAGAGCCAGTTGCTCTACCGATTGAGCTAGCAACCCATCAAACAATATTATATCATCTGAAACAAATACATCACCGTAAGTCTTCTGCCAGAATAAACAATGTGCCCCAGGAGGGATTCGAACCCCCGACCCCTGGTTCCGAAGACCAGTGCTCTAATCCACTGAGCTACTGAGGCAACGATAATATTATACAAGAAGCGGTCTTGAAGATATAATCACAGCATGGACAACCAAGCAAGGATTGAAGCTATCAAAGAAGAGATAAGAAAAACTTCATATCATAAAGGCACCCAAAGACATATCGGAAAGCTTAGAGCTCGCATTGCTCAGCTTAAGGGAGAGATTATAGAGAGACAGATTAAGGAAGCTAATTCTGGAGGAGGCGGAGGTTATGCGGTGGCTAAGCATGGAGATGCTACAGTTGTATTAGTTGGTCCCCCGTCTGTAGGTAAATCTACTCTTATTAACCAGCTTACAGATGCTAACTCTAAAGTAGCAGAATATGAATTTACCACTCTTGAGGTTATTCCAGGCATGCTTAATATTAACGGAGCAAGAATCCAGATCCTTGATGTACCCGGTCTAATCACAGGCGCTGCTAAAGGATCAGGTAGAGGGAAAGAAGTGCTATCGGTAGCAAGAATAGCAGATCTTATTATCCTCATGACAGATACTGACAGAAAAGGTGAGTTAGAAAGCATGGAGGATGAGCTAAACGATGCTGGAGTTAGACTAAACCAAAAGCCTCCTCGGCTTCGAGTAAACAAACAGACACGAGGTGGACTAAAGATTAATGCACCAGCCTTAACACATCTAGACAGAGACACCATTAAAGATATAGCAAGAAGCCATCGCATTGTAAATGCTGAAGTGACCATTAAGGAAGACTTAACTCCTGAGCAGCTCATCGACGCATTTGCTGGAAACAGGGTTCATGTACCCTCACTTAAGGTGGTTAATAAATGCTACCACGAAACATCTAAACTTGATTCAGATGTATTGGCAATTAGTGCCCTAGAGGGTAAGGGTATGGATAAGCTTACTCAAGCTATCTGGAATAAGCTTGATCTTATCCGTATCTACTTACGTAATCCCCAAGGGGTAGTAGATATGGAAGATCCTTTAGTAGTTCCCTCCTCTATTACAGTTAGAGAAGCTGTTATAAAGCTATCTTCTGAGCTAGTTGAAACAACTACTGGAGCCAGAATATGGGGAGCTGGAGCAAGATACGAGGGACAAAAAGTAGGTTTAACCCATGAGCTTGTAGACGGAACAATTGTCCAGTTTATCTAGAGGATATGCTACAATAAATTTATGACTAATATTAAGAAAAAAACTCCTAGAGTAGTTACAACTGAAGACCTTGATAAGCTTGGATCAAGACTAGATAGTAAGATAAGTAAAATAGAAGCCAAAATGGCAACCAAGGATGATTTAAAGAAGTTCGCAACCAAGGATGATTTAAAGAAGTTCGCAACCAAGGATGATTTAAAGAAGTTCGCAACCAAGGATGATTTAAAGCAGCAGATAAGGCTATCTGAAGATAGGACAAGTGAGAATTTTGACATCAAATTAGAAGAAAAATTCACGAAATATACAGATAAAGTTACAAGGGGTTTAGATCAGGTAATGGGAGAGCTATCTAGTATTCGAGAGGAGAATACAGCACGTAACGCTAGAGATAAACGTGTAGACCAGCGTCTGGATAGATTAGAAGACCACATGGAACTATCTAAGTTTGCCGACTAACGAGTTCTCTATGAAAATCCCTTTTTACCCAAATTCTCCAGATAATACTCACCGTTATCAAGCTGTGCTAAAAATGATACTTAAATATCATTTCCCAGATAAGGATTATTCCTGGAAGGAGCTAGATAGGCTCACAGCCAAACAGCCAAACATGTGAACTTGGCCAATGCAGGGATTAACGAATATGGAGAAGTTAGGATTTGACGTTGAACATATCGTCGCATTTGATTACACTAAATTCAGCGAGCATGGAAGCAAGTATCTTAAGCAAGCATTTACAAAAGAAGTAGCATCCCATCAAGAGAAAAATAGTGATATTTCTCTAGCTCAGGGGGAGGCTAGAAAATATATAACTACAGACATCCACAACAAACGTCCAGCTACCTGGAAAGATATTCAAAACTATATTTCTAAAGGATATCTAGTAGTCTGCAATGTAAATGCAGATAAGCTATCTGGAAAATCAGGTTATACAGGATACTTTATAGTGTATAAGATTTCAGATACGCAAATTCACTTTCACAATCCAGGTCTCCCACCTAAACCTAAGTCAGTGTTATCTAAAAAGGATTTTATTCCTGCTTGGGGACATCTATCGAAGCAGTATTGTGAACTTCAAGCACTTAAATTACATATCTAAGTTTCATATAAAACTAAGCTATGTAATTCCCTCCAGACCTTGCCACTTATAAATGACCCAATAGATTTTAGCCAGTTTCAAGAGTCTTCTAGACTGCATGTCAAGCGGATAACTCAACCGCTAGTACTTAATGTTTTCTGCAAGGTTTGTCCTTGCAGAAAACTTGCAGAAAATTCGAGAGGAGAATACAGCTACGCTATCTCTTCCCGCTTTGACCTCATAAAGCCAAACCACTCCTCAAACACCTCAAAAATAGCCTTAAAAGGAGCTTCTAGAATGAAGTCAAATACGAACGTAATGATGTTAATTTTAGCTAGATCACTAGATAATCTCTTTCCTACAGATAAAATAGGTACCATTAAAAAGTCTAAAATAGGTGAAATTATGCTCTCTTTTTCTTTGTATACATACTCTCTTGGAATAAGTTTAATCCTATAAGCAAAGAAGGATACTACAGTTAAGAAGAAGATAAAGATGAGTTGGCTAGCAAAATTAAATCCAAGCGCTGTCAATCCCCAGATAATAAAGCCAAAGATTAAAAAGAACGTCAAACTATAGATAATAGTAAAGATGAATGCTAAAAGTGGTTTGTTCACACTAGGATTGGCAGAGAACTGCTTTTTATCTGTATTTGGTTTTGCAGTTGTAATAATTTCTTTTATTCGATCAATTATTCTTTTTGTATTGTACTTACCTGGCTTAGCAATCAAAAGCGCTATTATCAACATTAGAACAGGTGGCATAGATGTATTTATTATAAGCGGTACCGCGTTTACTTTACCCTCTAGATATCTATCCACAGGTACCTCAAGTAAGATCGCAAAAATAGCCTTAGTAAAAAAAAGGTAAATAACGCTTCTCACGGCTGCTCTTTTTAGTCTACGACTTACCTGTTTATACTTAATATTACAGACATTGGTTATTTTCTCCACTAACGTCTTTTCGTCTGTAAGTATCTTTTCCACATTATCTAGGTTATCTGAGAGAACGATGGATTCAAGAATAAGAAAAGGTGCTGTCTGTTTTCGTACGTAGTTTACAAGCTTGTTGCGTAACGGATGATTAACGTGTCTATTTACAAACTTATATGTTCCCCAGAAATCTGTAAATAGCTTTCTCTCTCCGTATAGACCGATTAGATGAAATCTTAATAGTGGATTACCAATCCTATTTAAACCTTCCTGTATAGCAAGATATATAAGGATATCCTTTGTTTCCTCACTTTCATCCTTAATATGAACATTGTTTCGAAGCCACTGATAAGCAAAGTTAGTCATGATCTCAATCTTTTCATTCGGGGCTAGAATAAATTCTAGTTTGCAGGCAAGCTGTCCAATTATCCAATCAGATACTTCGTTTGCCTGCGCCTGATTCTTAAGTTGAGAGATAACTCTCTTTCTTAGCTCAAAGTATTCAGTAGCAACAGCTTTGGCATGTTCAACCGTATTCTCAGTTACCGAACCGGCTTCTAGGTATTTCCCCCACAAAAGTTCTTTAACAAGCCTTTCAATATATTCAGCTCCACCCTGATTAAGCACTATTCTTCTGCGGATAATACGCTCAATTGCTGCCTTTCGTACAAGATGTCCCTCGCGGTACTCTACCGCATTGCGCATTTTTTCATAAAGTGCACCCAAAAAAGAAACCGTTTCAGATACCTCAATTTTAGGGGAATCATCTCCAGTATCTTTCTGCGTATTTCTAAGCGAAGCCATTAAAGCCTGGGTTAGTGGATGTATCTGGATCATTTATGTAAATCTCAATATTGCGGCTATTCCTTTTCCCTCTGTTCTTAAGTATTGGTTGGCTACCTTAGTAACAAGAACCTCATACTCACTAGCCAACTTCAACATACTAGATTTTACTCTTGTTGTTGGTGTTAAGCTATTAGCACACCATGAACAATTATCCAGCTTTCTAAGCTCATGCAAATTACAGCGCTCACAGATATATCCTGCAGGATGAAAACTTGGGTCAAATAACAGTTCCCTTACTTTTCCCTCTCGCAAGGCTTTAAACACCGCAACTGGCCCGAATATAGCCATATGTCTTTTGCTCATTGCCTTGGCATGTTCTACTTTCTGTTGGGGTTGAAGTACATTATGCTCACTAATTAATCTTTTTGCTTCCTTATTTATTCTAGCCATAGTTGCACGTAGCGGTAGTTTAACCATATCTTTCACTTTTTGAACCGCAGTTTTAGCAAGAACCCCCTTAAACAGTTTCATCGCATCTTCATGGCCTAGTAAAAATACAGATTTTACGTCGTCAGACCTAAAGTATGGCCAGTACTCATCTTTAACAGTTCGCATATACTCTTTCAGGCTTTGTTTGGGGTCTTCAGGAACCACTGGAGGCTCTTTCTCTATAAGCTTACCATCGTTATAGCTATATAGCTTTGCACGGTCTGGATAGAGAGTTATGAAAATCTCCTTGGGTTGCTCTGCAAATAGTTGAATAAGCGGAGCTCTGTCAAAATCCAGTCCCATGCTTAACTTGTTTGTGAAGCCATTGTCTATTGGATACGTAAGATATATGTCCCTATAACCTGAGATATATGCTGCTAGTCCTTTGGCTCCATCTCCACGACTAAACTCAATAAATTCCTTAATTCTCTTAATATCTTCTGCCATGGGCTTAAAGTTAATATCCTTCTTCTCAAGCTCTTTTTTTAGCTCTTTCCACTCCCTATCTATGAAATTTATAGCCTCAATATTATTATCTACACCATTAATTGTTAGATATAGGCTTATTATAGGTAGGCTATTAGGAACGATCATATTTAGCCTTCTTAAGGCTAAAAGAAGTCGGTCTTTCTCAATTAGAGGTATATTTTTACTTACTGCCATAAATCTATTGTATATCTTTTAAAAAGGGAAATGCAATTCGCAGGACCAGCTTTAATAACGTACTATGGGGTATTATACTACTTTAGCGCGATTTTGCAACAAATGTTACAATAACAACAACAAATATGTTGACAATTAAGCCATTTATTGCTATAATTGACACGTGTTCAAACCAAACTACAGCATATCACCAAAACTTCTCACTAATCTTACACAGATTGAGCGATTTTATGGACAGATTGAATCAGAAGAGCTCATTCCATCTATTGCTCTACGGCTACAAAATGAAAATATAGCATTAGCCACCCACCACTCTACCTCAATAGAAGGAAACCCATTAACGCCTACTGAGGTTACAAATGTCATCCTCGGAGACAGAATACCAACTACTAAGGCTGAAAAAGAGGTTAGAGACTATTTTGAAGCACTGGTTCATCTAGATAGCTATAAACAAGATAAGCGCCCACTAGATTCAGAGCTTATTTTAGAGCTACATGGACTAACTATGAAACACGCAAAAGATGATCGCATTGGTGAATACAGAGATTCAAAGGTTGTAGTGGGTCACACCGAACTAGTTGACGGAGCAGCAACGATTAAGGTTAAACACGATCCACCAGTTCATACAGCCGAAGACATAGAAAAACTTCTTAAAGAACTAATTTCCTGGTTTACCAACGATAAGACAACTCCTGCCATACTTAAGGCAGGTATTTTCCATCACTGGTTCGTCTTCATACATCCATTCTTTGATGGTAATGGTAGGGTTACACGTCTTATTACCTCTTATTTACTTATGCTCAGTGGCTATGAAGTATCTCGTTACTTTATTCTTGACGATTACTACGATATTGATCGCCTACTTTATTCAGATATGCTTCACTCTGCAGACGAAGGCAACCATACGCAATGGCTAGAGTATTTTACAGATGGACTTGTCTACTCGCTTCAAGCAGCAATGGCAAAAATTACAGAGTATAAAGAGGCTAAACTGGAGCATGTAAAGGGAGATAATAGAGCGCTAGTTACCAAGCGGGAAGAAGATGTTCTGCGTATAGTAATGGAGCTTAAGACAGTCCGCTCTTCAGATATTTCCAAGCGTTTCTCAGTCTCCCGTCAGCAAGCTTTTCGTCTCCTAGACTCACTAGTAGAAAAACAGATCCTTGAAAAGAAGGGTAAAACCAAAGCTTCCTACTATAAGCTAGCCAAGTAATCCAAAACAAAGCGAATCAAGGTTAAGCCCTTTACAAAGTGAAAGGCTTAACCTTTAGATGAGCATTTTATAAATATCCAAACGTAACAATAATATCCACAATTATAGTTACAATTTAAATTGGGAAAACATCTCATCTCCTTGTATAATATTCACATGGTGGCTGTAGCTCAGCTGGTTAGAGCACCGGTTTGTGGTACCGGGGGTCGGGGGTTCAAATCCCCTCAGCCACCCACATACTCCCTTTATAATACAAACCAAATGTGCAATAATTAAAACATGTCAGATACAAAACTAATCCAAGAAGTACTGAAAAAGATAACCTCAATGGACTCTCGAATGGAATCAATGGACTCTAGAATAACCTCAATGGACTCTAGAATAACCTCAATGGACTCTCGAATAGGATCCATGGACAAAAAAATGGATAGAGGCTTTGATGAGGTGAAAGTCATGATTTCTGAAAATGGTGGAAGATTGGACAAGTTAGGATTACAACTAGCTGAATTAGAGGATGATGCTCCAA
>Ga0210057_1002991_pt1 | contig 23614 bp, 24 predicted proteins | sample CryGeyCG2114_010_2_FD_183968 | JGI IMG/M metagenome (GOLD analysis project Ga0210057, IMG submission 183968) | Groundwater microbial communities from aquifer - Crystal Geyser CG10_big_fil_rev_8/21/14_0.10 (SPAdes) (version 2) | ecosystem: Environmental > Aquatic > Deep subsurface > Groundwater ...
ATCCCAAAAAGTGTTTTTTCAGAGGCGTTCGGGTAGGCGTAATTACCTGGATGCCTTTTATTTTTAATAAATCCAAACACCTTCACCGCAGGGTTTATCCTAACACCAAATCTTGGTGTAAGGGTATCCTGGAAGGTGTCTGGATAAAACATAACCTCCGTTGAATTTTTTTTCAATTTAAATTAAAGTTAAAGTATAATTTAAATATGATTGCGCCAATCATCAACTGGTTAGTAAATATAGTCGTTAGCGCCATTAATTTTACCGGCTACGCCGGAATTTTTTTGTTGATGCTCGCGGAAAGTTGCGGCGTTCCGGCGCCCTCGGAAGTAATTATGCCTTTCGCCGGCTTTTTAGTCTCGCAGGGCAAACTGGGATTTTGGGCAGTGGTAATAGCGGGCAGTTTGGGTAACTTAGCCGGCTCGCTCTTAGCTTACTATATTGGCTGGAAAGGCGGACGGCCGCTGTTAGAAAAATACGGCAAATATGTATTAATTTCGCGACATGATTTAGATTTAGCGGAGCACTGGTTTACCAACTATGGGCCGGCGGCGGTTTTTTCCGGCCGGCTGTTGCCGGTTGTGCGCACTTACATTTCTTTTCCGGCCGGCGTTGCCCGGATGGATATAAAAAAATTCTCCCTTTATACTTTTGCCGGCGCCTTGCTTTGGAGCGTATTATTTGCCTGGCTGGGAGTAAAAATGGGGGACAATTGGGGGTTAATTCGCGTAAAGTTGGAAGAGTTTGACATAGCGATCGCGGCCTTAATTGTCATCGCGGTTGGTTTGTACGTTTGGCGGCATTTAAAGCGGCGGCACATGGAGAGTTAATCGCGTTTAAAGACCGAAGCAGTTTCATATAAAGGAGACAGAGGGCTTCTTTTTTGTTTGATTTTTTATATAAATTGAGGTAAATTAAAGACAGACAATTAACCCCCATGCAAAAACCTTATTACAGTAAATCAGGATTCTCTCTCTATCAAGCAAATTGCTTGGATTTTTTGGTTGGAATGAAAGAAAATTCAGTGGATATGATTTTTGCCGATCCGCCCTACTATTTATCTAACGGCGGCTTTACTGTCCATGCCGGCAAAATGGTGAGTGTAAATAAGGGCGAATGGGATGTCAGCAATGGGTTGAAAAAAGATTTTGAGTTCCATTTGGCTTGGACAAAAGCCTGTCATAGAATTTTGAAACCGGGTGGAACGCTCTGGGTTAGCGGTACTTATCATTCAATTTACCAATGCGGCTTCGCTTTGCAGGTGAATCATTATCATATTTTAAACGATGTTGCTTGGTTTAAGCCAAACGCCTCGCCGAATTTAAGTTGCCGTTTTTTTACCGCGAGCCACGAGACATTAATTTGGGCGCGAAAAGATAAGAAAGGCAAGCATAAATTTAATTATAAACTAATGAAGGAAGGTAACTGGCCGGAAGATTTTATCAAAAAACCAAACTTGCAAATGCGCAGCGTTTGGGCGATTAATCCTCCTAAACCAGAAGAAAAAAAATTTGGTAAGCATCCGACGCAAAAGCCGATTGATTTATTGGTGCGGATTATTTTAGCCAGTACGAATGAAGGCGATTGGGTCGTTGACCCGTTTACTGGCTCTTCCACGACTGGTTTGGCTGCCTATCTGAATAAACGAAAGTTTATCGGCATTGACACGGAAAAAAAGTATTTAGATCTGTCAATTAAACGGTTAGAGGATTTAACTAAAAATTTAAAATAATAACTTTATGATTAAGGGTGGCAAAGGCGGGGGCAATACGCTCACCGGCCTCAATTTTGAAAAAGAGCGCGACATTCTAATATTGCTTAATAAAACAAAAGGGTATTCTGTCAAAAACGGAGTAATTTTTTATGACGGCAAAGAAGTCGCTAGAAGTTTCAAAAAGTATGCGCTTTACAGATATTTAGCATCCCGTGAAGTAGATTACAAAAAGATAGTTTCCAAAAAATTACTGCCTGACGAGGCGATATATGTCATTGTTAATAACACTTTGTTTGTTATTGAAATGAAATCTCAAACAGGCTCCGGTTCAGTGGATGAAAAGTTACAAACTTGTGATTTCAAGAGCAAGCAGTACCGCAAACTTATGGCGCCGCTAAACATTGAAGTTGAATATATTTATATTCTTAACGACTGGTTTAAAAAGCCGGGGTATAAAGATACGCTGGATTATGTGATATCTGTCGGCTGTCATTATTATTTCCATTATTTGCCGTTGCAAAAATTAGGATTGCCGGTACCTAAAAGTAATAATTAATTTTGCGTTCCACAAACTCTCCACAGCAACGAAAGTTAATCTTCTCCGCCCAAAGATCGTTGCACTCTTATTGTGGCGGACAAGTATCTACGCGCTCCGCGCGCGGCAGGAAGCAGACAGCGAAAAAACAAAAATACCGGCCAAACAGCCGATATTTTTTGATTTGCTTAAATTTTTTTATTTTCTCCCTGCGCGCACGCGCTCGTTTTCGGTTAGCAGCTGCTTGCGCAAGCGCACGCTTTGGGGCGTAATTTCCAAATATTCGTCCGCGCGCATAATTTCCAGGCCGCGTTCCAGCGTCAGCTCCAATGGCGGCGTTAGCAGCAGCGCCTCGTCCGAGGCCTTGGAGCGCATATTGGTTAATTGTTTGCCCTTGGTCGGGTTAACCGTCAAATCGTTGCCTTTGGCGACGTTGCCAATGACCATGCCTTCATAGATTTCAATGTTGGGGCCGATATAAAGCACGCCGCGGTTTTGCAGATTCCAGAGCGAAAAAGCGAGCGCTTTGCCGGCCGCCATGGAAACCATGGAACCCAAGTCGTTTTTTTCCATTTCGCCCGCGTGCGGCTTAAAACCGATGAAGTGGCTGCACAAGATTCCTTCCCCGCGCGTGTCCACCACAAACTCGCCGCGGTAGCCGAGCAGGCCGCGGGTCGGCATTTCGTACAAAAGCCGGGTATGGTTTTGTTCCGGGCGCATGCCGAGCATCCGGCCTTTGCGTTTGGCCATTTTGGCTATCACCGTGCCGCAGGCTTCAGAGTTAATGTCAATGGTAATTTCTTCAAACGGCTCGCGCTTAACGCCGCCTGTTTCTTTAATAATTACTTGCGGCTGCGACACTTGCAATTCAAATCCCTCGCGCCGCATATTTTCCAATAGGATTGCGATATGCAGTTCGCCCCGGCCGTAGACTTTATAATAATCCGCCGAGGAAAAATCAATTTTTAAACCAACGTTCACTTCCAATTCTTTGGCCAGTCTTTCTTTAATCTGGCGGCTGGTGACGAATTTTCCTTCGCGGCCGGCAAAGGGAGAATTATTGACTAAAAAATTCAGCGAAATCGTCGGCTCGTCAATTTTTATCGCCGGCAAAAGCGCCTGGTTTTGGTCGGTGCAAAGCGTGTCGCTGATGTAAATTTCCGGCAGGCCGGCTACCATGACAATGTCTCCCGCCGCGACTGCCGGCGTTTCTTTCCGGCTTAAGCCCTCAAAGGTGAATAGTTTGGTGACGGCGCCCGGGATGATTTCACCGGTTTGTTTTTTCACGAAAACTTTGTCGCCGGTTTTAATTGACCCTTGGTAGACGCGGCCAATGCCTAAGCGGCCTAAATAATTATCGTAGGCCAAGTTAAAAGGCTGAAAAGCGAACGGCAAATCAGCGTCTACTTTAACGGCCGGCACTTTGGTTAAAATCGTATCCAGTAAAGGGGTAAGGTCGCGCCCGGCGTCGCTCAAGTTTATTTTGGCAACGCCGTCTTTGGCAATCGCGTAAACGGTCGCAAAATTAAGCTGTTCGTCGTTCGCGCCCAAATCCATAAAAAGTTCCAGCACTTGCTCGTGCGTCCATTCGGGCCGGGCCGCGGGCTTGTCTATTTTATTAATTACCACAATCGGCTTCAATCCCAATTCCAGCGATTTTTTCAGCACGAATTTTGTCTGCGGCATCGGCCCTTCCTGCGCGTCCACGACTAACAGCACCGAGTCAATGGAACGCAAGACGCGCTCTACTTCCGAGCCGAAATCCGCGTGCCCGGGCGTGTCCACGATGTTGATTTTGGTGCCTTGATAAAAAATCGAGGTGTTTTTGGAGTAAATGGTAATGCCGCGCTCTTTTTCCAGCGCGTTAGAGTCCATACTGACCGTATCGTCCTTAACCATGCCGGTTTGGCGCATTAAAGCGTCGGTCAAGCGCGTTTTGCCGTGATCCACATGGGCGATGATTGCTATGTTTCGTATTTCCATAAAATTTTAGAAAAAAATAAGCCGCCGCAAAACAGCTTTATTTTAGTCAAGTATAGCGTGAAAGATAACCGTTGTCAAAGCGGCAGATTTTTGTATTTAACTAAACTTTCTTTTGGGTTGATAGTTTCGGCGGCCTCGTAAAGGCGGGCGCGCGGCTGGATGTGAAAACGGCCGGCGACGGGGAGAAAAATTTCCCGGACGAAAATTTTTTTGCTCAACGTCCAAAGGAGCCGGAGCAATGCCCGCGGGCAGTTTTGATATCGGCAGTTGTTTTTTTATCAGCCGTTCAATCGCCATAATATCGCGCCGTTGGGCGGGCGTCGCGAAAGAAATCGCGTGGCCGTAATTACTGGCGCGTCCCGTGCGCCCGATGCGGTGCACATAGTCTTCTGGTTTTTCCGGCAAGTCGTAGTTAATGACAATCTCAATATTTTTTACGTCCAGGCCGCGGGCGGCGATATCAGTCGCCACCATCACGCGGAACAAGCCGGACTTGAAACCGGCAAGCGATTGCAGGCGCTGGTTGAGAGTGCGGTTAGAATGAATTTCCGTCGCGGTGCAGCCCAGAGAACGGATCTCAGCCGTTATTTTTTTGGCGCCGTATTTCGTGCGCGTAAATATTAAGGTACTGCCCGGGCGTTCTTTTAAGAGCGTTTTCAATAGATTAGTTTTTGACTCTTTATGCACAAAAAATATTTCGTGCGTCACATTAGCGGCGGCGGTGCCGGACGGCGCTATTTCTACGCGCACCGGCAGCCGCATGTAGGAATTGGCAATTTTAATAATTTCCGACGGCATGGTCGCGGAAAAAAGCATAGTTTGCCGTTCGCGCGGCGCGGTTTGCAATATTTTTTTTATTTGCGGCGCAAAGCCCATATCCAGCATTCGGTCCGCTTCGTCCAGCACCAAAATACTGACTTTTTCTAAAGAGATGGTTTTTTGCCGCAAATGGTCAATCAGGCGGCCGGGAGTGGCGATAAAGATCTGCGGGTTTTGGCGCAGCTGCCTGATTTGCCGGCCCATATTGCCGCCGCCAATTATTACGGCCGCTTTTAAATTAAAAAATTTTCCGATTCTACCCAAAGCTTCATCTACCTGCAAAGCTAATTCACGAGTGGGGAGAATAATCAAGCCGTTGCCTTTAACTGACGCTAAGCGCTGGATCATCGGGATGCCGAACGCGAGCGTTTTGCCGGTGCCGGTTTGGGCAACGCCAATAATATCTTTCCCCCGCAAAGCAGTGGGAATAGATTGGTATTGAATCGGGGTTGGTTCAATAAAGCGCAGTTGGTCCAGGATTTCCAGGATTTTAGGCGCGATGCCCAGCCCGCTGAATGTTTGGGTTATTGGTGCCATATAAAATTAAAAAATCTGACTCAAATATTTTCAAGCCAGATTAATGTCTGATTCAAGAAAAATTGACTCAAGTTAAGTTATGGCTGTATAATAGCACAGATAAATAGTTATGTCAACAGCTGATAGTTATTTTATAACTACGATAATATTTTTTTCCGCTGTTTTAATCGCCTGATGATTTCCGGTCGGATAATCGCGAATGGCGGAAAATAATATGTCTTTGGGGTAGCGATAATTTTCACCGCGGCGCGTACCCACATCGTTAGTGATAAATTCGTTGGTCGCCTCGTCATAGCCGCGTATTACTATCATGTGCCGTTCGGGTCCGGGTTGAGTGTAATAGGGATTTTTTAGTTTCTGGCCGTTAAACGGCGCGATTACTAAGTAGCCGTTTTTAATTTCCGTGATAATATCGTCAACCGTAATGTTTTTTTTCAGGGTCGCCTGTTGGTAATTGAAATATCCTTTAATGATGCGCAAGAGCGTGTCGGCGGCTGACGCGTCCACATAGCTGCCGAATTTTTTTTGCTCATACGCCGCCATTTTTATTATTTCCTGTTTGGCCTGCGTTTTGCTCAAGGTTTGCCCCTTTGCCCAGCGGACGGCGATTAAAGAGGCGGCTTCCTCGCAGCCGTCCTGAAAACGCCTGTCTTTCCACTCGCCAAACGGCGCCTGCGGCACAAAGGGAACAGAGCTGATATAATATGCTTTAGGTTTGGTTGCCGCTGGCGTTTGTCCTTTAACAGGCGATGGCACTGCTACCGCCGCCCAGATAAACAAAGGGATAATTAAAATAAGGAATAGTTTTTGTGGCATACTATTGTTATATCTTTTTTCCTTTTTTACTTTTCCATTCTAAAATTTTTCCCGCCTCTATTTCTATTTTATCCGCTCTCCTTAAATTCGCGATTTGTTTGCGGTTTAAAATGGGGAAGTGCCTGACTTCCGCCAGGTATTCCGGAATATAATCAATGTCCTCTTTGGCCGTCATCCAGCCGCGCCGGTCAAATCTCGTTAAATTAACCGGCGCGGAGTAGCGCCTTAAATTTTTTTTGCCGTTATCGTCAAAGTATTCATGAAAATAACTCAGCGCGAGTTCCCGGATTGAATCATAAATCGGCTCGCGAAAGCGCAAGACCGCGTGGTTAGTTTTGGAAATCGCGCCCCATTTGCCGTATTGCTTAAAAACCGCAACCACATGGTCCCAATCATTATCGTTTGCTTCCAGGTCTAAAAGCAGCGGCGGCCAGCCGTTTACCCGCAGCGCCAGCGCCCCGAGCGCCGCGCCTTCCACGCAATGGCAGGTTTTTTTTTCCAAAACCGCCATGGGCGACAAAAAAGTATCGCCGTCCTCTTCAAAATTTATCGGCATTTTATCCAAAAAATCCTGAATTTTTTTCGGAGAATTAAGCCGCTTTAAAATTTTCAGCTTATCTTTGGCTATCCCAACCATTTTTTTTCTTTATTTTTTATTATTTACAGCATAACATAAAAAGCAAAAAAACGCTCTATAAGAGCGTTTTTATTTTGGCTCCGATTTTACGGCGAAGTCCGAACGGAATTTAAAAGGAAATATAAGGAATTTATTTAAAGGCGAACGAAAGCGAAAGGGGCACGGGGAGACAGAGCTTTCGTCCGCCTTTAGTTCTTCTTCGCGCCAGAGGCGCGGCTTTCGGCGATTTCCCGCCTACGCTTTCAGCTTCGGCGGACAAGCAAGTTTTTCTGCGGGCGAATGCCCGCTCCGCCCCGCGCCTGCGGGGCGATTTGGCGGCAAATTCTTTTCGTTAAATTTTATCTTATTTTAGTATTATTTTCTGCATTATTAAATTGTCCATACCATTTCCATAATGCTTGAAAATCAAAATCTTGAGGGACAGGATTATCGGCAATAAATTTCGCTTCAAGATATTGGTTGAGATATGCTTCTCCTGTTCGGCGAGGATGATTAGAAATCCATGAATTATAAAAATCAGAGGCTACCTCATAATGATGAGTATGAATGAATGGCTCCCAATTTTTCGAAACTTCGTCATCGCTTTGAGTAGTTATAAAAGTAGTTTGTTCCATTGCTCTTTTATTTTTATCGCCCCACGCTTTTTTCATTGCATCAATTGCTTCCGTATCTGTTTTTGGTCCGCTATAACCAAAAATTGTTATCATGAAAGCGTCTTCAAAGCCCAATTTTAAGTTTCTCCATTCATTAGCGATAAATGAATTCTTTGTGTAATCTTTCTTTTTAATTGGGTAAAGCAAGGGTATGCGTTTATAAATTTTCCCACACTTTCTACATCGCATACCAGCAAGTCCAGTTATTTTATCTTTCTCGCAATATCCTACTCGGACATTTCCGTGCAAAAAAGCCAGATGCGGTAATTTTAGGCCCGCTTTGCCGTTTCGTAAATATGCATTCACTAAAAGTGGATCCCAGTTGAATGTCGCTATCAAATCCTTTCCACGTAAAGATAAAACAAGATGGTCATAAATAGTTGGTCTATCTGGCAATTCTAATTGGCCAAAATATTCTTCTACCGCATTTACTATTCGAGCTATTTTTTCATTTTCTTTTTTCTCATATAAATCGCTAAAAATTTCTTCAAAGTTTTGTTCTGAATTTATACCCCAGTTATTTAGCAATGGCTTCAGCCCGATCGCTTCTACAAAATCGTCCATTAATGGCAGTTTTTTACTGTTTTTATCACCATTGGGGCAAGTTGCTCTACTTGCTCCTGCGCCAAGCACAACAACATGAGGTCTGCCCATTTTTACCTCGGCTACTTCTTGTTCAATTGATACTTCTAAATCGGTATTCATATTATTTTTGACTTCGGTAAATTTTCGGTATATACTATGAATATAACATGTGGATAAATAATGTCAAATACTATGCAAACTCTAACAAAAAGACAAAAACAGATCTTAGACTTCGTTGGGGAATATATTAAAAAAAACAGTATATCCCCTACTTACGAAGAGATAAAAAGACGCTTCAAACTTTCCGCGCTTTCTACGGTACATCAACATGTTGAAGCTCTGATAAATAAAGATTATTTAATAAAAAATGAAAATTCCTCAAGGGGCATTGAAGTAAAAAAAACGGTTGATGACTTCATTCAAATTCCATTAAAAGGCACTATCGCCGCCGGACAACCGATTGAGGCAATAGAGGAGAGAGAAACTATCGCGGTACCTAAAATTAATTTACCGGAAACATCTGATATTTTTGCTTTGCGCGTCAGCGGTGATAGCATGATTAAAGAAAATATCAATGACGGCGATATCGTAATAATAAAAAGCCAACCAACCGCTGATAACGGACAAAAGGTGGTGGCTTTAATTGATAATTGCGAAGTAACACTAAAAAAAATTTATAAAGAAAGAAATAGAATTCGTTTACAACCAGCAAATTTAAGAATGAGTCCAATATATGTTAAGCCGGAAAATCTAATGATCCAGGGAATAGTAATTGATGTTATTAAAAATATAACAACCGAATTACAGGTAGAGGAAAAAGAGACAACAAAATATAAAATTCTACCATTAAATCAAATTATTTGCGGCGATTGCGTAGAAGTTCTTAAAAACATACCGGACAATTCTATTGATTTAGTGGTTACTTCGCCACCTTACGATGAAGTCAGAAAATATAACGGTTTTAGCTTTAATTTACACGAAACAGGTAAGGAATTATTCCGTGTTTTGAAAAATGGCGGTGTTGTGGCGATGGTTATTCAGGATCAAACAAAAAATTTCGGTAAATCACTTACTTCCTTTCGCACAATAGTTGATTGGGTTGATAATATTGGTTTTAAACTTTTTGAAACAGTTATATATAGAAAACATGGTACAGAGGGGGCTTGGTGGAAATATAGATTTCGTGTAGACCATGAATATATGCCGATTTTTATAAAAGGAGAAAGACCAGCTTATTTTAATAAAGAATCCTTAAAAATACCATCTAAGCATGGTGGTAAAGTCATGACTGGAAGCGGAAATCGTAGAACAGACGGAACGACTACAAAAACAATAACTAGGCCAATTAACCTAATGAAATGTCGAGGAACTATCTGGGATTATTTGAACGCGGGGGATAAAAATCCATTAAAAAGAAAACATCCTGCTGTTTTTCCGGATAAAATTCCTTTTGACTTCATCCAATGTTTTTGCCCAAATGAAGGTATTGTACTAGACCCATTTGTTGGATCGGGCTCCACGGTTGTTACCGCTAAACAACTTAGTAGAAAATATATTGGCATTGATATTTCAAAGGAATATTGTGATTTATCGAGAGAGAGATTGAGAACGGTTAACGAGAGTTTATTTAATAAATTAAAATAATTTATCAGGAGTTTCTATTGTAAATTCGATGTTTGTTCCACTGGTCATTGCCATTGATAGTGGATTTTTATCCATTAAAGAATTATAAGTTTGATTATTTAATGGAATCTTTGAAAAATCACCTTTACTAAACTTAAATAAACGAAAATTGTTCCAGTGCCACTTCTCTGTTTGGTAAGACCAATCAACATATTTTGCCATAGAAGTAATAAATTCTTCAATTCTAATTTTTTCTTTGTTATGAATATCGAATGTAGAACTATTTTTTATTAGGTTAATTGGCGTGCCGCTAGAATTACTTATTTTTAGTTTGTCGCCCGTTCGTTTATTTTTACCACCTTCAATATATGATCCATTGTCATTAAAGTATCCCGCGGCATTAAAATTATCTCTCATTCTTAAAAAGTCATTCAATCCTAACATTATTTCATAAAAACTATAATGACTTGTGCAAAATAAAGAATTTAGAATTTGATTATTGTTATCAATACTCAAGTAGTTAATCCACTCAATACAATTCTCAGTATACCCGAAGAGATTATTCCAGACACCGTCGGTAAATAATAAAGGCCAAATAGCATCTTTGGGAAGCTTATTAATCAATTTCGCTTCTTGAAAAATACCAAGTAATAAATGGATTGTGCCAAAAGGATATTTCCTTTGGAAGTCATTTTTTCCGTCAAAATTTCTGGAAACGTTAGGTTGAATACAGTTTGAATAATTTATATTTGTATGAGTAAGCCGCTTATTGTAAGTCACTATATGATGACCAACGCTTTTTATATTTGCTCTATTAATGTCTACATCTAAAAAAATACAATCTTTTGCGTTAATTCCATTTTTTATCAACGCTATTTTCCCATCATAAAAACCAACTATTTCTCCACCAAGATAATTTGTAACTAAAAGGCCGCAAAGAAACCCATCACTATCTGGACTGATGATATATTTTTGCATCTTTTTTATTATCCACGGATATTTGTTAATAATCTTTGCATAATTTATTTGTCCGTTTACCATATTATTCTATAAAAAAATTTAAATCTTTTTTACTGTATAATTTTGTAAATTTATTCAACTCAACAACGTCAATTCTCTGCTGCCCCGACTCAACTTTGGAAATATAAGACTGCGGCTTGTTTAATTTTCCGGCCGCGTCTTTCTGCGTAAGCCCTGCTGACAAGCGGGCTTTCTTTAATTTATCAATAAACTGCTTGTATTCTTGTGTGTGTATTGTCTTTGCCATAATTGTATGGTATATTCTAATTATGAATATGCAAAGTTTGAATATTGTCAACACAGGGGCGGTGGTCGGGGTTAGCGGATGGTCGGTCCAAAAAAGAAAAGTTTGCTTTTGGCTAAAATAAAGTTCGAGCCGATATTTTTTTCAGGTTCTTTGGCAGTTTTTAAAAGCCGCGCCTACGGCGCGAAGAAGAAGTAAAGGCGGACGAAAGCTCTGTCCCCCCGTGCCCCTTTCGCTTTCGTTCGCCTTTAAGAAAAATTCTCATATTTCCTTTTAAATTTCGTTCGGACTTCGCCGTAAAATCGGAGCCAGTCAGGGCAAAGTGCCCAACGCGAAGCTCAATTCCATTCGGATTTGGCTAACAACGCAAACTTTCTGCCTTTCGGCGCGCGGGAGCGCGCCAGCCAAAAGCAAACTTTTCTTTTTTTTAATTCTGAATTTATGCACAAATACATTCTTTACGCCCGTAAATCTACTGATGAAGATGACAGGCAGATTTTATCCATTGAATCCCAAATTGCTGAATTAAAAGAATTTGCCGCCAAAGAAAAACTGGAAATCGCCGCCTCGCTCTGCGAGGCAAAAACTGCCAAAGAACCTGGCCGAATGAAATTCGGCGAAATGCTCGCTCGGATTAAGTCCGGCGAAGCAGATGGAATAATAGCTTGGCATCCGGATAGACTGGCGAGAAATCCGATTGACGGTGGCCAAATCATTTATCTTGTTGATACCGGTAAAATAAAATCTCTCAAATTTCCGACCTTTTGGTTTGAGGATACACCGCAGGGAAAGTTTATGCTTAATATTGCTTTTGGGCAAAGCAAATATTTCATAGACAATTTGTCTGAAAATGTAAAAAGGGGACTGCGTCAAAAATTGCGCCGAGGAGAGTATCCGGGTTGGGCTCCTTTAGGTTATGAAAACGATTTGCGAACGCATGAGATAAAATTAGATCCCGTTAAGCATAAACTGGTAAAAAGGATTTTTGAAATGTATGCGACTAATAAATATACTCTACGGAATTTAGCCGATAAGTTTAATGAGCTGGGACTGGAAAGCAGAACCGGAAAGAAACTAAGAAGCGGCATAATTCAAGCCATGCTTCAAAATCCTTTTTACTGCGGCGTATTCAAATACAAAGGAGAAGCGCACGAAGGCAAGCACGAACCAATTATAACAAAGAAACTTTTTGATAATGTGCAGGAAGTAATGGCAAACAGGGGAAGGCCGACAAAGCCGCAAAAGCATGAGTATTATTTCACTGGCTTTATGACTTGTCCTTGTGGTTGTGCCATTACTGCCGAAAAACATAAAGGACATATTTATTATCGCTGCACGAAAAAGAAAGGTGCTTGCGATGAAAAATACGTCCGGGAAGAAGAATTGGCCGAACAGTTAAAAAGTGAGATTCAAAAAGTTTCTATTCCGGATGATTGGGCTGACAAAATTTTAGGAAAACTAGAAGAAGAAAAACAAACTCAAGCCCAATCATCAACTGCCCTTGCGAATGAATTTAGGCAAAATCTAATTTTTGTTGATGAAAAGATGGATAAACTCTTAGACTCACATTTAGAAAATATTATTTCTAAAGAAGATTATATTTCCAAAAAAGAAAAACTAATCAATGAAAAGTTAGTTTTGCAGGAGCAAGTTAAAGAAATTCAAAGCAAGAGCAATAATTGGCTCGAACCAATGAGAGATTTTATTTTAACCTCTAAAATATCCAAAAAGACCGCCGACGAAGGCGATCTTTCCCAATTCAAAGCATTTCTAAAAAATATCGGCTCGAACTTTATTTTGCAAGGCGGAAAGTTTGCGTTGTTAGCCAAATCCGAATGGAATTTAGCTTCGCGTTGGGCACTTTGCCCTGACTGGCTCCCGGGGTCGGATTCGAACCGACGACCAATTGGTTAACAGCCAACTGCGCTACCGCTGCGCTACCCGGGAAAATATTCAATTAGCAATTAACAATTACGAATTATCAATTGAGTTAATAAGCAGACACCTCAATCATTGTAGTCAAAATTTAATCTCCAGTCAATACCATTTTACCATTTGCTCTCTGCGGCGGATTATGTTAAAATTATGGCAAAGTATAAAGTATATTTAATAATTAAGTAAACGTATGAAGGATTTTTTTCGGTCTATTGACCGTCAATTCAACGGGTTTATCATTAATTTAGCGGGCGGGGCGGTACTATTGTTATTTTTTGCCGTGCTGGTCGTTTGGAGCGACTTTTTCCTGCGCTTGGTTTTTGGCTGCGCGCTCTTGATCGCCGCCTGGATTTCGTTTTACGCCGCTTTAAAACTATACCAAATCAAGCGGAAAATTAAGGATTTTATTCCCCGGATTAAGTAAAATATTTTTGTTAGTGAAAATTAGTTTATTTATTCGCGATGATTAGTGAGAGAATGTTGCTATCACGAATTAACACTAATTAAGAGACAAATCTGTACAAATCACTAATCCATTCTTAATGTATGCCTAATCCAAATTTAATGACCAAACAAGCCGCTTTTTTTAGCTTGACCGAAGCGGTTAAAGATTTGTTCCGGGCTATCTATCAGGAGCAGCAAAGAGGCGGGGGTGAGGGAGATAACGCCGTGGCTAAAATTAAAGTCAATGAAATCATCAGTAAGATGTCTTTTTTTTATGAAAAAATCCGTAACGCGGTTGATTACAAAGACGACCATTTGCTGCGCAAAAACGCCATTGAACGGATTTTAAGGCGGCTGGTAATGATGGGGCATAACGAACCGGAGGAAATCGCCAAGACCCTGCTCGTGGAATTGATTCGCGCCGGCTATTTAGGCAACAACAGCGTGCCGGAAACGGCCATTAACGAGGTAGCTGTCATTATTGAGCGTTTTGACAAACTGCGCAAGTTAGTGTTAGCCGCCGGCAAAAAAGAGCGTCAAGAAATTGACGCGGTTAAAAAGTGGACAGCCAATTTAGCCGCCACTAATCTGGAGGAGTTATTGGGAGACCATCGGGTGGACCAGGTAATGGGGCGGCACATGTTTGACATCATTAACGCTAATATCGTTGATAACGGCGCCAGTAAAGAATTCAGCCGCGACAAAAAAATTCAAATTTATATCGGCATTTACAGCAAGCTGTTCAAATACGACGACGCCATGCTGGAATACATGCTCTTCCATTATTTTAACCCCAAATGGAATGAGGCGGCGGACGAAGACATCGCTTTGGTCGCCCAGCATTACTGGGAGCTGCGCGACGTCATCCATCAGCAATTACGGCACTATTTCCGCAAACAGGTCGGCAAAGTCGTCCAGCGCTATACCATTTATTTTTCCATTCTCCAGGACGCCATTGCCGAAGACCCGGCCGCAACTTACGACAAGCTAAAAGAGCATCCGGACCAGTTTAAAAAATTAATCGCCAAAGTTTGCGAGCGGCGCTATAAAGAGTCGCGCTCCCGCCTGCGCCGCGGCGCCATTCGCAGCATTATTTACATTTTTTTGACCAAAGCCATGTTGGTTTTTATTTTGGAAATTCCGGCGACGATGTTTTTGGGCGAAGAAGTTAAATATTATTCGTTAGTTGTTAACGTATTATTTCCGCCGGCGCTCTTATTTTTAATCGCCTTAATGACTTCGGTGCCGGCGGACGACAATACCGCCCAAATTCAAGCCGGCATTGAAGAGATAGTGTTTGCCGAAAAGCGGGAAAAGCATCCGGTTAAGCTGTCCTATCCGACCAAGCGCAAAGCCGCTACCAACATTATTTTTGGATTTTTCTATACCGTTACCTTTTTGTTGTCGTTCGGCCTCGTGATTTGGGCGCTGGCGCAAATTGAATTTTCTCTCGTTAGCATCGTTATTTTTCTTTTCTTTTTGTCTTTAATCAGTTTCTTCGGCATCCGGTTGGGCCGTTTTGCCAAAGCTTATTCGGTAATTGAAACGCGGGAACGACTTTTTTCTTTTATCGCCAACTTTTTTTACGTGCCGATTGTGGCGATGGGAAAATTGCTGACGGAAACATTCTCCCAGATAAACGTTTTTATTTTCCTCTTGGATTTTATCATTGAGGCGCCGTTCAAAATTTTCGTGGAGATGTTTGAACAGTGGACCGCGTACGTGAAGGAGCGGAAAGAAGGCATCGTAGAATAGTCCGTAAAGTCTGTAAAGTCAAAAGTCCATAAAGTCATAAGGAATTATAACTTTAAGAGACTTTACAGACTTTAAGGACTTTATAGACTTATGCTATATATTATCTCGACTCCCATCGGTAATTTGGAAGACATTACTTTACGGGCCTTGCGCGTGCTGCGCGAGGTTGATTTTATTTTGTGCGAAGATACGCGGGTAACGAAAAAATTATTGGCTAAATATGAGATAAAAACGCCGACCGTTTCTTATCACCAGCATTCAGCCGCGCCCAAAGTGGAAAAGATAATTGAACTGTTAAAACAGGGTAAAAATTTGGCGCTCGTTACCGACGCCGGCACGCCGGGCATTGCTGATCCGGGGAATGAATTAATTCATAAAATCACGGAGACGCGGCTTGCCTCGCCGGCCCGCTTCGCCGGAGCTTCAGCGAGGCGAGCAGGCGGGTTAATCGCGTCTCTGCGAATAATTCCCATCCCCGGCCCTTCCGCCGTTGCCGCCGCCCTTTCTATTGCCGGAGTGCCTACGAGCGAATTTTTATTTTTAGGGTTTCTGCCGCACAAAAAAGGGCGGCAGACGCTGGTGAAAAAAATTGTCGCCAGCGAACGAACCGCGGTTGTTTACGAATCCTGCCATCGCATCGTTAAATTTTTGCAGGAACTGATTGATAACCTGCCTCTCCGGCAGGCAGGCGGGGGCGCAAATTTAGACATAGTTGTCTGCCGCGAACTGACTAAAATGTTTGAGAGCGTTTACCGCGGTACGCCGGCCGAAGTTTTGGCTGAAATACAAAAAGACAAAAATAATTTAAAAGGGGAGTTTGTTATTGTGATTGGAAAATGAATATGCTATACTAAGTTTATTAGTGTTTAGACTAAGATTATGTCGCAAAATTTAGAGAAAAAAGTGGATAAAATTTTAATGGAGTTGGAGAGCCACACCACTAGAATGGATAAAAACGATAAGAAGGTGGATAAAATTTTAATAGAGCTACTCCAAGTAAAGAAAAAGGTGGATGACTGTGTTACGACGGAAGTTTTTGAAAAGAAAACAGATGAGATTTTAACTGCTATTGATGGTGTTGTTAAAGATAACCAAGATATTAAAATAGAACAAACGGCCAATATCGCTGCGCACGACCGTTTTGAAACGCGCATCACGCGCGTTGAAAATCATTTGGATTTAAAACTAGTTAGTTGAATTTTATCCCCGCACCTTTCTAGAGTACTCCTATGAAGGTGCGGAGATTTATTTGACATTTTATTGGTAAAAGAGGTAACCCCCGTTACCAAAAATCTAATTTACGGCATCAGCGCGTTTTGTCTTATGCGCCCAATATTCATTTATAAGAATATACTTGCAGTATTTTGGTAGACGGGGTAAAGTTAAGGCATAAAAGCCTTAACTTTTTTGTTTTATGCCACAAGAATTTGAATCTTTCAGAGTCGGCCAAAAAGCAATTTTAATTCGCGCTGACAAGTGTTTAATCTTAGAATGTTCTGATCGGTTAAATGTGTGGGATTTGCCCGGCGGAAGAATAGACAAGGGCGAAGAAGGCGAAGCAGCGTTTCGGCGGGAAATTAAAGAGGAAATAGGCTTAGAGAATTTTGTAATTTTAACTATTGCTGATTACGCGATAATGTATTGGCGGAACGATTTTCCTCTGTGTGGCGTTGTCAATTTAATTACCAATGACGCCGCCGCCGTCACTTTAAGTTTTGAACACGCGAGTTGCCGTTGGATTGCCGAAAATGAAGTTGATAAATTTCAATATATTTGGCCGCCGATGGCGCGGATGATAAAAAATGGATTTAAGCACCATAAATTATTAAAAACAAATGCCCAATAAATTTTACATCACTACTCCAATTTACTACGTAAACGCGAGTCCGCACATCGGCCATACTTATACGACTGTTGCCGCGGATGTGCTGGCGCGCTACCATCGCGTAATCGGCGATAAGACTTTCTTTTTGACCGGCACGGACGAACACGGCGCAAAAATTGCCGCCAAAGCGTCCGAAGCGGGGCAGGAGCCGCAGCAGTTCGTTGATTTAACCGCGCAGGAATTTCAGTCGGCTTGGAAAAGTTTAAATATCAGTCACGATAATTTTATCCGGACGACCGACCCCGAACACGTCAAGGCCGTGCAAACCGCTCTGCGGTTTATGTACGACAAAGGAGATATTTATTTAGGCAATTACGCCGGGCTGTATTGCCGCGGCTGCGAGCAGTTTAAAAATGAAAAAGATTTAATAAACGGCTTATGCCCGGAACATAAAACCGCGCCCGAGCAAATGAGCGAAGAAACGTATTTATTTAGAATGAGCAAGTACGAACAGGAATTGCTGAATAAGATTAAAAGCGATGAGATAAAAATTCGGCCGGCAGAACGTAAAAACGAAATCGTGAGCTTTATTCGGAAAGAAGGGCTGCAGGATGTTTCTTTCTCGCGTAAAAATGTTAAATGGGGCATTCCCTTGCCGTGGGATTCAAGTCATACCTCGTACGTTTGGGCGGACGCTTTTTTAAATTATTTGACCGGTTTGGGCTGGCAAGGCCCAAAAGATAAATGTCCGGAGATGTGGCCGGCGGAAGTACAATTAATGAGTAAAGACATTTTGCGCGTGCATGCGACCATTTGGCAGGCGATGCTATTGTCTTTAGGTTTGCCCACCTCGCTGGAGTTATTTATTCATGGATTTTTCTTGGTGGACGGGCAGAAGATGGGCAAATCTTTAGGTAATGTGATTGCGCCGCAAGATTTAATCACTCGCTATGGCGTTGACGCTACGCGCTATCTGCTAATGAGCGCGACTGCTTTTGGCGGCGACGGCGACGTCAGCTGGCAAAAATTTGACGATAAATACAACGCGGATTTGGCGAACGGCTGGGGAAATTTAGTGGCGCGCGTTTCCAACTTGTTAGAAAAAAATAACATTACTTTAAACATTAAAATCAGCGCCAGCGATTTTAAAAAAGATTACGCCGCCGCCACGCAGGAATTAAAATTAGATCGCGCTTTGGAGATATTGTGGCAAGTTCTGCGGCGGGTGGATGAAACTTTGAGCGCGCGCAAACCGTGGGAATTGGATGATAAAGAAGAAATAAAAAAAATATTAGAGCCGGTCGCCCAAGATATTTTAAACGCGGCGGAGTTACTGCAGCCCTTTATGCCGGAAACGGCCGCCAAAGTAATTAAGCAATTCAGCGAGCCAAAAATTAAAAAAGGCGAGGGGTTGTTTCCGAGAGTTTAAGAGGTTAAATTCATTATAAAAAAAAAACAGTTCGGAATTTATCCGGGCTGTTTTGTTTTTACAGTAATGTGACGATAACCCATGTTCACTATTCATTGCCGCAAAAATATAGTATAATAATTGCATATGGACTTAGCAATATTATCCGGCATAAATTTATTTGACGCGGTGTTAATCGTATTGGTTTTAGCCGCGGCCGTGTACGGATTTTGGAAAGGCATTATCCGCATGATCGGGGACTTGGTGGGGGTGCTAATCGGCATTTGGGTAGCGGGGAACTATTTTCTGCTCTTTTACGACTGGACGCAGTCGTTATACTTAGGCAATGCCAATGTCGGCAAAGCCATTAGTTTTCTTTTGCTGCTCGCCGTCACGCGCAAATTGGTTTCGCTGGCGGTCGCGTTGTTAGACCGTCTTTTAAATTTTATCAGCATCATCCCGTTTTTTTGGACGATTAACAGAATCGCCGGCGCGGCCGTCGGTTTTTTAACGACTAGCATTTTTTTAGGCATCGCCGTTTATTTTTTAAGCCGCTACTCAATCGGATTTGGTTTTGATAAGCTGCTCGTCAGTTCAAAGGTCGCGAAACTCCTGCTTCGTTTCGGCGAATTTTTTTCGCCGCTGTTGCCGGAAATTTTACGGCAACTGCATTCTCTTATTTAGGCAATTGACTATTTTATTAATTTTTAATATAATTGGTTGATAATTAAACAACCTTATTTTTTTTATGATTTTTGGGAGTCAAATGCAAAAAAGCACCTGGTTAGGGGCGGGAGCGATAATAGTCGCCGTTTTGCTTTGGAGCATGGACGGCGTTATCATCCGGCCGAAACTTTACACTTTGTCGGCAGGCTTGGTGGTTTTTTTAGAACACGCTTTTGATTTTATCGTGCTGGCGCCTTTCATTTGGCTGGGCTGGCGGCGGATTAAGAATTTAACCACCAAAGATTGGGGCTCGCTGCTTTGGATTTGCGTTTTCGGCGGCTTGATCGGCACCATCATGATTACCAAAGCTTTTTTTGCCGCGGTTAACGGCGAAGTTACTTTTGCCACGGTTATTCTTTTGCAGAAACTGCAGCCCATTTTTGCCTTAGTGTTAGCGCGCCTGCTGCTGGGGGAAAAATTAGCCGCTAAATTCTACGGCTGGGCGATAGTAGCCATTGGCGCGGCTTATGTGCTTGCCTTTGGACAGAGCGGAATAAACTGGAGCGATGTTTTGATCCAGAATCGCGCGACTTTGTTTGCGCTGCTAGCGGCTTTTTCTTTTGGCTCTTCAACGGTTTTTGGCAAACGAATCGTCAACCATCTGGACTTCCGCTCGGTGGCGGCCTTGCGTTTTGGCATTACCGCCATCCTCGCTTTAATTCTTATTTTGATTAACGACGATATCTGGCTGGTAAACGCAGTTTCTCCTCTGCAGTGGCGGCTTTTCGGCGTCATTGTAGTAACTTCGGGGGCAACCGCTCTGTTTATTTACTATTACGGCTTGCGGCGCGTAACCGCTTCGGCGGCTACCATCTGCGAGCTGTTTTGGCCGGTATCCGCCGTAGCGCTTGATTATTTTATTAACCGTAACACCTTGACGCCGTTACAGATTGCGGCTGGCAGCGTACTGCTGCTCGCGGTGGTATTAGCGACTAAAGAGGCCCGTCCGGGACCGATAAAATTTTCCGCCACTACCATTCCCGGGCGCGGCACCGGACGGGTTTTGGGGTTTGCGACTGCTAATTTGGATAAAGTAACTTTAGACATGGAGCACGGCGTGTATTTAGTCAGCGCTCGTTTTAGCGGGCAAACTTATCGCGGGCTGCTGCACTTCGGCTACCGCGAAACCTTTGATTTGGGTCCGTCGCTGGAATTATATTTAGTTGATTTCGTCGGTAATTTGTACGGCGTTACGATTGAAGTTGAAGTGATAAGGCGCATTCGGGACGTAAAAAAATTCCCCAATGCGGAGGCGTTGCAGCGACAAATACGAGAGGATTTGAAAGAGCTGGAAGAAATAAAATAATTTTTAATTTTATAATTTTTAAAAATTAAAAATTTATCGTAATGGATATTTTTAAAATCAATTTTCAACGCCCCTCGCCCAAAATAATTGATGAAATTGTTAGTGCCTTAAAGCGCGGTAAAATTGTCGTTTATCCCACCGAAACATTCTACGGGATTGGTTGCGACGCGACGAATGCGCAGGCGGTAGCAAAAATTTTTAAAATCAAAGGGCGGCAGCGTAATAAAGCGCTGCCTTTTTTGGTTTCCGATATTAAGATGGCACGCAAATATTTGCGATTTAACCGTCAAGCTAAAATGCTCGCCGCCAAATTTTGGCCTGGTCCGCTTTCTTTGGTTTTGGATTTTAACGCCAACGGCAGAAAAATTTTTAAAAAGTCAATCAATCAAAAAAGTTTTGACGCCGGCGCGAGAATTTCCAGCAATAAAATTGCCGCCTTGATAGTTAAAAAATTGGGCAAACCGCTTATTTCCACCTCGGCTAATTTGTCCGGCTGGCCGGCGGCAAGCGAGGCTAAAACAGTAATAAAATATTGGCAGCGCCGGAAGTTTAAACCGGATGTTATTATTGACGCCGGAAAGCTGCCGCCATCGTTCGGCTCAACTTTAGCGGACGCGCGGAGCGGAAAAATTATCATATTACGTAAGGGGGATTTAGAGTAGATTATTAAAGAAGGAAAATAGTTGTTTGGACGTTGGAAATTAGTTATGGAAAAAAGAAACTGGAAATTAGCGCGCCCGGTTTGTTAGCAACTTGCTGTTTTCTGTTTTCCAATTTCTATTACTAATTTCCATTTTCTACGTAACAAATTTTTTAAGTATATTTAAGTTTAATCTTTATGACTGACGGGTTGCAATTAGTGGACACGCACTGCCATCTTAATTTTGGCGCTTTTAAAGACGACAGCGACGCGGTTATCCGCCGCGCTTTAGACGCGCGCACGGAAATGATAATTGTCGGGGCGGAACATAAAAGTTCTAAGAGGGCGATAACCATTGCCACTCGTTACGACCGGGGCGTGTACGCGGCGGTTGGTTTGCATCCGGTGCATTTGCAGGAAACGGAGTTTAAAGAAGAGGGGACTAAAGTAATAACTAAAGCCGAGAGCTTTGACCGCGATTTTTATGAACAATTGGCAATATCGCCCAAAGTAGCGGCCATCGGCGAAATCGGCTTAGATTATTATTACCTTTCCCAAGAAAATGCGGAGGCGCAAAAAAAGTTGCAGCAGGAAACCTTGCGGCAACAACTGCGGTTGGCTTATGATTTAGATAAGCCGGCGATTATCCATTGCCGCGAAGCGCACGATGATTTATTGCCGCTGTTAGATAATTTCTGCCGCGCGCATCGGGTGGCTAAAGAAAAATTGCGCGGCGTACTGCATTGTTTTTCCGGCAATTGGGATTTAGCCTGGCAATATTTTGCTTTGGGGTTTTTAATTTCTTTTACCGGTTTGATTACTTTCAACGACTCTTGGGACGAATTGATCCGCAAATGCCCGCTGGATAAATTAATGATTGAAACCGACAGCCCGTTTATGTCGCCCGCGCCTTTCCGGGGGCAGAGAAATGAGCCGGCGCGCGTAGTGGAAGCGGCAAAAAAGATTGCCGAGTTAAAAAATATTAAATTAGAGAGCGTGGCGCAGGCGACAAGTGAAAACGCAAGCAATTTATTTAAAATTTGAGTAAAATAAAAGACGCGTTTCCAGTAAACAATAGTCCAGGCCCGCTGACTATTTTTTACTTTCCACGCGCCCTAATAATGAGCGAAGAATCGGAGCTGGCGGGGTTCGAACCCGCGACTTCCTTCGTGCAGGGAAGGCGCTCTCCCCACTGAGCTACAGCCCCAATGTCGGTAATATTAAATTGTTAATAAAAAATTGTCAATTAGTAATTTGATTTATTATTTTTAGCGCGCCACATAATTATCCACTTGTCAATTGACCCGATCTTATTTTTAATCTATAATTTTAAGCGAAAGTATTATGGAAAACATGCGTTCCCGCGGCTCAACGCGGTATTTTGTTTTCACTAACAAATTAGCATGGAAAACGATAACAAAGAGCCAGCCAAGAAAGTGGAAGCGCCGTGGTGGCAGCCGGCGTTATTAATGTTTTCGCGGTTGTCCGGCTGGATAATAGGCCCGATAATTTTAGCCATCTTTTTAGGCAAATGGCTGGACAAGCGCTATGATACCGAACCGTGGCTGTTTTTAGTTTCTATCGGCGCCGCCTTTCTAATTTCTATCGTTGGTTTGGTAAAGGACGCGATGAAGGAGATAGAGAAATTTGATAAAAAATAATAATTTTTAAAAATTAAAAATTACAAAATTAAAAGTTAGAAAAGATGGGAGAGGGACAAAACAATTTTATAAATACGGAAAATAATATCGGAACCCAAAGCTTAACTGCCGAAATTAAGCACGAACAGGCCCTTTTTGCCGAGCCGATTTACTATCTGGGAGATTTCGCGGTTACCAACTCGCTTTTGGTCAGCTGGGCGGTAGTGGCGATTATTATTATTTTTTCTCTGGCCTTGCGCTTAGGAATAAAAAAAATTCCCGGCAAAATACAGGGCGCCTATGAGATGGCGATAGAATGGTTTTTAGCCACCTTTGATTCCATTACCGGCTCCCGCGCCAAATCCGCGCAATTTTTCCCGCTGATTTTTGCTTTTTTCATTTTTATTTTATTAAACAACTGGTTCGGACTTTTGCCGGGGGTAGGCACGATTGGCCAGGTGGTAGTGGAAGACGGCGAAGAGGCGTTAGTGCCGTATCTGCGCGGCGGCACGGCCGATTTAAACACGACTTTAGCGTTAGCGTTAATCGCGATTATCGCTTCGCACCTGTTTGGAATTTTTAAAGTCGGGGTCTGGAAGCATTTTAACAAATTTATCAATCTTAAAGCATTGGCGGAAATTCCTAAAAAGGCGGTAAAAGAGCCGACGGTAATTTTTGTTAATCCCATTCAAGCTTTCGTCGGTTTGGTAGAAATTGTCGGCGAGCTGGCTAAAATCGCTTCCCTGTCCTTTCGTTTGTTCGGCAATAT
>Ga0210057_1002992_pt1 | contig 23603 bp, 20 predicted proteins | sample CryGeyCG2114_010_2_FD_183968 | JGI IMG/M metagenome (GOLD analysis project Ga0210057, IMG submission 183968) | Groundwater microbial communities from aquifer - Crystal Geyser CG10_big_fil_rev_8/21/14_0.10 (SPAdes) (version 2) | ecosystem: Environmental > Aquatic > Deep subsurface > Groundwater ...
ATTAATTAGTAAAACCTTGCGATTAATCGCAAGGTTTAGACCCTTCGCTCTCCACGAGTCTATTTGTATAAGATTGTTTAAGAGTTCGATTTAACAATTAAAAAAACAAAACCTCCAATTCTTTCGATTAATCGCAAGGTTTGGTGTATATTTTTGCTGAATCGCATTTGTTAATCCATCCAACAATCATACGTTTTTAATATTTTTAACTTATGAAAACCAGCTGATAAAACCGTTTTATTTTTGTGATATGGTCTTGAAATGGAAGTAGCCGTAATTCTCCACAACATAAGGAGTGCACACAATGTCGGCTCTATCTTTCGCACCGCGGATGCCGCAGGGGTGGATAAAATATATCTCACAGGCTATACGCCGACGCCTCTTGATAAATACGGTCGTGTACAAAAAGAAATACAAAAGACTGCACTTGGCGCTGAGGGATTTATTGAGTGGGAGTATAAAAAACGCATCAATGATGTGGTGCGAGAATTAAAGAAAGGGAGGTTTTCTGTAATTGCGATTGAGCAAACAAAAAAATCAAAAGATTTTAAAAAATACAAAATTAAAAGGAACACCGCGTTTATATTTGGAAATGAGGTGCGGGGTCTCTCAGTGAAAGTGCTTGAGAAATGCGATGAGATAATAGAAATACCAATGCGCGGTAAAAAAGAATCACTCAACGTTGCGGTGACTGCGGGGATTATTCTCTTTAGCGTGAAGTAGCTGGAGTACAATGAAGAAATGAAAAGGATAGGATTTGCCGTCTTTGGTTTTCTTTTATTTCTGACCTTTAGTGGTGTGTGGTTTGTCGAAGCAGTCACTCCAGACCCGGCAAATTGCGTTAGATATGCAAACCATCTGGACGTGGTTGCGCTTCAAGGGAAGATACCTCTAGGTACGTGCATTGACGCGAGTACCGAGGCAGCTGTAAAACCACAACTAAGTGGTGCTGCGCTCTTGTACCTCAAGAGTCTTCCCAGGCAAGAGAAAAGTGCATGTCGTACCGCCGAAGACAAAAATTTAGAAAAACTTGATCCGAATTTTAAAATTTGTGCCGCACAGTTTATAAAAGCATACACAGATAAATATGGGGTTACGATACGAATCAACTCTGCATATAGGGACAACAGCGAACAAGCATGTGTTTGCAAAGGAGCGTCTATGTGCGCGCCCATAGGAGCGTCAAAGCACCAATTAGGAGTTGCAATGGACATCACTCCATCTGATGAAGATTTTAAAAAACTTCATTCTTTCGCAATTGAAAATCCCAATCTGGGAGTATGTTTCCCATTTTCATCTGTTGACAAGCGAGGGAGATCTATCAAAACAAAAGATCCATACCATATGATTATCGGTGGGTTAAAAGGAAGTCGGGAGGGCGCGCGGTGCGCGGCTCTTGGTATTACAGCCTCATGTACAGGACAAACAGTAACGGTCACTCCACAACCTAAACCAGCAAGTCCGATACGCAAATATTTTAGGGAACAACAACAAAAATCGGAGTGCCAGGCACTATCTCAAGAATGTCTAAGCGGTGGTGGGCAAGAGTGTCTTTCAAGGTACTACCAACAATGCCAAGGAGGGGCGCCTATTCCGACTGGGGGTGGCGGACAACCATCAGGGGGCGGTGCACAATCTGCCGGTGGCTCTCAATCATCAGGGCAATCACAGCCGAAAAGTGTGAGCACCAGTGTTTCAAGTGAAAAAAATAATTCAACAAACCAAAACACTTCAAGCAATCAGTCTACATCGACAACTCAAACAGTGACTGTGAATCAAGAGTCAAGCGACATACTTTCATCAGTCTTTGGATCCGGAAAAACCGCGACGACATCTCAAACATCAGAAGAGGTGAAAGGTATTGAGAACATCATTTCTATGTTGGAAGAAATTGCAAGCGGGGTGGAAGATCAAAGTACAACTACAAAAGTACGTAGTATTGAAATCCCGCTACCCGAGCTTGTTGACGTGGCAACGGTGTTTGAACAAAGAAGTAACATTGAAATTAAAAATATTGAATATCTTTCTGACGACATTGTTTCAATTGAAGTTCAATTGCGTGAGCCTGACGGCACAAGTGGAGTCTCCGGTTTTTTTGGCCCCGCAGGTGATACATTTGCAGTGCCAATTGAAAATGCGGGGGTGATTAATCGTGTCTGTCGTGAGCGTCCGTGGGATGGGGTGAGTATCACGAGCACCATTGTGAGTCCTGTTTTTGACAGTGTATGTAAAATTGTTGGCGCCGAAGTCGGGGAGGAGACTTTTGATTTTCATGCGGAATAGAAAGACGAAACTAATAGCTCCACACGTCTACAGTACGGCCTTCCTTATCTAAGAGGCGAAGCACATCCCGGTTATTTTGCCACAATTCAAAAGGTTGACCTAAAAAAATGCGCCAATCGCCGAGCGAAAACGAAGGTCGCCATTGGTGTCGCTCCACACAGCCGTTGTAGGTTAAAGCATTCTTTATAAATCTTTCGCATTCTATATTTAAATCACTCGGAAGCGAACCCAAATAATATTTACAGCTATCCAGTGTCTCTACAAAGTCTACGCAAGAAGCCCCATATTTTTGTAAGTTTTGTAATGTTCCGGGGAGTTCTTCCGAAGGAGAAGGGCAAGACGATGATAGAGAAGGCACAAACGTTTGAAACTGTTCCATATATTCGGTGCATATATTTTCTCTAAAAGACGAGCCTACCGGAGATGGGCCGCTTGAAAGTACGACATCTTTTCCGGGCTCTACATATACGTCTGAGATAGATCCGAGTCCCCCCATTTTAAATGTTGGGACTCCTGTCGGGATAAAAACACGTACTCCTGTTAGTGCGCTTTGCAGTGACCAGCCGGTAATGTTGATTGGCGCTCTGTTTGTGGCGCTTGCTCCGATGACGATGTATTCAGAAGATGGATTCGTATCTCTGGTACCATTTGAAAACTTCGAGAACATTATCTGTTCTCTGAATGGAGATGGTGTGCCAAATGTTTGGGCCTCATCCAATTTTTTTTGCAATTCATCTACTTCTGATTCAAGCCCTAACAATTCATTTTGTATGGAAGAAAAACTTCTGTCTTCATCCAGCGACGAGATAAAAATATCGTCATCGAATGGGGCTGGAGGCTCTATAGGCTCAAGTTCAAATGACGGAAATTTGGGAAGGTTAATTCCAAATAATGAAACGGATTCTGTACCTGATGCGATTTCTTCTGAATCAGTAAAATCAAACGGTGAGGTAGCATTCTCGTCATGTAAAAATGCCAGGGGGTTTGTATAAGTATCTTTCCTTTCTTTTATTTCTATGTATCCACCCGCGGCAAAGAAAGCGATAACGAAGATAACAACGACAAATATTGCAACAGCGATGAGGATTCGTTGAATCATGGTGAGAGTATACCCCTATTGTGTTTTCTATTGTAGCGTGCTCTTCCTCGCGTCAACAAGCGAGCTCAGAGCCACTCTGGTTATTTGCTCGTCACTCCATTTTTGTTTACTTCCGTCTCTTCCCATAATAAATGGGTCGGTTCCCTTCCCTGTTATCATCACTATATCCTTAGGGCTTGCAATGGAGATGCCGTGTTCTATAGCTTTTCTTCTGTCTAATATTATCTCAGGCTGTTTTCTAGTCACCCCGCTTGCTATTTCCTCAACAATATTTTGAGGACTTTCGTCATACGGATCTTCATCTGTAAGAATTATGTGTGAGCAATATTCTTCCGCTATTCTTCCCATCTCCGGACGTTTCCACTTATCACGCCCCCCTCCGGTGGATCCTAATATGCATATTTTTCTGTATGAAGGGTATGCTTCATAAATTGCTCTAAGGGAATCGGGGGTGTGAGCATAGTCAACAACCACCTTGAAAGGTTGTCCCTCGTTTATTTCCTGTGTTCTTCCGGGTATTACCTTCATTTTTTTTATAGCTCTCGCGATGGTAGGTGTCTTAATTCCAAAGGAGCGAGCCAAGACAGCTGACGCAAGTGCATTGTATAGGTTGAATCCTCCCGGAAGTGGTAACTCAATATCGGTATCATCAAATCTAAATATCACCCGACTGTCTTCCAGGCGATATGGCTCCGACATTGATAGCCCAAATGGAATTGCAGTATCAACTGGTAGTGAAAGAAATCTTACACCCTGCTCGTCATCGGAATTAGCGACAATGATTCTCGGTCTTTTACGTGATTTAACTAGCTGTTTTCCTATACGCAACTTTGCCTTTATGTAATTTTCATAAGATCCGTGCGATTCAATATGTTCTCTTTGTAAATTGGTGAAGATCAGTGCGTTTAAATGAATAAAACGATGTCTATGTTGTTTCGCCCCCTCCGATGTCATTTCCAAAAATGCCACGTCGCATTTTTCGTATACCGCATCTCGCAAGAAACGTTGCACAAATAACCTTCCGGGCATCGTCATTTTTCTCAAGTTTGGTTTTGATGTTGCTGCGATTTTGACCCTGATTGTACTTGCCAGTGCTGTTTTGTATCCCGCCTCTTCAAAAATGGCATTGGACATTTCTACGACACTTGATTTTCCTTTTGTACCCGTAACTCCTATGACGATTATTTTTCGAGATGGCATTCCATATATAAGTGCACCGAGTAGAGACCAGATAAAGTGATAAATTGACAACAAGACACGAGGAGACATCTTCTTAACCTTTTCTTTAATTCTAACTAAAGTTTCGCTGGATTTCATGTTTCTACTTCCCGCTTCCCCCCAACAATTTTAAAGCTTCTCGTAGGCGCTCGTTGCTGTTTTCTATTTTAGCCGATACCTCTCTCAATGCTTTTCTCGATTCGCTTAGCGAATATCCCATTGCAACGAGCGCCTCCAGCGTGTCTTCGTCTCCCTTAAGCGCACTCGCTTCACTTCCCGTTCCTATCTTGTCTTTAAGTTCAATTACGATTTTTTGCGCCGTCTTTCTCCCGATGCCGGATACTTTTGTAAGATATGCGCTGTTTTCTTCTGAAACTGCACTTTTTAGTGTATCAACTGTGGCAATGGAAAGAATACCAAGTGCGGATTTTGGACCAATTCCGGACACTGAAAGTAGGAGTCTAAACAGCTCAAGTTCTTCCTTTTCCAGAAAACCGTATAAATCCATTGCGGTTTCTCTAACTGCCAGATGCGTCCACAGAGTTGTATTCTTTATTTTTGAAATCTTGCTCAAAGTGTCGGGTGTCGCAAAGACAATGTAGGCGATTTTCCCCGTGTTTATGAGCGCGTATTCGGTTCCGGTTTCAATAATCGAGCCTTCGATACGACCTATCATAGTTGTATCATACCCCTCTTTTCTTGCGGATACGAATTAATTCAGGTACTATGCCCGCCATATGGCAAATTCAAAATCAGCAGAAAAGTCTCAGAGACAATCGCTTAAAAAGCGGGTTTTCAACCTACGTCGTTCCCGAGTTTTGAAGTCTTCAGTGAAAGATATGCTCAAGACAATCGCCGGAGGCGATAAAGCTACTGCTGAAAAAAATCTTCCTGATATGTATAAGGCAATCGATAAAGCGGCAAAACGAGGAGTAATAAAAAAGAACACGGCTTCACGAAAAAAATCTCGCATCGCGAAGCGTATTGCTTCACTTGAGTAATAAAAAGGTAAGTTAGCGGGACAAAGACATATCAATGGCGGTCCCTATGTTTTTATCTTGTCTCCTCGGCAGGAGTCGAACCTGCGACCTCTTCCTCCGCAGGGAAGCGCTCTATCCCCTGAGCTACGAGGAGGAATACTGCTTTTGTAACTCTTTACCTAGAGCCAAAAGCTCCTCCCTTATATCACCATTTGAGTAGTTTATAAAGCATATACCCATGAAATTTTTTCTAAATCGTTTTTTACGACTTCGTTTTTTCACAAACACAGATGTGCACTGCGATGGAGAAATACTCAGTGTAGTTGCCCAAAAATCTCTGGCCTCACGTTTCTTATGATAATAATGCAAGTGAAGGCGCATTCGAAATTTTTCTTCATCTATTTCGTAGCATTGCCGTAGAAGCGAGACATACAATTGCATAAGAGCTGGATCAGTGTTCACAAATCGAAGACCACTCACGCCTTCGTATTTCGAGCCCTCTGCCCAATATAGTACTGCGAGCATAGATTTCTGGAACATCACGTTTTTTAGTGGAGTATTCTGTATTTCAGCTCGGACCCTTTGCTTAACTTCCAACAAACGATCTTCTTTTTGTTTTCTTCTCGCCGCATTTGCCAGTGGTCGGATGGCGGCAAGGTGGGCAACTTGGTCTTTTTTCGTAAATGGGTTATCAGGAGACGAAGCGAGCCATGTTGCTAAGGTGCTTGTAGGGATTCCTAGCATCCTATGGATCGAAGAATAAGAATGGCCTTTTCTGCGAAGTTCTGCAGCCTCAGATTTAGATTCGGCGCTATACCTTTTTCCACCCATATTTTATTATAGGGAATTATCGCATGGAAAGCATGCAATAGCACGCACTTATTCACATTCGATATTTATGCATAGCGAAGCGTCCTGCCGGGAGCACAAACACACAAATCACACTTTTGTGCAAAACGCGATTGGAGAAACCTTTCGCACAAGGCACAATTAGTGCATATATGAGGAATACACCTCAAAAATTTTACTCTCGCCAAAAAGGAGCGGCGATGTTCCTTGCTGTGTTTTTGCTTGCACTCGCCGGCGTTGGAGTAGCACTTTCAAATGGAGTTGGTGTGATAAGTAACAGTGCGCATTCACAAATTGCGGCTGTTGAGGCCGTTCCCGACGGAGCGTCAGTAAAAAAAGTGCCCGAAGGAAATACTTCCGTAGATGAGATTGTCGATAAATGCTATACAGATAAAACCAGAAATGTTGATGTAAAAAATGAGCTAGAAAAATCATCTCTGTATTTATCAATAGAGGAGCAAGGGGAATCAGGTGCACCAACATGCCTCACTTGTTTTGATCATCCGACGGAGACGGTTACAAAGGATGGAATTCAGGTCCCGGCTAGAATTTGTATAGAGTCTGAGAAGGACGATTCTTCAGGGGGGAGCAAGTTGGCAAATAACTGTGGAAATATAAGCGCATTGAATTTATCAAAATGTGCGCAAGCAGTTGAAGGAGAAAGGAGAATAACGTGCTCCTCTATTTCAACCGGAAACAGCAGTGAGTTTTTAAATAAGTTTGGGTTGAGCTGCGGAGAATCAATGGAAAATGTACAAAAGTTTTTTGGGGACAGTGACAAGTCAATGTCTCAATTAATAACGGAGGCTTTTGCCGAGAAGGAGGCAAAAAAGACAGAGGAAACAGTTGAAATTTACAAGAGTAAGGAAAGTAATATAGAAAAAATGATCCAGGAACTCACAAGGGATCAAACACCGGAAGTTGGTTCATGCGATGGATGTCATCAGGCTAAGATAAACAGTTTATATGATGAACTAAGAGATATTGGCGCAAAAAAACAGGAGCTTGAAGAACTGCAAGAAAAAATAGAGCGTTTACTGCCAGAGAAAAGCACAACAGCAACAAATGAAGGTGGTGTTGAGGGATCTCGGACAGGAGGGAATGAATCAAACATATCACAACAAGGAACTTTTAATTCTACTAAAACAGCTCCTGGCATAAAAATTACAGATGAAGATAGATCTAAACTCATAGGGGAGTATAGTAAAGAGGCAGAGAAAAGACCATGGTACCAGAGGCTTATAGGATATGAAACAGAAAGGCAAAGAGAAATAAGAAGAGAACTCGAGCAACGTGGGGGGGGTACAACTGGAGAATTGGAAAATCCAGGAACAGTGCCGAAATACGACGATGACTATTACGAACAAGGAGAACTTGGAGTGGGGCAACCTACAACGAATACAAAACCGCCCACGCCGCCACCGGTGAAAACAAATCCTAAAGACCCAGGGTGTACGGGTCCTAATTGTGGTAGTGGTGATAGAAACGGTGGATTATTTGGCGGACTAAATCTAAGAGACCTCGCAAAATACGGGGGGCTTTTGGGTAAGTTGCTCGGAGGTCTCGGAGGAGGTGGTGGAGGATCCGGCGGAGGACAAGCACAAAATACACAAGCACAACAACAGCAACAACAAGATGCGTTTTGTACAGAGAGATATCCCGGCACGAAATCAGTAAACGGAAGATGTACATGCCCAAGTGAGCAAGTATTTAGTGATGGAGAGTGCCGCGCAAAAGATGAAAGAAATACATCTGGCTCGGGAGAGCTTGTCGCAGAGCTTTCATGCTCGCCAAAAGCGCAAGACGATGGTGCACCGATTGCAATTTCATTTGCATGCCGCGGCCCCAAAGGCACGACGATACGTGCCGATGGATTTGAAATAGAGAGTGATGCACTTTCTGGAGCCGCTTCTGCACTTGCGGATCTAGACAAAATTGACCCGCTTACAAAAATTCAGAAGTTTGCAATTATGTGTATTAAAGATGGAGAAACGCAAACAAAGTCTTGTGAGGTGCAAGTAAACAAGGCGGCGCTCGTATCGGTGGCGAAACCAAGCTCAGTCAACTCGGGCGAGCAGGGGAAAGTAGGTTGGCTTTCAGCTGGCGCAAAGCGCTGTGAGGTGCGCGCGGCGGGGGATAGTGATGAAGCGGTTGCATTCAATAATGCGCATCAAAACACAACGCAAATAAATGGAACAGCAATTACACCTCCGCTTACAGAAGATATGGAGATTGTCGTGAGTTGCGAAACACACGGCGGTGCGATTCAAAAGGACAGGGTGTTCATTAAAGTACTTTAGACAACGTTTGTTGGAGAACTTTTCTTTTCAATTTTATTGTGTCAGGGTGGTATTGGTTGAAGCGATAGAAGGAAATTGAAAATGCATCGCGTTTTTTGGGCCTTTTTGGCGGTGGCCTTTCTCGTTGTCTTTCCGGTCAGTGTTGGAAGTGCAACAGAACTCAACGGAGCGCTCAAGTCCGGAAAAACTCATGACGATCTGAAATCTGTGGTGACAACGGCGGATTTGAAAGCGGAAAAAATACCACCGCTTCCAGAGCGAAATCCACTTAGAGTTCAAAAGCCTTCGACAAAAGAGAGGGCGCCCACTACTCCGTCAAAGGCAGGCGGCGTTAAGCGCGCCTGAAAATTATGAGCCCCGCGAGTTGTTACTCGCGGGGCTTCTATTCGCTACTTGCAAAGGCGTTGGTCAAATCCGGCGTTCTCAGCTTCGTCGGAAGCACACTTCTCAAAGAATTGTGCGCAATGCGAAGGATGAATTCCTCCGTGGTTCTCCTGACTGCACGACTGCGCCATAGAAAATTCAAGCAGGGATTCCTGGGGTATTGATGCCAAATCCAATGGTAAGTAAGGCTTGGTTACGGATTCGGTATAAGATATCACTGCACTGCTCAAAATCGGTGCTCCAACTGCAAGCAGTAATGCAGCCACTATGGAAGTCGTGATTATTTTGTTCATTTCAAAACTCTCCTTGAAAACCTGACGATATTATAAACTGAAAATAATACTTGTCAAATTACTTTGATGTGGTATAACTCTGGTAGCTGAATTATTGATGTCTAGATGCGCACCTACCTAATGGAGGATTCCATGAAAAAAGACCTGTTTCTACTTCTCTGTGGTCTTGCGATCGCAGCCATCGCCATTTTGGGCGAATATTCGAAGAAACCGGAGGTCAACCAGGCCAATGAATTTGGGCCCGGTAGGCTCAAGGATGAGGTTTTGGTCTCCGACCAAAAGGCATACCTCACCTTGGAGCATTCGACTGCCGCAGGCGTGCCGAGCGTCACTCGGACATTTACCGTCGATCCCAAAACCGGCGAGGTGAAGAATGAGGTGAAAGAATTCTGCTCGTGTCCTTTCTGGGCGCAGTTCCCGGAGGAGGAATTGAACTTCTTCGGAAAGCTTGAGCGTATCCGGCTCGCAGAACAGATCTCAGTCTGTCCTGGACCTGACAATCCCTCGTCGAAGATGTCCATTTCTCTGGATCATCTTCCCACCTCCTGCTAAGCACAGGAGGAACACGGCAAAACACAGCACCCCGCAGAGCAATCTGCGGGGTGGTTTCTTATACCAATATTTAAAGAACATAGCGGTCAATGGGAATCCTTGTATTGTTTCTGAATAAAATATGGACATCGGATGTCCATATATCAAATATATTGAGCAGAAAGGATATTGGCGGCGTGAAACTTTAATATATGGCTCTGTTAAGGCATCATGACACCCGATATCCCAATATTAGTTTGATTTTTGCGGATTAAGTGGTACAATTCTCACGGTTTGTTAGGTGAAGTGCTATGCTGGAAAAAGCACTTCCGTTTTAGTTAAGGGTGAAGGGAGACTTTCATGAACATTAGAAAGTTCGCTCTCGCTTTTGGAATTTTCTTCGTTGTCTCGCAACCCACGTTTGCTTCCCTTGGGAAGCAAACGGAGCGTCTTGAGGTTTCCTAAAGAAGTGAGATTTCGACCCCGATGCCGGGGAAGAAAATGGACGTGGATAGCTCAATTGACCTGTTCATGAACATCGGAATCAACCCCGAACATGCGCCATTTTCTGAAGAATCCCCCTCGGGGGAGGTTCCGAAAATTCCTTCACAAGACAACTGCAAAGTTGTCCTTCCAGGGATTAGTTTCTGCTTTTAGTATTTAGCGGAAACAAAAAGCGAACGCAACAAACAAAACGCGTCAACGAAAGTTGGCGCGTTTTTCTATACCCACTTTCAACAAAAAACACTTAATGTGTACAAACTCTGTTGATATTATGTAGATACATATGTGTATAGCGCTGTTTTCAAAGCGAAGCGCATTTTTTGCTTTTGGAAATCGCAGAATTCTATTTCTAGTGGTTTTGTAGAAAGGTTAAACCTTTCTGTCAGTCAGACCAGAGTACTCGTTTGATCAACTGTTTGACATCGGATGTCAAACAGTCAAATAGTTGGTCAAAACGTAAAGTTGTTCATATTTCCACAAAGGAGCGCCCTTTATAGAAGAAACCGCCATATATGTGTGCACGTTACCAGGATGAGGTGAGTTGATTTTTGTGGTTTAAGTGGTACAATTCTGGTAGAAATTAGTGTTTGCCAGTGTTGGCAAACGAATGCAATCAAGGGAGATTTTGAGATGAAGAAAATCGTCACGACTCTCTGCGCTCTCTTGATGAGCGCAGTTCTTTTCCATACAAGCGCGAATGCGCATGATGCAACGACTGACTCTGCTACTCCAGTGGAGTTGGGGAGTGTGTTTCAGTTTCCAGTGAAAGAGAAAGGTGTGACGCACCCAGTATGCTCCAAGATTGAGCATATTGAGGCAGCACTCTCGGACATTGCAAGGATGAGTTCTCGGAAAGCGCACCACTTTCTTTTTCACGATGCCAAGGCGAAGCTCAATAAAAAGGGAGAAGAGGCGCTTAAGCACGGTTACTCTAATGGAGTGGTGCGCATCATGAAAGCACATTGCCAAGGTCTGTGGAGTAAATTCGCTCCAGTGGAGGTCATCAAGACTCTAGACATTCGCGGGTACAAGGTGAGCATCGTCGCAGTCTACGAATCCTACACGGACAAGGAAGGAATTTTCTACACCTGGTTCGTGAATACGGAGTTTGTGGAAGTAGATCGTTCTCAGGGCACACAGTTTGTCATGCGAAGGAATCGGACTGCCATCGGTGCACCTACCTTTGTTGCTAGAGGCTTTCTTATTACCTCTGATGAAACATTGGTGAAAAAGGTGCTTGCTTCCGTAAAGAAGCAGCCGAAAACTGTCGGACAGCGAACGCTTCTGAGTCCGGTGGACGTCTCACATATGAAATATGACGCACGTTCATATTTCAACGACGTTGCCCAGCGAGGTTGGGTACAGACGTTTAATGAAAAGAGTCTCGTGACGTTTGATGAGTTCCTTGGTTCGGAAATCATCCACGAAATGAACGTCTCAATGGTCGCAATTGATGTGGAGACGACTCCATCCGGCGAAAAGTTGCGTTTCTATACGTGGCTTGTTGACACGGAAATTATCGGCCCAGGCGGGAAGCGCTTGGCACGTGCTCGATAGTCTAAAACTCCACGCAAAAAACAGCACCCCGCGATGATTCGCGGGGTGCTTTCTTATGCCCACAATCTACATAAAACGTTTATTGTGGACAAATTCTGTTGATATCATGTAGATATATATGTTGATAGCGCTGTTTTTAAGTCGGAGCGCATTTTTTTGGCGTAAGCGTGAGGAAAAAAATATTTCTGTAGTTGTTTTGTTTGTGGTGATATTTACAACATTTATGCCGCTTCATAATGTCTCTGCTCAGGCAGGAGGGGATGTTCCGCCAGGCTATACTCCCGTTGGCAGTAGTGAAAAATCTGATGATACCGTAAAACAGGGAGATTCTGGAACAGAAACTAAGGCCGAAGGGTGCACAGACGATGTATTAAAAAAGGCGAGACAGGATAATGATATAAGTACTCAATCTTACTGTGCTGGGAAACAAGCGACCGTAACTTGGACAGACTTAGATGGAAAGGAGTATATTTGTGGCAGAACTCCCGGTGTACTTGACTTGTGCACAAAAGACAATTTATTTGACGCTAATATCGCTACTTTTGATGGCAAGACGTTTATATCTGAAAATGGATCAAGTCGTGCCGCAAAAGAAAATGAACTTGCAACTGAGTTGCAGAATTATGATGAGTTATATAAAGCTTTTGATAATCCCGAAGCTAACCGGTCGCAACTCCCGGGAAATCAAACTCAACAAGGAGAAAAAATTTTAGATAAAATCACTAACACCTCTCAACAATCTGACACAGGCACTGGTGTGCAAGATCCTAACCGAACAGGACCAGAGGATCCAGGATTTAATCCAGACGTCTTGACTCCTGAAGAGAACAAACTTGTTCAGCGTCTCAGGGCATTGCGCGGTTTTGGTTCCAACGTATCGGATTTATTTAATTCTCCTATGGGAGGCGGGCCTTTTGATTTCGGGTCTTCTCCCTTTTCATCGCCAGTGCCGAATTCGTTTCAATCTTTTAGTCCATCTCAAACGTTTACGCCGAGTGACACGGGTTTTAATCCGAACGCGATTTCTCAATCATCTCCCGCTTTTGATTCGGGGTTTGGAGGTAACGTGCCCTCGTCACTAACAGGGGGAGCTCTTCCGCCGAGTGCAGTGGACACATTTTTCCAGTCACCGAGTGGTTCGTTTAGCTCTCTTGCGCCACCAGACGTTGTCCCTAAATATCAGTCAATTAATTTCCAGGGGTCAGTGGGGATTGGGGTCAATCCAGACGGGAGTTTAGGATTTTTTGACTCAAGCGGAAAACTTGTACCTACAAGCCAGCTTTCGCCATCTTTTGTTGACGGATTTTTGCAAACATCGCAGACGAGTATCTTTGAACGATTTGGCCCCGTAGGACCATTGGGGTCTGATTTTGTAGCTGAACTTGAAGGAATCGCAGGTAGTGTGGGATCAAGCGGATTTGAGGGAAGCCCCGAAGTTGGTGTAAATAATGCGCTTAAACAATCAATCGGATCAAGTTTGCCGCAGGCAAGTTTGGGAGATTTGGACAGGTTAGATATAAATCAACTCTCGCGAATAAATGATGCGCTGATAAATTTAGGTCCGGTAGAAGCGAACAGAATATTGGGTGAGGAGCTACTCAACAGTTCAATTCAGGATAGAGATGAAAGCGGTTTTACAAAAGCTGTGCGAGGAGTGACTGATTTTGGCAAGGCTGTTTACGAAGCGGGAAGAAAATTTGGAGAAGCACTTGGCTTATTAGAGCCCGACCCTACTGAGGGGACTCTTACCGCCGAGGATGCTGGCTTTGGTGATGCGGACGACTTCTCATTTGGTGATGCAGATACGTCTGAATTCGGCGGACTACAAGATATTGCAAGCGGAGACAACATTATTTCATCCGATAGTGTCGGTGGTCTTGAGGAAGGACTTTCAGCGGGAGGTGATGTTTTGGGAAATAATGTATCTTCTGATTTCCAAGACGTAGTGGGAGGCTCGCTTGATGATCCGAGTGGCGTACAATTTGAAGATTCAGAGTTTGGGGATGTTGGGAATAACATTGATACGCTTGTGGAACAGAGCGCGTTACCGGAGTTAGCCGATGGCACAGAAGAACAAAGCGCAATAGGAGCTTTCTTTTCTGAGCTATTTGGTATTAATCCACTAACTGCTCGAGCCCCAACACAGACATCTTGTCTTGCGAATCCTTCTTGTTTAGAAAAAGACGCAGGACGGGCTGGTTGGTATGACGCACGACTCGGGGGCATAAATGCAGATGGTAATCCATCACGAACGGCAAACGGAGAAAGATACTCGGCGTTTTCCGATACGATGGCATCAGAGCGTCTTCCTTTTAACACGGTTGCAAAAGTTTGTTCACCATCTGCTTGTAGATATCTTAGAGTCAATGATACTGGCAGTTTTGACAGCGCTCGATATGGATACCGTATCGCTGATATAAATAGAGGTCCTGCAGAAAAGCTTGGCATGATTAATTCTGGAGTCGTGCCATTAGAGGTTACACCAGTGGGAATTTTTTCTGACAATCGAACCGCGGCAGCAGTAACACAAAGTTTAAATAATGGCCTTCCTATCTCGAGCGCAATTACCGCGGCCAGAAATTCAGTTGGAGGTACCGCGGTTGCTCTGGGAGTTGGAGCAATTGAGCCCAATGTGCAGATCGCTTCTTCTCAATTGAATCCAGTTGCAGTTGGCTCCGTTTCATCATCAGGCGTTCCATTACCAACCGCGAATCCGATTCGCTCGGGTGCGCTTTCTTTTGACGATAGGCCGTATTCTCCAATTGTGGTAACAAACAATGGAATAGGAAATGAATTGAGAGGCGACCAATATTTATATGGAGGTGGAAGCAATGTTTCAATTACTGCCTTTGGCGGACGGGGCCCGACAGTTTCGTACGATTCAATAGGTGACACAGGAATCATAGGATACTCTCCAGTTGAGAGTCCTTTTCGTGCATTTGGTGGAGAAGGGCAAGTGATTGGTGTGGGAAATGAGTCATATGGAAGTCCCTACTCCTATGGAGCGGGGGCAGAATATTTAGATGAATTTCAGTACGGATATGAACCGGCGGCGGGAAGTTTTGGTGTTGGCAATGAATTGAACATTACAGATAATCCATATTTGTACGGAGGAGGAAGTGATGTTGGGATTGATGCGTTTGGCGGGGCAGGAGAGACAATCATTCCAATTGAAAACCGTTATGGTATTGGATCTGTATCTGAATTGGACTATGGTGATTACCTTAATTTTTCAGACAGTCCTATAAGCGATGATCCAGTTAGCGAAGACGACAATCTTTCTTTTGGAGATAGGTTCAGATCATGGGTTGAAACAAATCTTGGCGGTACTCCGCCAAGCGATGTTGTAGGAATTGATGGCGGCGGGCTTGCTCTTGAAGAGTTTATTGATGAAGGACTTGACGACTTTGACCCAAACTCAGGAATGCCTGATCTAACTTCAGATAATTTCGTTCAACCACCTTTGCCAGAGAGAAATCCTGTTGCGGGGATTGATGGCTCTGATTTTGACGATGGAGAGGTGAGAGTTGGCGAGAGTTCTGTTGATGTATTTCAGGAACTGTTTGATTCCTCGAATCAAACAGGCACAGACTTTGATACAGATTCCTTTACAGAAAATACTGAAATTTTGGGGGCTGCACCGAGCCCAAGCGCATATAATCGCTTCAGAAGCAGTGCGATTGGCCGCGTGCTTGGTCTCAATCCTGGTGGCGGAGATTTGAGTGAAGACGACGGAGAATTTTCTCCTGAAGGAGCAGGTGTAATTATTAGAGATACTACTGCACAAGGGTCTATAAGCGATGGTCTTGATGATGTGTCTGATGAAGATCAAGTGCCGCTCACGCTATGGGAGCGTTTTAGGATTGCTGTGGGCGGGCAAACACCAGATGACCAAGCAATAAACGCAGGCGAAGGTATTTCTGGCACTCCAGATAACCGATTTATTCCAACAGATCCAGGCCTTACTCCACAGCAGGTTGCTCAGCAACAAGCACAAGAAGCGGCGCGTACAGCGGAAGAATTTGACGACGGGCTTGCCGGTTTTGTGGGTGAAGGTGGAGAAGAAATACAAAATCAAAATCAAATTACCGGAGAGAGGATTCTTTCAACTATACGCGATGGAGCTAGCGATCTGTATGAACGTGCGCTTGTGGCGATAGGAGGGCCGCAAGAGTCATTTACAGGCGAGCTTGGTGATTTGCCTGAAACAGTTGGCGCTAATGATGTTCTAGGTGGCGGGGCTACAGGTGATTTTAGTGATACGGGCGGTACTTTTGACGATGATCCACTCGGAGAAAGGGTACTTGCAGAAACCCAGGGGGTACAAGGACGAACACTTACAGAGAGACTAAGTTCCTTTTTCAATCAAAGACAAGGATTTCAAGATGACGCGGGTTTGGTTAGAGATACTAATTCAGATGATGGCAAATCAGATCCATTGGGTGAGAGAGGTATTGCTGGTGCAGAGGGGATTCAGAAAGAGGTGTCGGAGTCAGAAAAAAGTACTACAGAAAAAGTCTCAGGATTAATAAATGATTCTACAGAAAAGACAACAGCAAGGGCTAGTGAATCCACAGCCAGAGTAGTCATTCCACCTCCACCTGCTCCTGTTCTGGTAAACGATCTGGATGCAAAAAGCCTTCCAAGTAACGGAAGGGTGATTGCTGATAATTTCGACCCTGACAAAGAATCATTAGTTTTGTTTTATCACAATGGGCACGAAAAAAATACACCGGAATATCAGAATAGAATTGCCAGATTGGCAGACGAAGCTCGTGCGCAGGGAAAAAATGTAATTTTTGTTGAAGCACCACTCACTGGGTCATCAAACCCCACGGGAGGGTATAGTCCAAAAGATGCTCAGGCTTTTTTGGATAGAACAGCAGATGAAGTAGCAAGCGCAACTGGTGACTCGCGAATAGGAGAAGCGATACGCAACGGTGGAGTTGTTGTGGTTGGATTTAGTGGAGGAGGAGGCCCAGCAGCAGATGCGGCCGCAAATGGAAATATTAGAAATTTGAAAGGGGTAATTATTCCGGATGGTTTGTATTCAGAGGCACAAGTAGATAACGCTATAAAGGCTGTGAATAAAGGGGCGTGGTTAGTGAGTACTGATACCGGAGGAACTACAGGGAGGTACAATGAAATTTTAAAATCAAAACTAAAGGAGGCAAATATTTCTTCGGGCTCTATCTTACCTTCGGAGTTGAAACCCGGGAACGTTGTAATTGGATCATGCGGTGGCAATCATGAAGCCTGTAATTATAGTACGGTAGGGAAGGTATTATCATCTGCAAATGGTAGTACTTATGCCCAAACGCTTCTGCCCAAACTAGAGGCTGGCCAAAGTTTGGAAAAAGGAAATGCTGGTTTCTCAGACCAAACGCAGTATGGAATTTTCGAAGGCAGCAATGCCCCTGGTGGTGATCCTTCAAAAATAGTGAGCCCCCCATCTGTTAGTGGGGGTCCGGGGGGTACTTCAACTGGTAATTCAGACCCATTTGCTCTTAGGGACAAGTCGGGGAACTTCGTGTCATTAGATGAGGCACGTAAATTGTCAGTATCCGAGAGATCTCAGTTGGAAGTTGTGTCACCAAAAATAGAGTATGACGCTGATGAAGAATATGTTACTTGGGAAGGGACTGGTAAAAATCCCGGCCAGTACTTAGGTGAACTTGAGACAAAAGTAAATACAATTAGATCGGCTGCAGCCAGAGAGAGTGCAGTTATGGCAGATGCTGCAAGAAGATTTAACACAGATAGCGATTCCGTCCTTGTTGCATACAATTCAAACAGTGAAAACAGTGCTGAATATACCGTAATGGTTGATGAAACAGAGTATCGATATGAGCCAAACTCCGACCCAAGTGCTGTTTCCAAAAAAATTGCAGATACTGCGAGAGTTTTACCGATGGATGGAACACTTGATCTAGGCGCAACCTCCGGGTGGGGATGTATAAGAAATGGAGGTGCGAGATGTCATGCAGGTAAGGATATTTATGGTACTGGCAGTCGATTGGCTGGCGAGAGTGTTAAGGTGTATGCCACAACGGATGGTGTTATTACAAAATCTCAGGTGCATAGTGGGTATGGAAACGTCGTAGAGATTCTCGGTAATGATGGAATAAAGGAGCGTTATGCACATATTGCTAAACCTGTTGATCAATATGGAAACCCATTGTCAGTTGGAGACAAGGTTTCAAAAGGTCAGCAAATAAGCTATGTGACTGGCTCAGGAACTCAATTTGGCAACAAGGTAAATGCTTTGGGCGGTGACATTAAAGCAGCGGAGGAATATTTCAATACTAAAGGATGGGGGGATGTGGCAAAACCACACTTGCATTTTGAAGTCATAAAACCATCTCTCGCGAATAGCTCAAGTGCTTTTGGTATTAATTCTACGATTAATCCAAATACAATATATCCAGGTTTAACTAGGGGGACTAATTTTACGGCAGGCTCAAGTCCGGATGGTACTTTTGTCGGAAATTTGTCAAATACTGCCCCAGAATTTCAGATTGTTAAAGTTTCGGGGGGCGATATAGTGGCTCGAACAAACATTGCATCTACTCAGCCACCACCACGGGTCTCTTATAGTCCGGAGACGTTCTCTGTTCAGGTTGTTGGTACTAAGGCGCCAGTCATACTGGCTCCTAGATATCCAAGTGGGCCAAATGTTGCCCCGACGTTTAGAGACCTGGTTGCGGGAGCGCAGGATTTGTTCGGTAAATTGGCAAGTGCGCTTGGTGGTGCAGGAGGTGGCTCCGGTGGCGGTTCTACCCCACAGCAAACTGCGCAAAATACTCAACCTCCTGCTCCACCAGAGGCATCAACAACGCCGCGGCTTGCGTGTGCTAATGATATTGCGATGATTGATGGACACGGCACAACGACAGTGAGGTGGGCGTGTGCAAATGGCTCAACGAGTCGCGGAATTGGGTTTGAAACGAATGGCTCCGCTTCAGGACAAATCACCTTCACTATTAATGAGACAAGTTCACAAAACACTATCCAGTCAGGTATTGAATGTATACGAAACGGGGCGGTGACTACGCGTACATGTGAGATTTTGGTAGTGCACCCATCGGTAAATGTTATTGCTAATCCTCCTCGCGTTGAGTCGGGAGACAGAGCACAGATTATTTGGTCAAGTGTCGGGACAATAAGGAGTACAAGTGCTTGCCTCGTTTTCTCATCGGAAGGCGCAATTACGCGCGGAGGACAGACGGGCACTGTTGAGACACTTGCGCTTACACGCAACACCGAATTTGGGGTTGCATGCCAGACATCATCGGGAACTTCTGTGATAAACAAAATAGTAGTCCGCGTGAGCGGAGATGGAGGTGATCCAGCTCCTGCGGTGCTTAACTCAAATTCATCTGATCCTGAAGTAGCATCGTTTATAGAAGACACGCAAGAAGCTACGAGTCCGCAATTTGATGAAGTACAAACTGCAAGTCTCAATGAACCGCCATCGGAAACATTCCTTGGCACCGACGCAGAAGGAAATCAAGTACAGCTTTGTAATCCGGAAATAGGAATTACCCGCTTTACATGGTGCTTGCTTAAAAATAGATAGCTAAAATCCAAGAAGTTCAAGGACCTTGTATGAAATTGGCTCGGTAAGCTCTTCTTCATGTACAAATGCCGATAGCATATCGCGCACTTCATCAGGGGATACTTCATTGATTGGTATCACAAGGTGAGGAGCGAACGTTTTCAGAGTATCTACAAGTAATGTATTTTCTTCTTCATTCTCCTCAACCCAAAATGCGCGAATGTCTGAGTATTCATAGAATGAATCTCCGACGTGGAGTCCTTTATCTGTAATTAAAAACTCAACAAATTCTGGCTCTTTCGTGGCCAAAATACCTAGGGTTGACGCCGCTACCATGATTAGAATCGCAAACAACACGTTTCCAAATAGTATAGAAGTAATTGCCGCGGATATTGCTATTATTCCCAAAGCCCAAAACCAATCGGATGATTTAGCTTCGTGTTGGTGCTCGTATCCGCTCCAGTAGATAATATTTCCCTTATATGCTTCTTTGTCTGCCATATCTTTAGGGGGATATGGTGTTTCCGCATCCTTCAGAATAGTTTGATAGTGAGTCAGTTTCTAGACAAAATGAAACGGTGTAGTTCGTTCCGTTTGAATTTGAAATATAATCGTATGTGTATATAGGGTTAAGAGGGTCCAGAGGGATTGTGGATAGTGTACCTGACTCTATAAGTGCCAATGACACCGCGTCTTCTCCTGTAAGAGCTGTAGAAGTAAGCGCAATCGGAAATGTGTTCTCAGAAATTATATGCAAGGAAAGGGCTTTTTTAATTTCATTTACATCTTGAATTCGCCTTGCGTCTCGTGCTTTTTCCCTTGCTATGTTTAACCCCGCTATAACTCCTGCGGTGAGAAGTCCGATAATTGCAATGGCTACTAATAGCTCGATGAGGCTGAAGCCTCTGTTGTGTATTTTCATATAAGAATTGTAGTATGCGATGGGGTACACCTCAATACTTGGTTAACGTACAATGTTCGTATGGGTAAAAGACAGAGTGTAGTGACTATAGGCGGTGGAACAGGACATTTCGTGCTGTTGTCTGGATTAAAGAAATACGATATAGAAATTACTGCGATTGTTTCAATGGCAGATGATGGAGGCTCTACGGGCGTGCTCCGGGATGAAATGGGCGTTCTTCCTCCAGGTGACATTCGGCAATGCCTTGTGGCACTTTCCGAAGACAGCGAAATGCTTCGCAATCTGTTTTCCTATCGATTTGAAAACGGGAGCTTTTCGGGACACACATTTGGCAACCTTTTTCTATCAGCGCTTGAAAAAATAAACGGTAATTTTGTAGACGGAGTTAAAGAGGCTTCAAAAATATTACGAGTGCGCGGCCGAGTGTTACCGGTCACCGAAGAGCAGATGCATCTTTTGGTTGTGCTTAAAGACGGGACTGAAATTGAAGGTGAGCGAGCACTTGATGGTGATGAGAGAATCAGTAAAATCGGTGTACAGTCTGTTTCTCTGAAAGAAAAGGTGAATGCATATGACCCAGCACTAAAGGCGATAGAAAATTCGGACACAATCATTATTGGCCCGGGCGATTTATACGGGAGCATACTCCCCAATTTTCTTATCTCTGAGATTAGTGACGCGGTCAAAAAAAATAATGCAGAAGTATTGTATGTCACAAATCTTACAAACAAAAAAGGACAAACAGAAGGATTTGGCATAGGCGAATATGTTGCGGCAATAGAGAGTTACATCGGTAAAGGAAGGATTAATACGATTATTGCAAATAATGAAATGCCCTCAGAAGATGCGACACGAGCGTACGAAAAACAAGAAGGAGCGGGAACAGTTATTTCTTGTACGGACTTCATTCCAGGTGGCGGAACAAAGATAATATGTGAGCCACTATTGTCTCACAAAAAAGTAAACATTCCCTCTTCAGATAAAATTAAAAAAGAGCGATCATTCATCAGGCACGATTCTACTCTTCTTACTCAAGTGGTTATGGAACATATATCAAACTGACTTCTTTAAGGGCATCATTCTTAATTTTAATTTGCTACGCGCCGAGGCAATCTCTCCCCAAAAATTGAAAATCGTAATTTGGCGGTGGGGGTGGGACTCGAACCCACAAGCCCGTAAAGGCGACAGTTTTCAAGACTGCTGGAATAACCAATTCTCCGCACCCCACCAATGCCTAACTTTTACCATTAAGCCAACTTTTTTCCAAATAATGCTCTTCAGCATGACAGTTTGGACAGATCAGCTCCAAATTATTTAAATCGTTATTTTCCCGATTTCTATCTTTATGGTGTACTTGTAAAATTTGTTTTTTGTTATAATCACATCTTTCGCAAACTCCGCCACGATTTCTTAGCAACCTTATCTTTATACTTCTTTGGGCCTTGACCTTATCTTTTGGTCGGTTCAATTTATATTTTATGCCGGCTCGATTTCTATTTGCACATGACCGGCTACACGTCTTTTTGTTCGCACCAGAGAGGATTAATTTTTTACAAACGACGCAGGGTATTTCCTTTCTGCAGGAAATTCCGTAACATTTCATACTACAGTAAACACTTCCGACACCATTTTTTATTTCAGACGGCCTTCTGTAAATTGAAGTGCTACAAATTCTACATTTTGTGTTCGGATTTCTTTTATACTCAGTCACTAATCCAGTATACCAAATGCAACTGTAGTGTACACTACATAGATGCGCTACATGGGTATTGATTACGGAACAAAAAAAATAGGGCTGTCACTTTCCGATGAAAGTGGCACACTTGCATTTCCGCACACAACTTTTGAAAATAACGAACAGCTATTTCACAAGATAAAAAGAGTAATAACTGAATACAAAGTAGACTCTATCGTAGTTGGTGATCCGAAAACCATTTCAGGAGAAGACAATCCGCTAGTTGAAGACGTGAGTATTTTTGTTATGCGACTTGAAAAAGAATCAGGAATTCCTGTTCACAAAGAACCGGAAGCATTTAGTTCTTTTGAGGCGGCGCGATTTGCTCCGAAAAACAAAAGTCACGATAATGCCTCCGCCGCGGCTATTATTTTGCAGCGTTTTTTAGATATGCACAGAGGTCAGGAAAATGCCCTCTCAGAGTGATAGGATATACATAATGATAAAGAATAATGTAAGTTCGTCATTTTTGATGATTCTACTATTCTTGTTTTTGTACGTCTCGCTAGGTGCGTATGTTGCATATGCAGGAGAGTTGGTAAAAGAAGCGAAAGGGGAATGCCATTACCAGTGCCAAGATACAAATACTGTGGGAGCCGGCGCCACAACCTGCACACCTACAAACGAGGCGCTTGCCGCCGTTGAAAATAAACACAAAGACCCACTTCATATGCAGTGTGAACAAAAACAATGTGGCACTGCATCATACAGTGGCTCTGGTGGCTCCGGACAAGAAGATAGGTGTAAAGAAATGCCAGGGATGCCACCAATGCTTCCGATGCCAATGCCGATGCCAAAAATGCCACAGCCGGACGAGTGCATGAATCCGGAAAAGGCAGGAACTAAAGAATGTATATGCAAGGATCCAGAGAAGGCAGATACTCCCGAATGTACGGAAGATAAAACAAAAACCGATCTCAATCCCTTTGCACCCGGTGAGGCAGTTGATGAGAGCAATGCGCCGCGCACTATCGTTGAATATGGAAAAAGTTTGTTTGATAAGCTTTTCGGAAACACTGAGGAGGCGGTAGAAGGTGCTGTCGATGCAAATGGTCAGTCCACAACGGTACGCGACGTTACCGGAGGGTCGGGTGTTACGCCCGCAATACCTGCAGATCCCGGAGAATTTCGGTCTCTACAGCCTCCGGCAACACCGGCTAGTCCTTCTTTGAGTAATTCATCAGAGAACTCTGTAATTCCGACAAATACATTCGGCGTATCACAGGATTTTGAGACAAGAGCGCAGGCGGCTGAGGCGCCAGGAGGAATTGTGGAAAGAATCGGCGCTGGCGCGCGTGCCATTCTGGACAATTTGAGAAGATTCTTTGGGATAGGAAACTAAACTCAAAAATAGGGTGGATGGTATACTCTTTTGATGAATCCCGTTAGA
>Ga0210057_1002994_pt1 | contig 23601 bp, 33 predicted proteins | sample CryGeyCG2114_010_2_FD_183968 | JGI IMG/M metagenome (GOLD analysis project Ga0210057, IMG submission 183968) | Groundwater microbial communities from aquifer - Crystal Geyser CG10_big_fil_rev_8/21/14_0.10 (SPAdes) (version 2) | ecosystem: Environmental > Aquatic > Deep subsurface > Groundwater ...
GGAGCAAGTGAGTGCAGTCAGGATGTGTTGCCCCGGTGAGGGGCAACTTTTTGTTTTAAACTAAGAAGCTTTACCTATCTCCTTTTGGTTCTGTTTCTTTTAGTTTTTCTGAAAACTCTTTCGGAAGATGTTTTTGCGCCCAGTGCGTCACTTTATCAACTTTTTTGCTTTTCTCTCTTAACTCTCGTACCACGTCTCTTACCTGTTTTTCGGTAAAGATGAGCACGGCGCACCCAAACGCTATAAAAATGGCACCGAGAGGAATTGGCAATGGGAACAGTAGTAACCCTACGCCAATACACAGTACGCCTATGATGTCTGAAAGCACTCGCTTCATATTTGTATGATAACAACAAACCTATGTACCCGCGGAGCGCTTAGTGTAGTACACTAGAGTATACTTATATAAATAATATACGAATATGGGAAATAACAGCCACGGATTTAGTCCAAAAAAGAAACGAAAAAGTCCACCGAAAACCGCAAAACGACTTGCAGTGAAAGAGTTAATGCTTGCAGAAAAAGCAAGTAAGAAGAAGAGGAAATAAAAAACACTCCACAAATCTCAACTCTTTACATATATATCAGGATTTGAATCGCCACCGTCCCCAAAACTAAGATTGATAAACCGCTCGTTATTGTAAGTGGTTTATTCTTTATGTAGAGTCCGTACAGAAACCAAGCGATAACCGCACCGAGAGCCAAGAGTTGCGTGACCAGAGAAATACCAGAAACCTCTCCGGTTTGCCAGATTTTGAGCACCTGCGGAACACTTGAAATAGATGCAATGCCACCGATTATTGTCATAAGGCTATCAATAATTTCTCGGGGATTGTGTTTTTTCTCTACTTCACACTCATGAAGGTTTTGTGGATTATACATACACTACTGCTTTGAAAGCCACGCGTCAATCTTTTGTACCGCTTCCATTGCGTGTTCACCGATGAGGATTCCTGGATGCGTAGCCCCTTTTATCTCAATAACGTCTTTCTGATAATACTCAGCCATAGCTTGTGCGGTTTTGATGCCAATACCAAACGGCACTGACTCTCCACACTCCCCTCCTACAAACAACGCTGGCATTGAGACAGCTTCTTTGGGAACAGATATACCTGATTTTCGTTCACTTCTCGCAACCCCACTTTCTTTGCCGAGCGTTTGGTGCATCTTCATTAATGTTTCTTGAAAAATATCAGGGAACGCCTTCATTGCTTCCATAGGATCGGCTGGCATTCCTGCCTCTATTGGAGAGTATGTTGCGGGGTACTCTTTTTTCTCTCCTTCGCCTTGCACCTCTTTTGTGGGGCTTGGGTCAATGGCAACCACCGCTTCTGCTCCATACTGTGCAACATACAGAAGCGCAACCAACCCTCCCATTGAGTGTCCAATAATCACAGGGTTATTGAGATCATATTCAGTAACAACCTGTTTTACGTCTTGCGCATAGTCTTCCATAGTTGCTCCGGATACACTACCTTCACTTTGCCCGTGTCCTCGCAGATCGAGCGCGTACACATCCCAACCGTTTTGAGAAAGGAATTGTGTATACTCTATCCACATAGCAGATGAACCCCAAGAGCCATGCACGAGGATGACCGAACCCCTTACATCTTCTTGCTCTGTTTTTTGTACGTGCGTAAAAATCTGCATAAACACCTTACAGACTTAAGAGACTTATAGGCCACTCTGACGAGAATACGTACAGCGCAAGCGATGCTCCTAAAAGTGCCATATTTTTGAGAAACATTTGCATTTCCATCATTTTCATATTCGGGTCAGCTACCTTCCAATACGCGTGCATTATTGGCGTGATCACAAGGAGAAACGCGGAGATAACGAGGAGTGAGATTGATTGGTACACACCAAACACTACGGCAAGTCCTGCAAACATAATGACCATACCGGTACCCATAACTGAGAGCTTTGGCATAGGCGCACCCTTCGTACGAGCGTACTCGGTCATATCTTTCAGTTTCATAAAGTGCATCGCTCCTCCCATAATAAAGAACCCGCCAAACAATATACGCCCCACAAGTAATACAATATCCATAGATAAGACAGTGTTAAAAAATAATTTATAAGAAACATTACGTATTATACCAACAGACATCGTTGACATATAAAGCGCTTGTGTATAACATATGAACATATGACAATTTCTGCATATATCTTACGCAAGAGAGATTCGGAGGGCGCGATTTCAATTCTTAAGATTCTCTCTAATAAAAACCGCTACTTAATTATGCGCACACTTCTCTCTGCAAAACGAGATTTGTGTGTCCACGAACTCTCAGAAGCTGTTGGCATATCACAATCAGCCACATCACATCAACTCGCGTACCTAGAGGCTCGCGGTGTTGTGAAGGGTGTTCGTATGGGAAAAACTATGTGTTATGAACCAACAGACACACCTCTCACAAAAATTGTCTCTAAAATAATTAAATCTTTAAAATAGTCGTATGAAGTATCTTCTTGTCGCGTTTATTGTTATTTTCCTTCTTGTACTTTTTGGCTTTTGGCGTCCTCAAAATAATTTGTTTCCGATTCCAAGCGGTAACACGACACTATTGTCTGAACAAAAAACCCTTACCGACATTTCTCTTTTGCAAGAGACTACAGAGAGCCATAGTACACCAGCAACAGGCACCCAAGAAAACGCAACATTAAATACACAAAATATGAAGACACAAAAAGACATACTGCTCACTGATGGCGTAAAGCACTCTATACCACTAAATGAAATACTCTCTGGTGGTCCCGGCAAAGATGGGATTCCATCAATAGATAAACCAAAGTTTATATCGGTAAGCGAGGCAACATTTCTAAATGACGACGACCCCGGACTTGGCCTTACTATAGACGGAGAGAGTCGTTTTTACCCGTACCGCATTTTGGTTTGGCACGAGATTGTAAATGACTTTGTCGCAGGAGAGCCGGTACTGGTAACATACTGCCCTTTATGTGCAACGGGTATTGTATTTGAACGACGAGTTAATGGAGAAGTACAAGAGTTTGGAGTATCGGGACAACTGTGGCAATCAAACCTTTTGATGTATAACCGCGCCAGCAAAGAAAGTGACGAATCGTTGTGGTCGCAGGTACTCGGCGAGGCGGTTCTTGGCGTAGACACAGGAAAAAGGTTACCTGTTGTACGTTCTAATATCGTTCGTTTTGGGGATTGGAAAAAAGCACACCCTGACACACAGGTACTTTCACAAAACACAGGGACATCTCGTGACTATGGGCGCGATCCATACGGCAACTACTATACAAGCGAATCTGTATCGTTTGGGGCAACCTTCAGCGATACACGACTACACCCCAAGGCGCTTGTGCATGGAGTAGAAATTGACGGGCAGTATAAGGCATACCACGACGACGCACTTGCCGGAACGGTAAACGATTCATTTGCCGGCAAGGATATCGTTGTCACAAAAACCAATATTGGCGAAATAACCTTTACTTCTAACGGAGTGCCACTGCCATCAATACCAGGGTTCTGGTTCTCGTGGCTTGCGGTACACCCTGAGACCGGGTTGTATAAGTAATTAATAAAAATAATCAATACAAAAATGAAAAACGTAACTATATACTCAACGCCCACATGTCACTTTTGCCATATGGCCAAGGAGTTTTTTGAGAAACATAATATTGCATTTACAAATTATAATGTGTCTAGTGACCCAGAAAGACGAAGCGAAATGATGCAAAAAAGTGGACAAATGGGTGTACCAACAATCTTTATTGATAATGAAATGATTGTAGGTTTTGACAAGGCAAGAATTAAATCATTACTTGAAATTACATAACAAATATGAGTACAGCAAAAATAAAAAGAGGGGTTGCGATACCAGCGGCGATTGTTATAGCGGGGCTCTTAATTGCCGGAACCATTATCTTTATAAGTGGAGGCAATAGTGCGACACCCGGTAATCACGCTACTGGAAATATGAACGCGCAACCGTCGGGTGAATTTAGAATGCCGAATGAAAATGACCACATACGCGGTAGTAGTACCGCTTCAATCACTATCGTCGAGTACTCAGATTTTAACTGTACTTTCTGTGCCCGTATTCACCCTACACTCTCAAAAATTGTTGAGGATTACAACGGTGAAGTGAATTGGGTATATAGACACTTTGCCAATTATGCTCAAGGGAGGGTAGCTGCGGTGGGCTCTGAATGTGTCGCTGCACTTGGTGGAAACGATGCGTTCTGGGATTTTATAGATACCATGTTCAATAACCAGAGACGTCTAGGAGACGCATTCAGCATAGAAACGGCAGTATCGTTAGGAGTTGATCAGTCCGAATTTGAAGCATGTCTCAATAACAGTAAAGAGATAGAAGCGAAGATAGTTGCAAATCGCAACGAAGCTATTGCACTCGGCGGTAGAGGTACACCTTTTGTTGTTGTTGTGACTCCGAAGGGGCAACTGATGCCGTTTAGCGGGGCGTTACCATACGAACAAATATCTGCCGTAATCGAACAGGCACGGAGCAACTAAACACTATGAAAAAGTATCTTTTTATCGGCATTGCAATACTTACAGCTGTTAGTGGATTCTTTTTTCTCGTGAAAGATAACGGCGGGAATCCTGGGTTGCATTCTGGCGGTTCTGATTCGTTTTTCTCTACAACACTCGTAGACTACCAGGGAAACAGTGTTTCTTTGGAAGTATTTCGTGGAAAACCATTGATTATAAATAGTTGGGCGGTGTGGTGTCCTTTCTGCCGAGCAGAGTTACCCGATTTTGCAAGACTGCAGAAAGAGTTTGGAGATACGATAGTTGTTATTGCGATTGACCGACAAGAGTCGTTAGATAAAGTAAAGGAGTATACTGATGAACTTGGTATATCGGACGATATGCTGTTTCTTCTTGATTCGTCTGACGCCTTCTATAAATCAATTGGAGGGTTCTCTATGCCAGAAACTATTTTTATGAATAGCGCCGGTGAGATTGTTGTGCATAAACGGGGCCCAATGGAATTAAATGAGATGCGTGAGCACGTTAACAATATAATTAAATAATATATATGATTGAATTGAGTATTGGATTTGTATTCGCTTCTTTTTTTGCAGGATTACTTACCTTCTTGGCCCCATGCACCCTACCGTTAGTGCCAGCATACTTGGGATTTATCAGCGGTGTTGACCAAGACGCCCTAAAGGATCCAGAAACCGCTAAAGTAGCTCGTCGAAAGATATTTCTAAATGGACTTGCTTTTATCATAGGGTTTTCATTGGTATTTATTGCCTTTGGTGTCCTTGCTGGTTTTGCAGGAACAGCGCTTGCACCATATCGAGTTTGGCTCGCGCGTATCGGGGGTATTTTTATCATTCTCTTTGGTCTTTTTATGCTTGGATTTTTTAAACTTCCTTTTTTCCAAACCGATAAACGCATCCCGATTCCAAAATGGTTAACACTTGGAAAGCCATCGAGTTCACTCTTTATTGGAGGCACGTTTGCTCTTGGTTGGACACCATGCGTTGGCCCTATTCTCGGATCAATTCTTCTATTGGCGGGAACGAGTGGCACCGCACTGCAGGGAGGAATAATGCTCTCGGTATTCTCGCTTGGACTCGCTATTCCATTTTTGCTCATTGCTTTTGCTTTCTCTCGGGCAACTGTCTACATTGAGAAGATTTCAAAGTACATCAAGGGGGTGTCTCTTGCTGGAGGAGTTTTTTTGATTGCTCTTGGTATCCTGCTTGCAACAGACAATTTCGGACTTACCATACAATATGGATATGAACTACTTGATTTTATCAACTACGATCGTCTGTTAGACTACTTGTAAGCAAAGATTGCTTACTGCTCTTGCTAGAAAGTGTCTAAATCGTCATTTATCCATTTTGCTCACTCATTTGAAAGGAATGCTAGAAAATATCATTTTAACGTTTGAAGCTGTCGGTACGCTTTTAATTGCGTGGGCGGCACTTCGTGTGCACCACCGGATTTTAAACGAGCACAATATCTCTAAAACAGTTTTCCGAATTATGCGTATTGAGCAACGGCTCGGCATCTTAGGAATGATACTGGTGTTTGTTGGTTATGTGTTAAATATTTTATACTAGATTCTACCTTGAGAACTCCCCTACATAATTGAAATCAACCAATATAATGGAAACACGCTAGACTGCATACATACCTGACAATGCTTTTTATGTGTTTCAAGTTGATTTGAGACAGCGAACCACTATACTGAGAAGTACATTGCATTATTAATGACTAACAAAACAAACATATGACTGAAAAAGAAGGAACAAAAGTTCCGAACGTAACATTTAAAACACGGGTGCGAGATGAGTCTGTAGAAGGGCCGAATCCGTACATGTGGGCAGATAAAACAACAGACGACATTTTTGGTGGAAAGAATATTGTTGTGTTTGCGCTTCCCGGAGCGTTTACACCAACGTGTTCGTCTACGCATGCCCCCGGGTATGAAGAGAAGTACGATGATTTGAAAGCTCTTGGTGTAGACGAGGTGATTTGCCTTTCCGTTAATGACGCCTTTGTAATGAAAAAGTGGGCCGATGATCTTGGTATCAAAAAAGTGTTTATGCTTCCCGATGGGAACGGCACCTTTACGAAAGAAATGGGAATGCTGGTTAAGAAAGAAAACTTGGGATTTGGAGACCGTTCGTGGAGGTACTCTATGTACGTTGAAGATGGTGTAATTAAAAAGATGTTTGTAGAGCACGGTTTTGCCGATAACCACCGAGAAGATCCGTTTGAGGTGTCTGGCGCGAACACAATGCTTGCCTACCTGAAAGAAAACAAATAAAAAACGTACTTGTAAGAAAAACTACTGAAGGGCACCTCAGTAGTTTTTCTTGATATACTGTCCTTATGAAAAACATTTTAATTGGAATAGGCATTTTAATAGTTATTGTAGCGGTATTATTTATTTTTGGCGGTACCTCTTTTACTAATAACGAAAGTAGTACAGCGCCTAACACTGAGAGTATGACTGTTGAGACTACCGTTACCCCCGGCACGTACACAGTGGCACCCGAACAAAGTAAGTTTAATTGGGCAGGACAAAAACCTTTTATTGATGGCTACGTAAACAGTGGCACCATTGCCGTGACAGAAGGAACGATAGAAGTGGGAGAAGCAACAGCAAGCGGGTCGTTTGTGTTGGATATGAACACGCTTGAGGTAGGCCTTACGGCAAAAAAACCCGGGCAAGAAGGAGCACTTGAGGGACACCTTAAAGGAGAGGGATTTTTTGATGTTGCCACCTACCCTACTGCCACGTTTGTTATTACCAACGTAACTCCGACAGAAAACACTATGACCTCTTCTGAGTATGTTGTAACCGGCAACCTTACTATGAAAGGAGTTACGAATGAAATCTCGTTTCCTGCGCGGATTTACCAAACAGCAGACGGAAACGTACACGCTGAGGCAGACACAGAGATAGACCGAACTCGTTGGGGTATTACTGTCGGCTCGGGGAGCTTTTTTGACAACCTTGGCGACAACCTTATAGATGATATGGTTGCTATCTCTTTCTCGTTAGTTGCAACGCCGGAAAACTAGAGTAAGGTGAGTTAAAAGTACGTATACGCTATATATGAAAGCAATATGGAATAATCGCACAATTGCCGAAAGTGACAAGACAATTATTATTGAAGGTAATCACTACTTTCCTTCGGAATCAGTGAAAAAAGAATTCTTAAAAGAAAGTGAGCATACCAGTGAATGTGTCTGGAAAGGAACAGCGCACTACTTCCATATACAAGTGGAAGAAAAAATAAATCAAAATGCGGGATGGTACTACCCTCACCCCAAAGAAGGCTCTGTTGAAAGAGTTGGAGAAGATTTTAGTAACTACATTGCATTTTGGAATGGGGTTATTGTAGAAGAGTGAAAATGTATCTCTTATTTATCTTGTAATTATTTTATTTTATGAAAAAAATGTCTTGTGATTTATGTGAAGTAACCGCACGTGGTGAAACATTTGAAGACTGGATGAAGGCTTTAATGCCACACTATATAGAAGCACATAGAGATGTGATGGAAAACGGAGACGAACAAGGACGTCACGCATAGATGAAAGAAAATAGAGCTCGTTTTGATGCGATGTAACCACGTCCACATAACCGAAAGTACTATCAGTGATGGTTGAACAAATATCGTTAAAATTATTTTTAACCGCAATGATGGCGTGCGCGACATCGGTACTATCGCTTATTTGGTTTGAAAATTTAGTACCAGAAAGAATAGCGCCAACATTTTTTGTTATTGGACTTGCCAGCTTTCTAATTTGGAGTCCACTAATCACCTATCGTTTTTTAGAAAAAAACAGAAATACTGTTTGATATACTGTGTGTATGCAAAAAATAAAAGTTGAACAGCATAGCTTTCTAGGAGGTATCTGGTTTGTAGGATGGCTTTTCACCATTGGGTTTCTGCATCTTTCGTTTTGGAAAGGCGTCTTAGCTCTTGTGTTGTGGCCGTATTACCTTGGAGTCTTTTTTAGCTAACACTTGGCTATCCAAATGTTGTGTTAGTGAAAATTTGACTTTGTATTAAAAATGTGTAATATTAATAACATTGTTAGTAACTCATTAGAAATTTTTTATGGTTAATATTACTGAAGGAGGAGAAAGAAGAAGGATGTTTTTCTTCAGAGATCCCGAGAAAATAGAGATGATTAAATGTAATCATTGCGATGTGCGCCTACCGAAATCAGCAAAAGGAAAGCAAAAGGCCCATATGACGAAGCACCATCCAGAAGTGATAGAAAGACGAAAGAGAGACGCTTTAGAGCGACAAAAACAGTCTCAGAGTCGTTAAATCAAAAAACACCTTCCTCAAAATTTGAGGAAGGTGTTTTTTGATAATTATAGATTATGACAACCGGTAAGAAGGCGTTACTCGCCCGATGGGTAATCGCAAGCACCACACACTGAACAGATATACTCTGGGTTTCCACTTAGTAGCATTTTTTCAAATATCCAAACATGACGACGTCCTTCTTTACAGGTTCGCTTATACACATCCTCTGGGTTAATTGGCTTTGGTGTCGGTCTTTTTTCTGCCTCTAAATTCATATCCAAAAAATAATACTCCTTTAAAAGATTTTTGTCAATAGCTCCAAGGAAGGCAGGTTCTTTAAGAGAAATGCCAAACTGGGTATCTCTCAAGTGTTATAATAACCATCAATGGAAACATTTAAACAGTTGCTCGCTAAATCGTTTACCGGCGATACCAAAGAAGATAGTGCGACAAAAGAAGCGTACAGTCGCGATACGAGCCTTTTTAAGGTTGCCCCCTCTTTAGTTGTCTTTCCAAAAAGTAAGGAGGATGTGCAAGCACTGGTTAACGCAACAATACAGGCGCGAAAGCAGGGAGAAGATATCTCTCTTACGGCACGCTCTGCCGGAACGTGTATGACGGGCGGGCCGTTGAGCGAATCGGTGGTGGTTGATTTTACCGCACATATGAACCGTCTCGGTGAAGTGTCCGGCAATACTGTAGAGACTGAACCGGGTGTCTACTTTAGAGATTTTGATGCAAAAACCCAAAAACAAAACTTAGAATTTCCATCATACCCCGCTTCGCGAGAGATAGCGGCGCTTGGCGGTATGGTAATGAACAATGCAGGAGGAGAAAAATCGCTTACCTATGGGAAAACCGCTGACTTTGTTGAATCGCTCTCTATGGTGCTCGCTGACGGAAATGAGTACGAGTTTACAAAACTGTCCGAGGCTGAGTTAGAAGAAAAAAAGAAACTTCAAACACTTGAGGGAAGCATTTACAGAGATATGGACGCTCTCATCAAAGAGCATTACGACCTCTTACAAAAAGCGAAACCAAACGTTACGAAAAACTCTTCGGGGTACGCGCTGTGGGATGTGTATGACCCAATCCATAAAACATTTGATTTAACGCGGGTACTGACCGGATCTCAGGGCACTCTTGGCATTATGACGAAGGCTCGTATGCGTTTGATAACACCACAACGACACACAAGAATGCTGGTTACCTTTCTTGACGATATGAACGTACTGGGAAACCTTGCCCACGAATTAGTGCTTCAAAAACCCGAGTGCATAGAATCGTATGACGATAAAACACTCGCTGTCGCAGTAAAATACCTTGGTGACATTATCAAACAAATGAAGGGAAATATTATTACCCTCGGGTGGTCGTTTTTACCGGAATTTTTCTCGGTCATTACAGGTGGAATGCCAAAGCTGGTTATTATTACCGAGTTTGCCGGAGACTCTGACGCGGAGGCTTTGAAGAAAGCAGAGGAGGCTCAGGAGGCCATTGCGCACCTCTCTCTTCGGACGCGGGTTACCGCCTCTCCAAGAGAGGGCGAAAAATATTGGGCGGTACGACGTGAGAGTTATAACCTGCTTCGTAAACATACGAAAAAACTTCGCACTGCCCCTTTTATTGAAGATATTGTAGTGCGGTCTGAAAAGCTCCCGGAATTTCTTCCTAAGCTGTACGCCATTCTTGATGAATACAAAGAACATATGATCTATACCATTGCCGGACACGTTGGTAACGGCAACTTTCATATTATTCCTTTGATGGACCTCTCTAAGCCCGACTCTGTGGCATTACTTGATGAAATAGCTGAAAAGGTATTTACATTAGTGTTTTTATACGAAGGGTCTATGAGTGGCGAGCACAACGACGGGCTTGTGCGCACACGGTACCTTCCAAAAATGTTTGGTACTGACGTATATGCGCTTTTTGAAAAGACAAAGAATATTTTTGATCCGGAAAATATATTTAACCCCGGCAAGAAAGTAGGATTTTCAGAAACATTCGTACACGAACATATAGATATCAGAATGGGGTAACGTTAGATACACAATCGTGCAAGACGGATTTGCTCGTAGGTATACTCTCCTTTCAGTTTTTTGTGTATGGCAGAGAGCGTTTGCTCTTTACTGGTTTTAAACGCGGTCTTTATTGCTTTAAACTCGGCTGATGTCGGCTTGTATTGTTTTAGTGAGACTTTTGGATGGTGCTCTTTTAGTTTTTCAAGGTGAGAGATAATTGTCCCAACAGTTACCCCGCGCGCTTTTGCTATCTCTTCTAGCGTCTTTCCTTCTTCTACTAACGGAAGTGTTTTTTCATACGATGGAATCTTCTTTGCGACAGTGTCCGGTTTTTGCTTTTTATTGTACGCAATCTCGTCTACGTCGTTGGTACCACCACACTCAGAGATAAACTCTTCGTGCATACGGGTAAAATCTTCGGGAGAGAATTTTTTGATAACCTGCGACCATTTTGCAGACTCTTGCAGTAACCACTTATTAAGCTCTAGTACGTACGGATCAACCATAAGCGCGGTGCGGTTTAACCCCAATAGGCACAACCCTTCAAGACTTCGGAGTCGAGAGAGCGCCACGTACCCCTGCCCCGGCACAAATGATTTTGAAAGATCAATTTCGGCGGCATCAAGGCTCATCCCCTGGCTTTTGTGTACCGTAATTGCCCACGCAAGACGAAGCGGTAGTTGCTCTGCAGCTGCAATAATTTTGCCATCGTCTTCTACCTCCCACGTAGCCCGCGTTACGTGTATTCGTTTACCCGAGTACGTCTCTACGACAGGTGTGTTTTGTTCAAACGCAATCACCGTGCCGAGCGTACCGTTTACGTACCCCTCTTCAAAATTATTTTTTACAAACATTACCCGCGCTTTCTTTTTTAGCTTTAACGTTTCAGGCGCCAAAATACTTTTGCAAAGCGACATCACCACGTTAGCCTTTCCGCGAGTGCTCATATCGTACGCAACAACCTCTCCTGGAAGCTCTGCGAGCTGTGTTTCGTTTTCAGTATCAACATCCGCGTTATGCGTATAAAGACGCGTTGGAGCACGCTTTGATTTTTTAAATACGCCCACTATCTCTTGAAACAATTCTTCTGTTTTTGGTGATATTTCTCCCGCGCGTATTTCGCTTAAAATATTTTCCAGTGACATATCGTCTTGACGGTACTGCTCTTCCAAATAACAGACTCTAATATCCATCTGTCGCCACGCCTGCGAGCTGTCTATGTACGCAATACCCCCACCGCGAGTTACCGGTGGCAGTTGAAAGAAGTCGCCTGAGAGAACGACCTGCATCCCCCCAAACGGCCTTTCGTCCGCCTTCATTGCCCGAGCGAGTCTGTCTAACGAGTCAAACATTCGCGGGTGAATCATAGACACCTCGTCTATGATAAGCACGTTTGTCTTTTGGTACCTATCCCAGAGGTGCTCTTTTTGCGTAAGCATCTCAATATCGTAGTTTGAAAGCGCGTCTTTAATGCCAATACCGCTCCACGAGTGTATAGTCATCCCCCCTAAGTGGGTTGCGGCGATACCAGTTGAGGCGGTCACCGCCGGATAGACTCCCCTCTCTTTTAAGTATGCGATGTATGAGTTTAAAACGTATGTTTTACCGCTTCCGGCAGGGCCAGTGAGGTATACGTTGCGTCCCGCTTTTAAAATGGTGAGTGCCTCCTCTTGAGTCATAGAGGCTTATTTTATCACGAGGCTCTCTGTTAGAGCTCGATGGTAAACTCAATGTACTCGCCCAGAATGTTGAAACTTTTTTCTTCTTTGAGTACTCTTTTGCCGTATGCTTTGCGCACTTTGTCTGCATACCCATCGGACGTGCGCGTATCTCGAGTGACAAAGAGAAACCCCTTATTTCGAAGTTCTTCTTCTACTTTTTCAGATAAGGCTTTAACGAGTCTCTGTCCTTGAAATTCTGGGATAATTGCATTTGCAATGTAGTGTGCCGCGTGGGGTTTATTAGTGGTCGTAGTAAGCGCGTAGCCGACTATCTTTTGTGTTTCAGCGTCAGTTAATACGGCAAGCACTGTTTGTTTTTCTTTTAAAACTTTTCGTACTAACGAATGATTAAAAACTTCAGTTGGAAACGCTGTTTTATTGATTTCTAGTAGAGTGTCAAAGTAATGTGATACTTTTTCTTTTACTACAGAAACCTCTGCTTTAAGGTCTTCGTTTTGCTCGTATGCGATGCTTTCTGCCATAGAGGTATTGTACCTTAACGATGGTGTGTGTTTAGAGCAGTTTGTATAGTGCGTCTACTATATGGCGTATATCTTTTCGGGCAAGAACAACCTGCTCTCTGTCTTCTACCCAGCCTGTCGAGTATGGAAGCCGTGGGTGCGGTGACGGATCACGAGGAAACTTTATTACACCATTTGCATTACTCCCGGTAACCTTTGGGTCTTTTGAAGAGCTTTTGCCATATGCAATACCCTTGAAGAAATTGTTTTCTGATGTTTTGCCTTTATAGAACGATAGCGGTAAAAACATTGGCGAGACAGACACCGATGCCACGGTGTATGCAACATTACTTCTTTTTAATATGTCTCCAAAAAACTGTACCGTCCGTCCCGAAGAAATGTACTCGGTAGAAAGCAACGTATGTGTGCCGATCTCTTTTTTATGTGCTTTTAGAAAATCTAAGAGTGGTTTTGTTTTAACTTCTCGACTTTCTCGGAACCGTGCTCCTGACAAAAAGTAGAGACGGATGGCTTTTTTACCTTCAGCTTTTCTCTTTTTGTTAATTATCTTCCATAAAATTAAACTTGGCAGGCGCGCACTGGACTCGTCGCTTATTACCGAATCATACGTTGTTATATTTTCACGCAGTGCGTACACGAGGCGTGCCAAAGACTCTAAATCGGTTTCTTTGTACGAGTTTTTCTGAAACACCTGACTCTCTAGCTTTGTTGCAAGCTGTTTTAGATCAAGAGCTTTTAATGATTCTTTAAATCTTAAGTCACGCCCATTTGCGGTTGTGGGAAATGGAAATTTTTCTGGCATATATCAAATGTCTTTATAGAAATACTCAGACCGAGGCGTCGCCTTCATACCCTCATCAGTAGCAACTGTTTGGTACGCTTTTCCAGATGTGCACGTGTTTACTTTTGTCCATTTATTGTTTTCTGGTTTTCTTAATCCAATTTTTTTCATTCCAATCTCTTGTGCAAATCGCTTTGTTACTTTAAACAAAATATGTTCGGGACTTACATCAAACTTCATTCGGGCACCCCTTGCTCTGTTAGTAGTATCGGCTCGAAATGTGCTCCCTCCTTGCAATTGGTCTATCAAGAGCGTACGAGACTTAAAGTGAGGGTTAAAAGACGCCACGCTGATTGGTTCCCAACACTCGGGAGTATCTTTTGTCTCCTCGCCTATTTTATACAGCAACACAAACGCGTGAGGGCTATCAATATACATTGACCACTTACTCTTCCATTCGTATACCGTATCGGCTCGCTTTCCGTACGGTCGTTTAAAACGAAAGTCGTACTCGTGAGTTACCACCACCGGTACGACGCAGAACATATCGGCATTAAATGTCTCTTTTTTCTTAGCGTGCGACTCAAGGAGCGACGAGTAATCGTTCGTTTCGGAGTGAAGAAACGAGATAATAAAACTTCTCCACTTTGTTTTAGAAACTCCAGACGGAGGCTTTAGAGCACCGACGCGCTTGAGCGTATGCTCGGATACCTCGTCTGGTGCGTGAGTGCAAAAATGATCATCTTCTACGCTCAAAACAGACCGTATTTTTTCTACTCCTGAAAAAACCATATTGTATATATTAAAAAAGCCTTATGCCTCAAAGCATACGGCTTTTATAGGAAACAACAATAGCACTTTATAGACACAATGTCAATGTTTGCTCTTACTGTTCCCTTTTCACCAAGTCAGAAAGTTCGCCCCGTCGAGATACCATTTCAGTTGACCCGTCTTTGTTGCGCATTACTTCAACAGCAGATGGAAAAGAGTTGTACCCCGAGGCGCTCATTGCAGAGCAATACGCTCCGGCGCCTTCTATGACAACGTGGCTTCCAATAGTCGGCTGAGAAGTAAGGCGTGGACCAACCTGCTCGGCATCCCCCTTTTTGGGGGTGATTATGTCTCCGGATTCGCAGTTGTGCCCGACAAACACATACTCGTCGTGTTGCTCTGTTTCAGGTACCACCACAACGGGATGCTGTGCACCATACATCCCGGGACGAAGGATATCATTCATCCCTGTATCTAACTTTATAAAGGTGTACCCAAAAGGACCGGTGTCTACAATGTCGTCAACACGAGTGATGAGTGAGCCTGCGAGGGCGGTTAAAAATGTGCCCGGTTCAAGCTCTAAGTGTATTTCTCTCCCTGCTTTTTGATGGAACCTTTTTAACTCTTTGGCAATTGCAACGCCGATTTCTTGTACATTTGCAGAGAGGTGTTGCTCGCCTTGCATACGCGCCACCTTAAATCCCCCGCCGAGGTTCATAACCATTGCCTCGGGAAACTCGTTTAACAGGCTGATGCTCTCGACGGCAATCGCCTTCCACATTTCCGGGTCTCCTCCGTTGCCGATGTGGGTGTGCACCCGCTCTACGCATAGGCCATACTCTGTAACTATCTTTTTTACCTCTCCTAAATATTCGTGCCAGATACCAAAGCTTGATGCGTGCCCTCCTGTATTGACTCGCTTTGTCTCGCCAATCCCCACCCCGGGGTTAATACGAACAGAGACAGTGCCACGAGGCACCGCCTCGGCAAACGTTTTTAACTGTTGCAACGAAGTTGCGGTGTACGAAACGCCGAGAGAGTGCAGACGCTGTATTGCCTCTGGAGAAAGTACCTGCTGAGACGTAAGAAGAATCTTCTCTCCCGGAATGCCGGCAAGCATCGCCCGCTCTACCTCGTAAATTGAGCTTGCATCAAAATACAGAGATTCTTTTTCAAACAGTTTCAGAATCGCTTTGTGTGGATTTGCCTTCATTGCAAAACGAGGAGTAATACCAAACGGAGCTTTGATTGCAGTAAGTGCGCGAGCGGCGTTTTGCAGTGAGACCTTATCGTACACGTACGCAGGTGTGCCGTACTCTTTTGCAATGGCAGTTACCTCTTTAGGTGATAAGAATCGTAGTTGTTCAATTGTTTTTTCCATAGTGATTATTTTTTGTATAAAAAACTACCCCGCTTTTGGCGGGGTAGTTTTAACTAGTGTGTCCGCCTCAAGCCCTACGAAAGGTGCTTTGAAACGAGCTTAGTCATCTCAAACATAGTTACCTCTTCTTTACCATCAAAAACCTTCTTAAGGTTATCGTCAGCAAGGATGTTTCTTTTGTTTTGAGGATTTTGGAGATCATTCTTCTTAATGTACTCCCAAATTTTCTTTACCACCTCTGATCGTGGCATAGGACCTTCACCAACCACTGCGGCCAACTCTGGACTAACAGCAAGCGGTTTCATAAAAGCGGAATTTGATTGTGCCATAAAATACTATTTCGGTTAATTATAGAGACTTTACTAGTATACAACAAAAAAGCCCTCTTGAGGGGGTGCCGGTGGAAAGAGTGGGATGGGTTACCGGGGGATTGAATAAAAATGCAGTATGTGTTATAATTAATATATAAACGCAACCAACCTTATATAACGCTTTTATGAATAAGCCAGAAATATTTTTGGGTAATCGCCACTCTCCTGAAAAGCTGTATAGTGATTTTTTTGAAAAAATAAAAGACATAAAATCTTTAAACAAAAAAGATAAAATACGTATTAGTCATGCTTACAAATCTTCTGAACGGGCTCACAAAGGCCAATTTCGCGCGGGAGGTGAGGCCTACTTTGAGCACCCACGAGCCGTGGCACTTATTTTAATGGAGGAGTGCGGTGTTGAGGACTTTGACCTTATTGTAGCGGCACTTCTACACGACATACTTGAAGATACCTCTTTTTATGCAGATTTAAAAACGCAAACTTTTTATGATTGGAAAGAAAACGCCAAGCTTACAATCTCAGATGCGTTTAGAAGAACAGTTGCAAAGATGGTTCTCACCTTATCAAAGCCGTTTACCGCAGGAGAGAAAGAAACAAAAGAGCAACAACTAAAGCTGTATTACACAGGACTAAATGATGCTATACGAGAGCGTCCCAAGACCATACTGGTAAAGATGGCGGACAGACTCCATAATCTGCGTACTATTGGTGCAATGCCAGAAGAAAAACGTATACGAAAATTACAAGAAACAAGAGATATTTATATTCCCCTTTTTGAAAAATTTCTTACCGTCGTTACTGCAAATAAACTACAGCTCGAGTCAAATATTGAAGACGTAAAACGAGAGATTGAGGTTATTTCTAAACAAATAGAAGAAGGTGGGAATATAAGCGAACATAAAGAAGCAATTTCTGAAATAAAAAAGACGTTTAACGCGCTTTCACAAAAGAAGAGAGAGAACGAACAGAACATTTCTGCCGGCACATACCTTCTTACAGAAATAAAAAAGATTGTGTCGTGATTGACTACTTCAGCGCTGTTGCATCTATAAAACCGCTCGCGAATGGAAATAGTTGAAGCAGTAACGCAAGGGCAACACCAGCAAGGACGGAGGTGCCAATCACAAACCCTACGCCATAGATAATACCTCGGACAAAGATAAACCGAAAAGAATTTTGTTGTATTAAATTTTTTTCTAAACACTCAAGTGTCGCGTTTAATTTTTTATAATCTGTGTCAGGTTCCATACGTACCATTCTATACTATCGTATCTATATATTAAACAATAAAACCTGGTCTGCGTCATAGAGGTACGGTACTATAGAGAAGGCAATGGTGTACGCGCTTATCAGTATCGTATTAGGATTTATTATTGTTATAGGAACATTTATTCTTTTTTATGGATAATAACGTAAACGGCAGGCCAGTATGGGGTGTATCGGCAGAGGAGGCGCTACGCATCTTTGAGACAACCACACGCGGACTTTCTGATGAAGACATTATTAGAAGGAAAAAACTATTTGGAGTAAACACCATTGTAGAGAAAAAGAAGATCCGAGCCCTTTCTATACTCTTAAAACAATTTGCCTCCCCTCTTATATTTGTGCTGATTGGGGCGGCGATATTTACCGCGATTCTTAACGAGTGGGTTGATACCGTCATAATTTTACTCGCGGTCTTTGTAAACGTTATTCTTGCATTTTTTCAAGAATATCGAGCCGAGCACACCATAGAAAAGCTCTCGTCGTATATTAAAGAGCGGATCAGGGTTATTAGAAATGGCATTGAGCAAGAAATAGATGTTGCTGATATCGTGCCTGGAGACATTATTCACCTATCGTATGGCTCTCGCGTTCCGGCTGACGCAAGAGTTGTTTCCGGAAACGACCTTTCTGTTGATGAGTCTATCTTAACGGGAGAGTCTCTCCCTGTTCATAAAAACACCGAGGCACTTTCGGAAGGAACTCCCCTTCCTGAGAGAAGCAATATGGTTTTTGCGGGAACGTTGGTTGACGAAGGATACGCACTTGCTGTTGTGTCTGGCACAGGAGAGAATACCGAGCTTGGAAAAATAGCACGACTGGTGTCTGACTCGTCGCCAGAGCAAACACCATTGCAACAAGGCCTCTCACGATTAGCGTGGATTATTTTTGTGGGTGTACTGGTTGTTATTGCGGGTGTGTTTTTTCTTGGCGTGTCTCGTGGTGAAGGCACGGTTGAGATGTTACTTATTGCCTCGGCTGTTGCGGTTGGGGCCATTCCTGAAGCGCTCCCTATCGCGCTTACAGTTATTCTTGCCGTCGGAGCAGAGCGAATCGCAAAAATGCGTGGCATCATTCGAAGTTTGTCTGCGGCAGAGACATTGGGTTCGGCTAGCCTTATTATGACCGACAAAACGGGGACACTCACTGTCGCCAATATGCAGTTGGTTTCTCTGTTCTCTCGTTTACAAATGAAAGGTGGAAGCACTCCTACCGAGCTATACGCCTCTCAAGAGCAGGTTGATATGATGCGCGACGCTCTCTCTACTGCCGACGTAGTTATAGAAAACCCATCTGACGCGGACACCGAGTGGCGCTTTACCGGGCACGCAATGGAGGTGGGAATTGTTCGCGCTGCGCATATGTCAAAAAAGATTGACGTAGTGAAGCACATTCAGCAAAGAAAGCAGAATGTTTTGCCATTCAACTCGACAAATAAATTTGCCGTTGGTGAAGACAGCGAAGGAAAGAATCTTATTATTGTTGGAGCGCCGGACATTCTTTTAAAAAAATCAAAACTCTCAAAAGACGAATTTGTAGATTTTGGTGATTGGGTTGATACGGTGAGCTCTGAAGGAAAGCGTCTGTTGGGAGTCGCTCGTATGCCAAAGCCAAAAGATATGCAAGACTTTTCGGCTGAGGATGTACAAAATATTGAGTTTCTGGGGACACTTGTGTTTAAAGACCCACTTCGCCCTGAAGCGAAAGAGGCCGTTGAAACAATACAAGCGCTTGGTGCCCGCGTGGTGATGATTACCGGCGATTTGAAAGGAACCGCCGTCTCTGTAGCACAAGAATTAGGGTGGGACATACAAGACGGCGATGTTTTGTCGGGAGACGAAATTAGAGCGCTCTCTGATGAAGAGCTTATACCGCTCCTTTCTCGTATTAAAATATTTGCCCGCGCAACACCGGAGGATAAGTTGCGCATCGGCACGCTGTACCAGTCGCAAGGAGAAGTTGTTGCTATGACGGGAGACGGCGTAAACGATGCCCCTGCACTAAAGGCCGTTGATATTGGTGTTGCGATTGGGTCTGGGTCTGACGTCGCAAAGAGTGTTGCTGACTTGGTATTACTTGACGACAACTTTTCAACCATTGTCTCTGCCATTCGTGAAGGGCGCAAAATACTTGCCAATATCAGAAAGAGCTTTGTATACCTTATGTCTAACAGCCTGGACGAGGTAATGCTTATTGGAGGGGCGTTATTGGTTGGACTGCCATTACCACTGACCGCTCTTCAAATTATTTGGGTGAACTTTTTTACCGGAAGCTGGTCCGCGCTTTCGTTTGCGTTTGATGGCGACAACGATGGTATGCGACAGCTTGAGCGAGGGGGCGTTGAAAAGAGTATCTTTAACAAAGAGGTTCGTATCCTTACCATAGGTGTCGGCGTTATCACATCTTTCTTGTTGTTTGTATTGTACTGGGGAATGTTGAAGTTTGGCATACCGTTTGAAGAAGCGCGCACCATCCTGTTTATTTGCTTTGCGTCGTACATACTGGTTGTTGCCTTCTCGTTTCGGAGCCTCGTTCGGCCCATCTATTCGTATCCGGTCTTTTCAAACAAGTTTCTCAATATGAGCGTGTTTGGCTCGGGAGCGGTGCTGGTTCTTTGTCTTTTTGTTGAACCGCTACGAAACCTTTTGAACCTTACTGAACCGTCGTGGTCTTTGGTGTGGATCGTATCTGCATGGCTCGTACTGAACATTGTTATTGTAGAGTTGGCAAAACAGCTCTTTCGACCTAAGAACATTTCGTACTAAATTTTTGCTACACTGTTAGTATGACGCTTATACAATCATTGTACCTCTTTCTTTTTACCACTCCCGTATTTTTTATTATTGATATGGTTTGGCTTGGTGTTATTGCACGAGGTTTTTACCAATCTCAACTGGCAGACTTTCTGGGGCCGGTAAACTGGGTGGCGGCAATTATCTTTTACCTTATTTTTATTGTTGGTATTTTGGTGTTTGCCGTTCTTCCGGGGATAGAAGCGCAGTCTCTTGTTAAAACAGTTGTGCTTGCGGGCCTTTTTGGTTTTATTGCATACGCAACGTACGATCTTACCAACCTCGCTACGCTTGAAGGATGGCCTCTCTCTATCGTTATCGTTGATATGGTGTGGGGAGCTGTGCTTTCGGCAACGGTTGCTACCGCAAGCTATTACATCGCGCAGGTGTTATTTGTGTAATGTATGACACTTTTCTCTTCACTTTTGACTGTTAGTGTATGCATATTTATATTTGTTACCGCAGGTTTTATTGTATCGAGAATACTGAAGAGAAATGACATTGCCGATAGTATGTGGGGTGTTGGGATTTTGCTTGTTGCATTGATTAGCTTCTCTCCTCTCGTAGGCGCAAGTACAACCCCCCTCTCGGCACTCGTTACATTGATTGCAATTATATGGGCGTCTCGGCTCTCTTTACGAATATTTTTTCGTAACATAAAGAAAAAGGAGGATCGTCGATACGTTGAAATGCGAGCGCGGTGGGGGCAATGGTCTTTTGTATTCAGTTACTTGCAGGTATTTCTTTTACAGGGATTTCTTATGGTGATTGTGGGATATCCGTTTATACATATGGCCCTCTTTGGAACCGAAAGTCCCCTTACCATAGCAACACTGCTGGGAGCCGGTATATGGGCCATTGGTTTTATTTTTGAGGCTGTTGGTGACTATCAGTTAGATACATTTTTGAAAAATAAAAACAGGAAGGGCACTGTTATGAAATATGGTTTATGGAAATATACTCGCCATCCAAATTATTTTGGAGAAGTAACACAATGGTGGGGTATTTGGATTATTCTTCTTTCTGTGCCGTATGGATTTTTTACTATTATAAGCCCTCTTCTTGTTACCTTTTTAATCTTAAAAGTGTCTGGAATTCCAATGCTAGAAAAGGCGTTTGAGAACAACCCTGAATTTCAGGAATATAAAAAGAGCACCAGCCCTTTCTTTCCACTTCCTAAAAAACGTATATGACTTCTTCGTGGGTAGTGTTAGAAAAAAAGATTGGCGAAACTCCCCTCTCTGTTATTGAAGCGTGGCGGAAGAAAAGTGGCATTGCCCCCTCTACCCCCCTTTCGTACGCGGGGCGCCTTGACCCTATGGCGTCGGGTAAGTTACTTGTATTGATTGGAGAGGAGTGTAAAAAACAAAAAGAGTACACGGGGCTTGATAAAGAGTATGAGGTTGAAGTTCTTTTTTCTGTGTCAACCGATACCGGCGACGTACTTGGGCTACCGCAGATACACTCGGGCACTGTAGAGGTAGGTGCAGAGGCTGTAGAGAGTGCGCTTGAGCGCGAAGTTGGATCGCACACAAGAGAGTATCCGGTATTCTCTTCAAAAACCGTTGAGGGTAAACCACTCTTTCTTTATGCACTTGAGAAAAATCTGGACAGTATCACCATACCAACGCACACTGAAACCGTGTACGCTATTGAAAAAAGTGACGTTGTGTTGTTTACAAAAGAAAATCTTGCGTCAAGGATAGCGTCAGTCCTTTCAGTGGTGCCTCGTACAGACGAGGCGTCAAAAGCGCTCGGAGCCGACTTTCGACAAGACGAAGTACGAAATGAGTGGAAAAAGGCATTTGACGCGACAGATATTGAAAAGTTTTTTGTCCTTCCGATACGCGTTGTGTGCGCATCAGGGACTTATATGCGAACACTCGCCCCTCGTATTGGAGAGTCGCTCAAAACAAGAGCAATCGCTCTTTCTATTCATCGGACAAAGATAGGACGGTACAGCAAAGAAGAAGAGCGGTGGGTAGAAGAGTTTAATGAGCAGGGATAGGGTTAGTACTTTCTAATAACTCCCTTTACCACTGCAGAGATGTTTAGCTCGCCCTCCGGGTAAATGTTTTCGTATGCATCGTTTGCTGGCTCTAGATAAACTGATCCGTTTTTATCTTTGCGGTAGTATTTCATAGTCCACCCACCATCAACCTCGGCCACAACAATGTCACCCAGTTTTGGATTATTTGTTTTTTCAACCAGAACCATATCGCCTTCAATAATTCCGGCGTCTTTCATTGAGTCTCCCTTAACACGTAGAAGAAAGGATGAGTCGCGATCTTGTACCAGATACTCGTCTAGTGAGAGTGTATCCAAAACTTCTTCTTCTGCGGTAGCGGGTATACCTGCCTCAACTAAACCGAGGACACGCACCTCTGTCATAACACTTGCAGGGAGGATTCTGCCACGCCTGTCTTTGCTTAAAACGCCAAGCTTGGTAAGCCGTGAGGTAAGTTTAAATACTGAGTCTTTTGACTTGAGTCCGGTAATATCCATTATTTCTGAATATGAAGGCATTCGCCAATGAGACCTGTAAAACTGAGTAATTTTGCGCTGATATTGAATATCGTTATTTGTTACCATAGAAGATAAGCATAGCGAACGAACGTTCGCTATGCAAGAGTGTTATCCACAGCGATGTAGGAGGTTAGGTTGTTAGGACGTTAGGCTTTAGCTAGAAAACCAAAAAAACAGAATAGGGAGTTAGGGTGTTAGGAAGTTAGGAGTTAGCTAAAAGACAGTGCTTAGTCTTTAGAAAAAACTAGAAAATTAAAAACCAAAAAGAGGTAATTTTGAATTTTGATTCAATTTAGAATGACTGAATGTTTTAAACATTCAAAACAGAAAACTAGCCATTAGGGGACAGCGTATTCAGTATTCTGTATAAAGTATGAGGTGTTGAGAGACGTCCGACGTCTCTCATAAGTAGGGTACGCAAATGGTCGACGTCCGACGTCGACCATTTTATGCGGATGTTCGATGTCCGACGTCAAGATATTGAATGGGGAATAATACTGTGTCTCTGCTAAAAGCAGAGCGTCCTAATGCCTCTAACATTCTATTTTGCTAAAAGCCTAACAACCTAACGTCCTACTGATTCTTTTTCATTGCAATGAGCCTGATCAACTCTGCCTTCGTAATGCAGGTCTCTGCTCCGGAGTCATCGCTGATGCAGAGCTCTTTTGTCTTGAGTCGTTCCGCAAAGAAGTCGGTGATGCCGTTGGCGGTGTCTGCAAACCAGAGTGCGAGACGAG
>Ga0210057_1002995_pt1 | contig 23588 bp, 26 predicted proteins | sample CryGeyCG2114_010_2_FD_183968 | JGI IMG/M metagenome (GOLD analysis project Ga0210057, IMG submission 183968) | Groundwater microbial communities from aquifer - Crystal Geyser CG10_big_fil_rev_8/21/14_0.10 (SPAdes) (version 2) | ecosystem: Environmental > Aquatic > Deep subsurface > Groundwater ...
AGCCGGCCGGACCACTGGCACGGCCTGGCGCTGCATATTAGTGCCCATCAACGCTCTGACCGCATCATTATGCTCTAAAAACGGCACCAGCGACGTAGCCACTGAAACAATCTGGTTAGGCGCCACGTCCATATAATCAATTTCGCCCACGTGACCAAACATTGGCTCGCCTTCTTTTCTGACGCCTGCCTTGTCATTCTTAAAATACCCTTGGCTATCCAGTGGCTCTGTGGCCGCTGTAATCACTGCTTTTTCCTCGGCAAAAGCGTCTAAATATACTATTTCGGAAGATACTTTGGCTCTGCCATTTTCATCCTTGATTACTTTTCTGTATGGTGTTTCTAAAAATCCATAATTATTAATCCTGGCATAAGTTGCCAAATGGCCCACCAGACCAATATTCGGCCCTTCCGGCGTAGCAATAGGACAAATTCTGCCATAATGAGTGCGATGCACGTCTCTAACTTCAAAGCCGGCTCTTTCTCTTGATAGCCCGCCGGGACCCATGGCAGAAATTCTTCTTTTATGCTCCAACTCTGCCAAAAGATTAGTCTGATCCATAAACTGCGACAGCTGCGAAGACATAAAAAATTCTTTGACCGCGCCCATAATTGGCCGCGTATTGATCAGCTGCGCCGGATTAATATTGGTAATATCAACCGTACTCATCTTATCAACAATCGCCCGCTCCATTCGGGCCAACCCCAATCTAAACCTATTTTGCACCAGCTCGCCAACCGCCCTGATTCTCCTATTGCCCAAGTGATCAATATCATCGGCCGCTTTTTGATTAATATTAAGTCTGATTATCTCACCTAAAATATTGATCAAATCCTGGCGCTTGAAAATTCTGTTCTCTTTGTTTATCTCATATTTTTCCCCGAATCTCTGGTTCAATTTATATCTGCCTACTTTGCCAAAATCATATCTGTCAAAATTAAAAAACATTGAATGAATCAGCTGTCTGGCATTTTCCACGGTAGCCAAATCGCCCGGACGAATTCTTTTATACACTTCCTTCAGCCCCTCGGCCTCACTTTTAGAAATGTCTTTTTCCAGAGTTGTCTCAATGTATTTAAAATCAGGCAGAATATCCACATCTTTAAAAAGCTCCTTTATCTCTTCGTCCGTGGCAATGCCAAAAGTCCTCAACAGCGCTGTCACCGGCACTTTTCTTTTTCTGTCAATTTTAACGGTAATTGCCCCATTGGGCGCTGTCTCAATTTCCAACCATGCCCCGCGGTTAGGAATAATTTTGGCGCCATAATATCTTTTGCCAGCAATATATTCTGAAGTAAAAAAAGCACCCGGTGAACGAATCAACTGGGAAACAATAACTCTTTCAATGCCATTGACAATAAAAGTGCCGCGATCAGTCATCAACGGAAAATCAGCCAGGTATACCTCCTGCTCTTTTATTTCACCTGTTCTTTTATTAATCAGCTTGGTCTTTACCCGCAAGGCCGCTTCAAAAGAAGTGTTCCTCTCCCGGGCTGTCATTTCATCAAATTTTGGCTCGTCCAAATAATAATCCAAAAAATACAATTCCAAATCACGTCCAATATAGTCCTTGATTGGATTGACTTCGTCAAACAGCTCTTTTAATCCTTCCTCTAAAAACCACTGATAAGAATTTTCCTGCACCTCAATCAAATTCGGCGGCTCAAACGCATAGGCTGTCTTGGTTTCATCAAAATATAACTTCTCTTTTTTCTGCTGATCTTTTTTCCCCATGTAAAAAAATTAAGAGTAGCAAAAAATGATACACAAAAAATTTCTCGGTTTTTTGCTAACCTTAGTCAAACCGGGAATTGTGTACTAATTACTGCTACTATTTTTTATTTTCTGCCTTAAATTATACATTTGATATGGGTAAGCCCATTCTTTAGGCAGTGGATAAGTATGATTATGAATATTAGGGTAACATTTTTAAAATTTTTTGTCAAATTTTTTACAAATACCTTGTAAAAAATTATTAATTAGTGTATTGTAAAATTATATATTAACATGAACTCGCATGTTTTTAATATATATATTTGACTTATTTTAGCCAAATCACCGCAACTTTTGCCCCCGTAGCTCAATGGATAGAGCAACACCCTTCTAAGGTGAAGATAGAGGTCCGATTCCTCTCGGGGGTACCACTTAATAATTTTCAATTTCAGAATTTCAAATGTTCAAATCCCGATTTCATCGAGGATCCTCGACAAAGTCGGGACAATTTTAAAATTTTGAAATTAATTAATTGTTTGTCACCCTGAGGGTGATCCGCCTTCCACGAACGTGAATTATCCAAATTACGACTTGGCGGAAAAATTAAAAATTATAAAATTATATTCATGGTGACTATAGTGTAGTGGTAACACAGCAGGTTGTGCACAAAGCTGTATGTTTACATTTATATTCTTTTGAGCTATAATTACAATGTATGCCTCATATTAAATGTAAACTATGTAATAATAAATTTTATGTAAAACCATCTCAAAAAAAATACGGACATGGTATTTATTGTTCAAGAAACTGTCAATACAAGGGAGCGAGAACAGGAAAATATGTTAAATGTGATACTTGCGGGGGAAAAACATGGAAAACACAAAAAGCATTTAAGAATACAAAAAGTGGTAAATTATTCTGTTCTAAATCATGCCACATGATTTGGAAAAATAAAACAAGTTTAAAAGGAGAGAACCATCCCAATTGGGTAAACGGAGAATTTGCGGGTCGTGGAATCTTGGAGCGTTCAAATAAAAAAATGGTTTGTATTCTATGTAATAATATAGATATCAGAGTGCTGGCTGTTCATCATATAAATCACAATAGAGAAAATAATAAACTTTCAAATTTGGTCTGGTTGTGTCATAATTGTCATCACTTAATCCATCATTATAAAATCCCATTAAAACCATAATAATTATGGTGGTAGTAGCTCAATTGGTAGAGCATCTGGTTGTGGTCCAGGCGGTTGCCGGTTCAAGCCCGGTCTACCACCCCTTTGCCCCTGACATTTGTCAAGGTCAAAGGAAAAGACATCTCCCTTTTTAAGGGAGGTGTCTTTGGGTTTCAAAGTTGATATGCTTGACAGTATTTTACAGCCATGTTAAGATAAGTATGTAATATCTTACTTTTCTTACTAATAGTCAAATATATGAAAAACACAAATAAAAAAGGTATTTGCCAAAAAAAACGCGCGTTCTTTGGTATGGTTACCGTAACTAATAAAGGTCAAATAGCTATCCCCTCTGAAGCCCGTAAAGAAATGGACATAAAAACTGGCGATAAATTGCTGGTTATTAAGCGGGCTGACGGCAAAGGGATTAATTTAATTAAGTCAGACACGATTGACGATTTTATTCAAAAAGCGTCGCGTGATTAATAAAAATATGTCAGATGATGTAAATTACGTAGCCGATTGGAATAATAAATCAACCCAATGTAAAAATTGTGTTAGTTTTCAATCAAAAGACGGCAAAAATGCTTGTGTGCCAGAAGACAAAAATTTTGAACAAGCTTTAGATGAATATGGTGAAGTATCACCGTCGGGTCATTGTAATTACTTTCGAACAAAATAAAATAGGACCGCCATTAAGTTGTTTTGGCGGCCTTATTTTAAATCTATGAAACCAATTGGATTAAAAATTAAAAACAATTTATATTTCACTCCAACAGCACCATTTAATTTTGATGCTGTTTTGCACAAACCTTCACATTTCCCTTCGTCAGATAATATTTGGGAGAAGGGTAAGTATTGGATAACAATGTTGTGGCAAAATAAAGTATTAGGATTAAAGTTTGAAAATAAAGGCACAATTTTTAAACCAAAAGTCAAAGTGATAGTCTATTCACAAAAAGACTTGGGTAAGAATTATTCAAAAAGCTTAAAACAAGAAATAAATTGGCGTTTTAACTTTAATAGTAATACAAGTGAGTTTTATAAAAAATTTAAAAATGATAAATTATTAAAACCTGTTTTAAAAAAATGGAAAGATATGCGGCCAGTGGCTGCTAATTCATTTTATGAAACACTGATCATTTATATCGTCCTACAAAATGCCACAGTTAAAAGGACAGTGCAGATGTTGGAAAACTTATTTAATAAATTTGGTCAAAAAATTAAATTTGATAATAAAATTTTATCAACTTTTTGGCAACCAGAAAAAATAGACAAAACAGATGAACGAGTATTAAGAGATTTAAAATTAGGTTACCGAGCAAAATTTGTAAAAAAATTAAGTTCACAGTTTGTTAATGGTAAAATAAATGAATTTGAAATGAGGAAATTGCCAAAAAATGAACTGGAAAAAAAATCTTAAAGATTTACGGCATTGGTCCTGCTTCAGTCGAATATGTGCTGTTTGAAGATTATTATCACAACGTCTTTAAAACCATACCGCCTTGGGAGCAAAAGATTTATTCAAGGATATTTTATGATAAAAAGTTTGTGCCAGTTGATAAAATTTTAAAAGACATTCACAAAAAATATGGAGAGTGGTCAAAGTTGGTGGCGCATTATATTTGGGAAGATTTATTTTGGACAAGAAAACATAAACACATTGAGTGGTTGGAAAAAGAGATTAGATTGTAATTTAAAAAAACTAAATTAACCCTAGCTCTTTTAAATTTATGCAATCTCTCGTATTTCCCTAATCTTAAAGATTAAATTGTCTACTTCGGCAGGATCTGACAAAATATCAGTAATTATAATGAAGCCACATTGATGACCCCTTTGCCCCTGACACTTATCAAAAACAAAGGAAAAGACATCCTCCGATGAAATATCGGAGGGTGTTTTTGATTTATAAAAAATAAAAGTAAGAAATAGTGAGTGATGAAGTGGGATAAAATCTTAAAAAATTTATTGAATTAAATATTTATTAACCTGTCTTAAGATATTTTTTGCATCTTCATAAGTTATTAATTTTATCGCTTCAGCATACTCTAGCCATCTATAATTTTGTAATTCGGATTTTAATAATTTAACTTCAGAATTTCTAACCCAAGCCAAAAAATATTTAACCATTTTATCATATTTTTTACCGTCTTTTTCAAAAGAATATTTTTCAGTAAAATAAATATCATTAAGAGTTTTAAAATCTTTAATACCTGTTTCTTCCCGCAATTCTCGTTTGGCTGTTTCAGCTTCAGTCTCACCTTGCTCAACTCCGCCTTTGGGAAAAGCCCAATGGCCAGCTTGGTGCTGAATTAACAAGAATTTGATTTTATTATTTTGTTTTAAGACGGGAATAATTCCGCAAGATTTGACTTTCATATGCTTTAATTATAGCCTAATTTAAAAAAAATGATATAATAAATTTAAAAATTTGCCAACTTTTATACTTAGCCGTATCAAAAAACCTCTCTAAAATTAGAGAAGTTTTTTATTAACTATTAAAGTTAAATATTTTACCGATTAATATATTGCTGGTAAACACTGGTCTTTTTCCAGACGCTCCAGGGGATAGTCGGATGCACGGTTTTCCCGCCATGTTTGATGGCAGTGACAATTGCTTCAGCCGGATATCCGCCATAAATATAAGCATCACTCAATATTCTCCAGTTTTTAGAAGCCACATAGGGACTACCCAAACGATTATTGACATAGATACGGAGTTCCCTATCTTTCTCTACCCGATATTGATAATTTCTTTTGGGCAGATAATAATTTGCTGCTTGCAACCGAGCGCCAGCAGTACTGCCAAAAACATTCGGATCCCAGCCGTGTTTCATTTCATTGCCATCATTATAACCATCGCCATCGCTATCTTGCTTAAGGGGATCAGTGCCAATCTCATATTCATAAACGTCACTCAAGCCGTCATTATCAGAATCAAAATATTCACTGCCGGCCTGAATGTCCTTAATTTGCGGCGTAGGCGCTGAAAAAGCGCTGGTAGTAAAAGTCAATTCTCCGCTCTCTACTTTCTTGCCATAAAAACTATCATAAACCTCAATTTTGTAATAATAGGTGACATTCGGCTCCAAGGCTTCAATGGTAAATTCATATTCTAAAGCATGGCTGTCTTTCAAAACATCAGCGTGCTTATTATATTTACCTGATTCTAAACCATAATGAATTTTACTTTTAGCCACAAAATTTGTTTTCCACTTTAAAGTAACTTTGTTTTGATGAACCAACTCACCATCAAAATTCGCCGGCTCAATCTGATAAATCTTCAAAGCCGTATTTTTATCCAAACCCTTGGCCGTTTTAAAATTTAAAAAACTAATCTGTTTGTTCTTGCCGCGGTCTTCGGCAATAATCTTTACAAAATAGTATGTTTCCGGAGTTAAATTATATAAAAATATTTCATGATATTTATTATAACTGCCATAACCAGCCTTTTTATTCAGATCATATTCTCTTGTGCCGTAAAAAATTTCCGCCTTGGTTTCTTCATTGGTCGTCCAGGAAACTGCCGCGGCATCTTTTGTTGTTTGCGTTACCTGGGCGTTTGAAAATTCAGGCGCCACGGTATCAATCATATTCTTGGTTGAAAAAGTCTGCAAAAATGATTCCATTATGCCGCCTGCTTTATTGACGGCCACGATTTTAAAATAATACGTGACATCTTTTTGCAAGCCCATAAAAGTAACGACATGCGCTGAATCAAACTGGCTATAAAAATAAAATTTATCCAGATTATTTGAACTTTCCCCTAAATAAACCCTGGCTTGAGTTGGCTCAACTGTCTCCCAATAAATTTTAACACTGCCATTTTGCATATCAAAAACTTCTACATTATAAATATAAACTTGAGCAGTTGCTATTGTCAGATAGCTCATTGAAGCAAATAATATGGCTATGATTAGCAAAAATTTAGTAACTTTGGGCATAAATATATAGTTAAGCTTATTAACCTAAAAATTATAGCATATTTAATAATATTTGTCAACGGATAAAAACTATGTTATAATTATGTTACAATAAAATATATGACCATTAAACAAATTTTTGAGGAAGGAACACTTCACAAAGCTTCTGACATTCATCTCATCAATGGCGAACCGCTGATTATTAGAGTTACTGGCAAGCTCATCCGCCTGGATAAGTTTGGCATTTTTAATCAAAAAAAATTGGAGGATCTGGTCCTCTCTATCCTAAATACCAATCAAAAGGATCAGTATTTAAGCAAGCGAGAATTGGATTTAGCCTACCAACTTGAAAGCGGGGAACGTTTCCGCATTAATCTCCATTTTGAAAAAGGCAGTCCCAGCCTTGCCGCCCGGGTGATCAGCACCAAAATTCCTACCATGGAAGAAATTATGATGCCTGAAATTGTTTACCAATTATCCCGCCTTAACCAAGGATTGATTATTCTAACCGGTCCCACCGGTTGCGGCAAATCAACTTCATTAGCTACTATCATCAGCCTGATTAATAATGAGCGATCATGTAATATCATCACTCTTGAGGATCCGATTGAATATGTTTTCACTCCTAAAAAAAGCATGATCCGCCAACGGCAATACGGCTTTGATTTTTTATCTTTTCCTGACGCTCTCAAACATGTTTTAAGACAGGATCCAAACGTTATTATGGTGGGCGAAATGCGCGATTTGGAAACCATTGCTTCCACTATTACTCTGGCTGAAACGGGCCATTTAGTGCTGGCCACTCTCCACACCCCCAATGCCTCTCAAACGGTTGACAGGATTATTGATATCTTCCCGCCTCACCAGCAAGAACAAATCCGCATGCAGCTCTCCATGTCGCTGGTGGGTGTTATCGCCCAACAGCTGATACAAACCAAAGATGGTAAAAATCGCGTCGCCGCCAGGGAAATCATGATCAATACTCCGGCAGTGGCCAATCTTATCCGTGAAAACAAAATTACCCAAATCAAAACTGTTATTCAAACGTCATCCGATGACTCTATGATTACCATGGACCAATCGCTGGAAAAACTTATTAAACAAGGTTTGATTGACAAAGAAACTGCCAGACAATACTCTACTAATGGCACGACTATCAAATAATTTATCAAACTAAAAAGCTCCCCGGCATAACGTCGGAGAGCTTTTTATTTATAAAAATCTAGCCTTTAAAGTAATGCGTCCTTAACCGCCTTGGCCACACGAAATTTTACCACAGTCTTCGCAGGGATATGAATTGTCGCACCGGTTGCTGGATTTCTGCCCTCGCGAGCTTTTCTATTAACCTTTACCAACTTACCAAAACCTGGTAATACAAACTCGCCATTGCTTTTTACTTCGCTATAAGCGAGTTCCGTCAATTTGTCCATAAAACTGACCACATCCTTCTTGGCCATACCACTCTTGTCTGCCAATGCCTGCATAATTTGAGTTTTTGTCATTTTAGCCATATTTTTCGCTAAAATTAGTTAATAATGTGACCCAGGGCAACAAACACACCCGGGCTACTTTTATTCCCTTTTATTAGTTACCTCGAGCCAGTAACTTATTTTATTGGGATAAATGTAAATTGATACAATAATTATCGCACCTTATTAAGAATTGTGCAAATCCTCTTGTCAACAGGCCAAAAACCAAGATACGGAATACAATTAACAGGGAACAAGAATTATTAAAGTTTGTATTTGTCCAACTCCTTGTTCTTTGTTTATTGCTCTTTGTATTCTGATTATTTGCACTCTCCCCAATTTTTACCTATACCCACATCTACCACAATCGGCACTTTTAATTTATAGACCGTTTCCATTTCATCTTTAATTAATTCACTGGCTTTTTTAACCAGCCCATCTTTTATCTCAAACACCAACTCGTCATGCACTTGCAATATCATCCTCACTGCGTCAGCTGAAAATTCTTTTTCAATCAATTTATCAACTTCAATCATAGCCATCTTGATCAGATCAGCGCTTGAACCCTGGAAAGGATGATTCAAAGCCATCCTTTCCGCCTGTGCTCTCAAGCCCTGATGATCCGCGTTAATTTCCGGCAAATACCGTTTACGGCCGAACAAAGTTTCCACGTATTCCTGGGAATGAGCCAGGGTAATCGTTTCTTCTAAATATTCTTTCAAATCGCTATAAACGTCAAAATATTTTTCAATAAATGCCAGCGCCTCCTCATAACTCACTCCTGTCCGCTGCGCCAAACCATGCGCCCCCAAGCCATACAAAATCCCAAAATTAACCTCTTTTGCCTTGCGCCTCATCTCTGATGTCACTTTATCTAAAGAAACTTCAAAAACTTCGGCCGCCGTCCGCGCGTGAAAATCTTCTTTTCTTTCAAACGCCGCTATCATTTTTTTATCGCCGCTCAAGGCGGCCGCAATCCTTAACTCAATCTGCGAATAATCCAAAGCCGCGATTTTATAACCAACTGGCGCCACAAATGCCTGCCTGATTTTACGGCCCAACTCCGTGCGAATCGGAATATTCTGCAAATTTGGATCAGACGATGATAATCTGCCAGTGGCGGTGACCGTCTGGTTAAATGAAGTGTGAATTCTTTTATCCGCCGGGTTAATCAGCTGCGGCAAGGCATCAGTATAAGTGCTTTTTAACTTGGCCAGTTCCCTGTGCTCCCTGATCAAATCAATCAGCGGATGTCTGCCTTGCAATTTATCAAGTTCCACGGCTGCCGTGGAAATGCCAGTTTTAGTCCTGGCAAGTCCGGCGGTTGAAATATTTAATTTATCAAATAAAATTTCCTTTAATTGCAGCGGCGAACGGACATTAAACTTCATGCCAGCCATTTTAAAAATTTTGGCTTCTAAACTATTTATTTTTAATGCCAATTCCCGACTCATCTTCTTTAAAAAATTAACATCAATCATCACCCCGTTTTTCTCCATTTTAGCCAACACCCGAATTAACGGATTTTCAATATCTTCCAGCAAATCCAATAAATCATTCTTAAGCAGCTGCTTTTTTAACTTTTCATACAACCGCCAGGTATAATCAGCATCCTCGCATGAATAATCAGCTACTCTGGCCACGGCCACTTGGCTCATATTAAGCTGGTCTTTGCCTTTGGGGCCGAGCAGGCTTTCAATCGCCGTCATCTCATAGCCGAATTCCGTAAATGCCGCGGCGGCCAGACTATGCTGCCTTGAACCAGGATTTAATAAATACGACGCCACCATCGTATCAAAAGCAATGCCTTTTAATTCAAAGCCAGCTCTGGCTAAAGCTTCCAAATCAAATTTAATGTTATGCCCAATTTTTTTAATTTTCTCGTCAGCTAATATTTTATTTAACTGATTATAAAAAATTCCTGATGGCTGTCCGCTAATTTCTAATTTCTCAATTGGCAAATAATAAGCGCTGCCGGCTTGCCATGAAAAACTAACGCCCAGCAAATTTAAGCGCCAGGGATCAACACTATCTGTTTCCGTATCAATGGCAAACTCTTTTTGTGGCGCTAATTTTTCTAAAAAATAATCGCGTTTATCCTGGTGATCAAGCAACTCATAACCCTGTCTGATCTCAAATTTATTTTTCCCCCCGCCCGGCTGATTCCCCTGATTAAAAAGCGAACTCTGTCCCTTAATAATTATTTTTTCCGCTGCCGGAATCCTGCCAATCAGAGATTTAAAATTCCATGTCTGAAACAGCTCTACTAACCGCGCGGCATCAAACGGCTGAACCCGCGTCTCAGCCAGATTAAAATCCATTTTAACATCACATTTTATCGTCGCCAGCCTCTTGGACAAAAACGCCTCTTTTTTATGATTAATTAATTTTGTATAAACGGATTTTTTAATGCCCTTCATTTCTAACGCCTGATTTCTAGCTTCTGCCCCAAGCTTTTTTAAACCGTCAATAAAATCATACAAGTTTTCAAGCGCCTTAAATTTTTTTATTAGCTCTTGAGCTGTCTTTTCCCCGACTCCTTTTACCCCGGGGATATTGTCAGAAGGGTCTCCTCTGAGCGCCTTATAATCAACCAGCAACTCCTGCCCAAAGCCATATTTTTCCCTGACTGCCGATTCATCATAAATTATAGTATCGCTAATTCCCTTGTGCAAAGTATAAACTTTCGTATCTTCGGCTATTAACTGCAAGGTATCCATATCCCCTGTCACGATATAGTTTTCTATTTTTACCTTACCCTGTTTATTGTTAACTGTATCTTGTATCTTATTGACGATCGTGCCAATTAAATCATCTGCTTCATAACCTGCCAAGGCATAAAGCGGCATCTTAAACGCCTTAACCAATTCTTTAACCATCTCAAACTGGTCATAAAGCTCTTGCGGCCCGTGTTTTCTGTGCGCCTTATAATCCGGATACATTTTATGGCGAAAAGTTTCTCTGGCCACGTCAAAACACACAGCCACATAATCCGGCTTAATGTCTTTTAAAACTTTAAGCAATATATTGGCAAAACCATAAACAGCATTCACCAGCACCCCATCCTTAGTCATCAAAGGCGGCAGGGCGTGAAAAGCGCGATGAATAAGGGCGTTTGCATCAATTATGGCAAGTTTCTCTTTTTTTGTTTGCATATTTTTGGCAAAGGTTATAAAATTAAAGTGTTGAGTTATTCACTATTTAAATTGTTTTAATTATACCAACACTTCGCATAATACACAACAAAAGAGCGTTTATGCGCCAACAGTTCGCATAATAAAGAGTTATCGGAAATATTGCTCTTTAAAACAAATATTTTTAGGAAGCTCTACTAACAAAAACCCAAAGGAGGTATGCCATGACACGCTATACCGCATTTGTTATTCAAAATGAAGACAACGACATTCGCTGCGAACCTTACGGCCAGCACAAAGAAACGAAAAAGTGGGCTGGAGCCGTAAATTTGTATCATGATGGTTTTTTTCATACCACACTACTTTCTTCTGAACCAGTCTTCGAATCTTCTAAAGCATCAATAGCGTATATGGAAGATGTCGTCAAACAAATTCGTGCCGCAGATGTGCTGGTCTAAAGCCAGCTTCCAAATTTCCGGGGAGGCATAATGTTTCCCCGCTTCCTAAAAATATTTGTTTTACCGCTCCACGGATTTTGGCGACGCGCCAAAATAAGAGCAATACATCCGATAACAACGCATATCTGGCTCCAAAATTTTTCATTATTTATATTTCAAGGAGTGAAAAATTTTCTCGATCCAAATTTTCATCCCTTAGTCTGATGAAGGTTTAGGCGGAGATAATTAAACAAAGCATTGTCTGAAAAACAAAATTTATCCTACTAAGTCGGGATGAAAACTTCAGATATGCCGAAACGTTAGGCGACATATTACTCGCCCAGAAAATATATTTATATTTTTTTTATTTTTTATAACTTGCTTTTCCCTGCGCTCTTGGCGCAGGGTAATTCATTAGGGCTTTTTATTTTTTTAACAACGTGATAGGATTAAATAAAGGTTAATCCTACTAAAGATGACAAAATTTTTATTAACTAACTTAAAACATATGGGGTGATTACCCGCCAAATCCAGACGCAGAAAGACAAGGGGCTATTGAAGCCAAAGTAGTAGCGATCAAAAAAATCCAGGCGAAAAACATTCTGACCAAGAAATTAGAAAACAAGCCGAGTAGGAAATTGATGAGGGCGTTGAAGTAAAGTTGAAGTAAATTAGAGCCAAACAAAAATCGACCCCTTTTTTGGAAAGACCTTTCTGCAAAGTTCTTTCCAAAAACTTTTGACAGTTCAACCCGGAGGGTTGAACTAGGGGTTTGGGGAATGAAAAATATTTCGTTCAGCCCAAGAGGGCTGAACGGTCGGATGATAATAAATTTATGCGTCAAAAATCCATCCTATCTATATTAAACATTTTAACGCTTTGCGTTGTGATCACCGCAGTGAGCGTCTTTTTTGTTAATAATGCCCGTTGGATAGGCATAGTTTTAATTTTTCTTGCTATATTGTGCGTGCTATCTCTAATACCTTTTAAGATTAAGCTAAGGTCAATCCAACCTGACATTGTATTCGGCTTAATAGATAATGGGGTTCTCGCAATTTTAGCAATTTTTGGTGGCCATTTTGCTGGCATAGCCGGTGCCATTCTCGGTGGTGTTGTTGGCAATGCCATAACAGACGGTATCGCTGGAATTTTTGAAGGACATTCTGCTGAAAAATTAAGATTACAATTAGTGCCGGAAGAAAGAACAATGCTCAAATCGGCTGTGGGGAAAATGGTCGGATGTCTTTTGGGCGCGGGCATTGTTTTGGCTATTGCCAATCTTGTAAAATTTTAAAAAATAGAGGGTTTTGGCTTCGGCTATTGCTTCTTTCAGTTGTAACATCAAATATACACGAATGTTGTGCAAAAATCACTCACACTAATCATTTTAATAATATGACATATATCGACCTCTTAAGTTATGCAGCAGGAATACTTGTTGTTATTTCTCTACTGCCACAAGCCGTCAAAAGTTGGAAAATAAAATCAACAAGAGATATCTCTTTATCGCGATATGTCATTTATGTTATGGGTTTGATTCTTTGGGTAATTTATGCAGTTATTATTCAGAATGGACCTGTGACAGTTATGATATGAATGGAGTCGGATTAGTGCTCGCCGTTTCTATTCTTTACTTAAAAATTAAACATGGATAACGGGCAAAAAACAACTTACTCCACTTCATTCTACACAATGGGTGCGGATTGCGCTTCGCCTATGGCTCGCTTAACATTGTTAGCACAAATTCCGCGCCCCCACCAAAAAATTAATAAAGTTGCCATATTTCTTCCACCTAAATTTGACTTATTTTTTCTTTCACGGTAAAATAACAGCATAAAAGCATAAACAACAATAATATGCGTAAAATTGACTTAAAAAATGTAGTGTGGAAAGAGGGCAAATACTATGTAGCATGGAATCTGAATACGGCTGTTTCTAGTTTCGGCGACACTAAAAAAGAAGCTTTGGAAAGCTTGCGAGAAGCTTTGGAATTACACTTGGAAGATATTAGCCTTTCCAAAGTTAATAAAGTGGAACAACCTTATTTAGCGCCACTCTCATTAAAGCATGCCTAAACCAGTGTTATTAAGTTTAATACTAAAAGTCCTTTGCAAAAAGGGCTTCTTTTTTGTCCGTCAAAAAGGATCGCATGTCAGATTCCGCAAGGTAAATAATCCGACCAAAAATGTTACCATTAAAATGAGTAGAAAGGAAATTCCTTATGGTACTTTTCAGTCAATTTTACTCCAATCGGGGCTGGAAGAGAGCGACTTTTTCGGCGAAGAGAAAAAATAAGTCAAACTTCTCATACCTAGGAAGTTTGAAATTTATCAGACAAAAAACAAGGTCCCGATAACCTTGTTTTTTATTTATGATAAAAATTAATGCTGGCCGACTGTCACAATGTTCCTGCCGCTCCACCAATGCGCCTGTCTGCCGTCTTGGGAATAATAATTCTCTAAAATCTTAAAGCCGCTTTTTCTGAATAATCTTTTAAGCTCGGCTCTGGTAAAAGCCCGATAATATATCTCCCCTCTTTTCTTGCCGTCTCCTGATGTCCAGACTGTCATCACGTCTTTAAATCCAATCTTTTTACTGTGCCAAATACTCTTTTTAACTCCTAATCGCCACATATTCCAATTAGTCATAATCAGCCAGCCAGCCGGTTTTAACAACTTCTTAATATCAGCCAAAACTTTCAATCGTAATTCTTTTCCCGCGACATGATTAAAACTGGCGAAACAAAACACCGCGTCAAAATTATTTTCATCTAATTTATCCAACTCTAAAATATCTAATTTTCTAACTCTTGCATCTTTAATTTTTTTAAGTAAAACCTCTGAACTATCAACTCCCAGATAATCTACTTTTGGCAAAACTTCAATCAATCTGCCATTGCCGCAGCCCACGTCCAAAACCTTATCACCCTGCTTCACATATTTTTTAGCCAACTCTTCCATCTCCGGCCAAATCCTATCTCTGGTAGCAGAAAACTCACTGCCTATTAATTCATAGGTCTTTTTTGTTATTTCCATTATTTTAACTGCTTTTTTCTCATTCATACTTATACCTTAACATAATTTTTAAATTTTGTAATTTTTAATTTTGTAAATAATTTTTAATGTCTAATTTTTAAAAATTATCACCCTTTGGGTGATCCGCCTGCCACGAATATGAAATATTCGCGAAGAAACTTGGCGGAAAAATTTATATTTATTTAAAAATTATAAAATTAAAAATTTGTCTTGACTTTAACCCATTTTCTTATATAATAAATAGAATGAATATTAACCAAAATATCATCAAATACCTTCTTAAAAACCCTGCCGAATCGGAAAGGGATATTTTATCTGCCAAAAGAAAATTCTGTAAACTTTATGACATTGCTGGCGCGCCGACAAATGCCGAACTTCTGGCAGAATATAATAAACAAAAAATTAATAATCCGGCATTGCACCAACTGCTACGTAAACGAAGAGTGAGAACTCTTTCTGGCATTGCCCCAATTGCCGTGCTGACCAAACCTTATCCCTGTCCGGGGAAATGCGCTTATTGCCCTAATGAAAAAGCCATACCCAAAAGCTACCTGGCCAATGAACCGGCAGTGATGCGCGCCATTTTATGTAAATTTGACCCGTATAAACAGGTCCAGCTGCGTCTGCGGGCTCTGGCTAACAACGGCCATGAAACAGATAAACTTGAATTAATTGTCATGGGCGGTACCTGGTCATATCTGCCAGAGAGTTACCAAATATGGTATCTCAAGGAATGTTTCAGGGCGGCTAATGACTCTCCAAAAAATATTAAACGTAGAGACGCGATTTATCGCGTCTCAAAAGATAAAAGAGACGCCATAAATGGCATCTCTACGCAACTTAAAAAAGAACAAAAAAGAAATGAGGCCGCCCAAAACAGAATTATTGGCCTGACACTGGAAACCCGCCCGGATTTTATTGATGAAAAAGAATTATGGAAAATGCGCCAATACGGTTGTACCAGAATTGAAATTGGCGTGCAGCATCTTGATAACCGAATATTAAAATTAAACCAGCGCGGCCATGATGTTGCCACGACTATCAACGCCACCAAACTTATGCGCCAATTTGGTTTTAAAATCACTTATCATATGATGCTCAACCTGCCGGGATCAACTCCGGCCAAAGATTTTAAAATGATGAGGGATATTTTTGAAAATCCAAACTACCGGCCTGACCAAATAAAAATCTATCCCACCGTTGTCTCAAAAAACTCCCTGCTCTACCGCTGGTACAAACAAGGCAAATGGAAAAGTTACACCACAAAGCAACTGGTAAATTTGCTGATAAAAATAAAATCAATCACTCCTCCCTGGGTGCGCATTCTCCGCGTCATTAGGGATATTCCCAAAGAATCAATCATCGCCGGCAATAAAATTACCAATATGCGGCAGATTATTAAATCGGAAATGGAGAAAAAAAAGATTGAATGCCAATGCACTAGATGCCGGGAGGTGGGACGCCAAGAACAATTTCCAATTTCCAATTTCCAATTTCCAAAAAAATTACAAATTACAAATTACAAAATTGCAAAACGAAAATATAGAGTATCAAAAGGCACGGAATACTTCTTGAGTTTTGAGTCGCCAGACAAAAAAATTCTTTATGCTTTTTGCCGGCTTTTTCTACCAAAATTAACAATGAAGCAATGCAACAATAAAACAATACCACCTTATAATACAGCACTTATCAGGGAATTGCATACCTATGGTCAATTAGCGCCAATTGGTCAAATTGGGAATATCCAACACCTTGGTCTTGGCAAAAAACTATTAGCCCAAGCCGAATCAATCGCCCAAAAGCAAAACTACGACAAACTCTCCATTATTTCCGGTATCGGCGTCCGCAACTACTACCGCCAGCTCGGCTATCGACTGGAAAATACCTATATGGTTAAAAAAATATAAATCTGCTATAATAAACCTGCTTAATAATTAAGGCAAACCTTATGAACAAAGCGCAAAACCCACAATCAATCAACCAAACCAAAGCAAGTGAAATTGGCTTATTTAAAACAATGATTGCTTCTGGCCCGGTAATTATCCAGAAACACAAGGGCAAACCTCAAACCCTGCTTGTCAAACATGGCGACAAACCAGTTGATGAATTAAAATGGAAATTTTGCGGCGGCAAATTACTCAAAGGCTGGTCGCTTGAAGAAAATGCTGTGCGCGAAGCTAAAGAAGAAATTGGACTTGAAGTCAAAATAATTGGCATCCTGCCAACTATGGCATTGTGGCAAGAAATACCTGAAACAGGCGCTGAAAAACCGGAATTAATAATTCTCATTCATTATTTAGCTGAAATTAATAATGAACCTAGAAAAGGCAAAGAAGTTCTAGCTATGCAATGGTTTGATATTAATAATCTGCCAGCTGATTGCGCGCCAAATATTAAACCGATAATTGAAGCTTACAAAAAAATAAATAAATAAAATCTCCCCTCCTTTAAAAGGAGGGGTGCTCCGACGAGTGAAGCGACGTCGGAGCGGGGTGGTAAAAATTTATTAATATTCATACCCCTCTGTCCCCGACATAAAGTCGGGAACACCTCCCCTTAATAAGGGGGGGGGAGACAAATATTTTATGAATTACACTCATCTTAAAAAACAAGACCCTGAAGTCTGGAATATTATCAAAGCTGAAATGGTTCGCCAAGCTGACGAGCTGGAAATGATTGCTTCAGAAAATTACGTTTCCCCGGCAGTGCTTGAAGCCATGGCCACGGTGCTGACTAATAAATATTCCGAGGGCTATCCCGGCAAACGTTATTACGGCGGCAACCAAATTATTGATAATATTGAAACCCTGGCAATTAAACGCGCCAAAAAACTATTTAAAGCAGAACATGTCAATGTCCAGCCTCTCTCCGGCTCACCGGCCAATGCCGCAGTCTATATGGCTTTCCTCAAACCAGGCGATAAGGTCCTAGGCTTAAAACTTGACCATGGCGGCCATCTTTCCCATGGCCATCCAGTTAATTTTTCCGGCATGCTCTATAACTTTGTCCAGTATGAGGTAGATAAAAAAACAGGTAAAATCAACATGGAAGCTGTCAAAAAACTGGCTAAAAAAGAAAAACCCCAAATGATTGTTGCCGGCTATAGCGCCTATTCCAGGGAAATAGAATGGAATAAATTCCGTAAAATTGCAGACGAGGTAGGGGCTTTTCTCTTTGCCGACATTGCCCATACCGCCGGCCTGATTGCCGCCGGCCTGTTAAAAAATCCAGTGCCAATTTGCGACGTTGTTTCCACTACTACCCATAAAACCCTGCGCGGTCCGCGAGGCGCAATTATAATGTGTCAAGAAAAATACGCCAAACAAATTGACCGTTCGGTTTTTCCCGGCATGCAAGGCGGTCCGCATGACCACATTACCGCGGCTAAAGCCGTGGCTTTTGGCGAAGCCTTAAAACCGTCATTTAAAAAATATGCCGCTCAAATTATTAAAAACTGCCAAACTCTGGCGGCTGAATTGCAAAAATTAGGCTATCAAATAGTCTCGGGCGGCAGTGACAATCATTTAATAGTCGTTAATCTGACCAACCAGGGATTGACTGGCAGAGAGGCGGAACAAACTCTTGAGCAAGTCGGCATTTCTGTCAACCGCTCAACTATTCCCAATGACCCTAATCCACCAATGAATCCTTCCGGCATCCGCTTGGGCACGCCAGCACTTACCAGCCGCGGCATGGGCATATCTGAAGTTAAAAAAATTGTCCAGCTGATCAACCGGGCAATTAAAAACCGCGGCAATAAATCACAACTTAAGAAAATTAAATCTCAAGTCAGGTCACTGTGTAAAAAATTTCCCCTGCCGGGAATAAACAAATGAATGAACTAGTGCCGAGGCGTTGCTCTTAAACACATGAAACTCATCAACGGTCAAAAAATTTCCAATAAAATCTTAACTGGACTCAAGGGAAAAACCAAAAAACTAAAAATAAAACCCCTTTTAGCCGTTATTTTAATCGGTAAAAATCCAGCCTCCCATCTTTATGTCAAAATCAAAGAAAAACGCGCCAAAGAAATAAACATCGGCTTTAAAAAATATTTACTGCCTGAAAAAACCAAACAATCAAAAATCATTGGATTAATAAGTGAATTAAACAATAATCCAAAAATAACCGCCATCCTGGTGCAGCTGCCTCTGCCCAGACATCTTGATACAGATAAAATAATTTTAACTATTGATCCTAAAAAAGATGCCGATGGCATCCACCCCAAAAATCTCAATCAATTAAAACGCGGCCAAACCCCCTTAATTCTCCCAGCCACCACTGGCGCCATTATTGAGGCTTTAAAATCAGTAAATTTAAAAAATAAATCGGTTGCCATAATCGGCAAAAGCAAAATTGCCGGCCTGCCAACATATTATTATCTTAAAAAACGTGCCCGGCAGACTAGCATCTATGACTCCCAAACCAAAAACCTGCCTAAAAAATGCAGACAAGCTGACATTTTAATTGTCGCCATCGGCCGGCCGAATTTTATCACGGCAAATTATGTTAAAAAAAATGCTGTTATTATAGACGTGGGTATAAATAAAGTAAACGGCAAAACAGTCGGCGACGTAGATTTTGACAATGTTAAAAAAAAAGCCGCCTGGGTTACTCCTGTTCCAGGCGGTATTGGACCAATCACTGTGGCAATGCTTTTAAAAAATGTTGTCTGCATAAAAACAAAGCAACATTAAAAAAAGAATGACTGATATTAAAGCAATAAGCCCGGCTTTAACCTCCACTCTAGTTACTCTTTGATTTGGATCAAGATTATTTTCATCAGTGCACATATCAATAAAGATATGACATACATTAAGAATTCTCCGTAACATTTTATTCCTCCCTCTAAAATTGATTTTAAAAAAACCAGTTAAGACTTTTGATTTTATCGTAGCTGGTATTTTAAATTTTGGCAAGGTCATAAACTGTAACATGGAGCAGTGCACCAATTTGACAGCTTATGTTTAAAATGTGTTATAATGGAAGTGACATAAAGGTCGAGTTAATATAGTGGTTAATTTGATTTAATCGTAGATTATTTAATAATTTAAAAATATTTTAAATTTATGAATCGCGACAATCCAATCGAAGAAAAAACCCCAGATGTCGAACAAAAAGACAAAAAAAACGATTTAAAAAAGTATTATGAAATCCTAGATAATAGAGGGCCTATTATGCCGAATGATTTCAAAACCGCCATTCAAATGGCCGCGGACAATTATGAGGATGATCCTGAAATGGCCGCAAGAATTCTGCATCTAATACTGGCCAGAACAGAATTAGATGTCCTGGCCGTTTTATATGACTATAAGGGAATGCTTAAGCTGGCTGAACAAATCGGCCCGTGGGCTGTGGAAAAAGTCAAGGAACTAAAAGGTGATAAATAGCGGCGCTGCAGTTGAACATAGCAAAGGAGAATAAAATTTTTATTGAGTCTGTTTTTAAGTATCTTGGTTTTATTGTTTTAACCAGCTATTTTTTGGTCATAGTTTGTCATATTGAATTCTGTTCAAATTCAGATAATAATGATAGACTGTTTTGTTATGTCAAAACAACAAAACCAAATTAATAAAGACTTCTGGCTTAACCTCTGGTCAATTTTAAAACCATTTCAACATCGGATGATCTGGCTTTTTGTCATGGTCTCGCTTTTTGAATTATCCCGCCTAGTCAGCCCTTATTTTTTAAAACTTGTCATTGAACATATAGAAAATTTTGACCAGCGAAAAATTAAGGAGCTCTTGGTTTTAATCGCCTTAATTTTTGTCTCTGACGGCTTTTCAACTCTGATCCATTACTATAAAGACCGCCGCATTTTTGATTTTCTGATTGATATGGAATATTACCTGCCCATCACTCTGCAAAAAAAATTGATTTCCCTATCGCTTGGCTACCACGAACGGGAAAATACGGGCAATAAAATCATCAGGGTCCAGCGCGGCGTAGACAAACTGACTGAACTGATGACTAATGCCACTTGGGAATTCTGGCCGACCGTTGCCAGCATTACTTTCACTTTTATCCTAATGCTCTATTTTAACTGGCGGGTGTCATTAATTTTCATCGTTTTTATTCCCATTTTTCTGCTCATCACCTTTGCCATGAATAAACGGGTCAACCCGATGAGAAGAACCCGCCATGAAGAATACGAGAACGCCTCCGGCATCCTCGGCCAATCAATCATAAACATCTACACCGTCCAATCTTTTGTGGCCGAACTTAAAGAAACCAAAAAATTCCAAAACATCCGCGACCACATTAAAAAAATAGAAGGCCGGGAATGGCGCCTGGTTCTCAATTACAATGTTTTAAGAGGCTTCATTATTGATTTCGGCAGAATCGCCGTTATCTTCTACGGCGCTTTTCTAGCCTGGCACGGCAGTATTTCCATTGGCTCCTTTGTCTTTTTTATTACCCTGTCTGAAACAGCTTACCACTCTCTTTTCAGAATTTCCCGCACTTATGACCACTTAATTGAGAGCTCAACCGCTGTTGAACGGGTTACTAGGCTGCTGGATGAAAAAAGTTCTCTTACCAATAACCCGCAAATCAAGTTGAAACACCCCCTCCGTGGCCAAATAAAATTCAGCAATGTTTCCTTTTCTTATCATAAAAAAAGCAAGACCCCGGCCATCAGCAAGGTTAATTTTGAGATAAAGCCTGGGGAAACCATCGCGCTTGTCGGCCCGTCAGGCGGCGGCAAAACCACCGTGGTAAAACTGCTCTACCGCCACTATGACGTAGCCAGCGGCCATATTCTTGTTGATGGCAGAGACATCAGGGATTATGACATTCACCAATACCGGAAAAATTTAGCTATTGTTCCCCAAGACGTTGAAATGTTCAATACCACCCTGAAAGAAAACATTGCCTATGGTAAAACCAACGCCACGTTGGCTGAAATTAAAAACACCGCTCAAATTGCCAATATTGATTTCATTGATACTCTTGACAGGGGCTTAAACACGCTTGTGGGCGAACGGGGTATCAGGCTCTCCGGCGGGCAAAAACAACGGGTGGGCATTGCCCGCGCCATTCTGGCCAAACCAAGCATACTCATCTTTGATGAAGCCACTTCAAATCTTGACAGCCACTCTGAAAAATTAATCCAGGCTTCAATCGAACGTATTGCTAGAAAACAGACGATGATTATCATTGCTCACCGCCTGTCCACTGTTATTGGCGCAGATAAAATTTTTGTCATTGATCAAGGCCGGATTATAGAATCAGGCAATCATCAGGAACTGCTCAAAAATGAAAAGGGGCTTTATACTGATTTACTCAAATTACAGGCACTGGGAGAATTAAAGTAAACCCCGACTCAATCGGGGTTTTATGATTAACTTAAATTATCTGCCCATCACATTTTTCATCCAAGCCTGCCAGTTTTCACTCCCGGTGTCATCATTCTTATTTTTATATTCTATCCAGAAATCTTCGGGTTTCTTTACCTGAATCCCCTGATATTCTCCAATTTCCCATAAATGGCAATCATTGGAAATAATATACTCCGCCTGGCCCGCTACGGCCGCGTCAAAAAATTTATTATCCTGCTGATCATATTTAACTACCCGGATTCTAGTCTGTGGTTGGACCTCTTCAACTGCATAAAAAAACCTTTGGGCCATTTCATAATGGCGGGAATTATTAATTAATTTATCAAAAATCAACTGGTACTCCCGCCAAATTTTATGCGATGCCACTGCCCGGATATTGCCAGTTACTACCTCATCAATAATCCGCCGGGCATAGCTAAAATCATCCTGCCAGGCATCTATTAATATATTAGTATCAATGACTATAGTTAACATAAGCTTGATATTATTAATATTAAATGGTAAATTAAATATAATCAAATTTTAAATTTCCAGTTTTAAATTTTAAATGAATTTTAAATGATTTAATTTTAAAATTTAAAATTAAGATTTGATTTAAAATTTGTAATTTAAAATTTAAAATTTAAGATATTAATCCACAAAAACATGAAAATAGGAATAGTGGGTCTACCAAATGTTGGCAAAAGCACTCTTTTCAAGGCCCTGACTAAAAAACAAGTTGACACTTCAAATTATCCCTTCTGCACCATTGACCCCAACGTCGGGGTGGTGGCAGTGCCGGATGAGCGGCTCCAACAGCTCGCCGATCTTTATCATTCTGAAAAAATTGTCCCGGCAGCCATTGAATTTGTTGACATTGCCGGACTGGTTAAAAACGCCCATAAAGGCGAGGGCTTGGGCAACCAATTTCTCTCTCATATCCGCGAGGTTGACGCAATTGCTCATGTCATCAGAAATTTCCAGGATGAAAACGTCACGCATGTTGCCGGCAAAATTGAACCTGGAGAAGATTTAAATACCATAGAAACCGAGCTGGCTATGGCTGATATTGCCACGATTGAAAAAGTATTGATCAAAATTGAAAGCAAAATAAAATCAAATGACAAAGACGCGCCCGGACAAAAAATAATTTTGAAAAATATTATCATTGCCTTGGACAAGGGCAAAAAACCTGATATTGCTGAACTAAAAGATGATGAACAAAAATTTATTAAGGGCTTAAGCCTGCTAAGTTTAAAACCAGAACTATTTATTGAAAACATTGGTGAAGAACAACTCAATAACTTTAAACCCGTAATTCCAAACTCAATTCCCATTTGCGCTAAACTTGAATCGGAGTTAGCTGATCTAGACGGCACTGAAG
>Ga0210057_1002997_pt1 | contig 23578 bp, 29 predicted proteins | sample CryGeyCG2114_010_2_FD_183968 | JGI IMG/M metagenome (GOLD analysis project Ga0210057, IMG submission 183968) | Groundwater microbial communities from aquifer - Crystal Geyser CG10_big_fil_rev_8/21/14_0.10 (SPAdes) (version 2) | ecosystem: Environmental > Aquatic > Deep subsurface > Groundwater ...
ATTCAAGCTCAGTCTTCTCATGCTACCAGCATATCATCGCCCTTCGGCGATGACATGCTCTTCCCATTCATCCCCGCACAAGGTTTGATTACAAACCCTTGTACGGGGTTTCCTGGGCACTAAAAAACCCGTCTCAATTAAGAAACGGGTTTGTGGAGCAGAAAACTTTACTTCTCGAAAGAAATGGGCGTGGAGTACGGGCCGAGGATGATCTTCTGGACCTTGTCGCCTTTGACAAGTTCGAGATATGAGGCAGGGCCTTTCACGCGCATTGAGAAGGTGTTGTAGTCAGCCTTGCGAAGCAGAACGCCGCCAAGCAGGTCGAGCTTCTTTGTGAAATCGGCGAGCCATTCTTCGTCAGCTTCCCAACCACCCCATACTTCGGCAAAGGCTTTGGCGACAGTTTCGTCGTCAAGATCGCTGAAATCAGGGCATTCCATGTTCGCGAGAGAGGCAAGGGCGCGATTACGAACTGTTTGGGTTGAAGGAGGCGTGTATTTCCCGCCGTGAGCGATTTGAACCAGAAGCAGATCGAGTGCTGATGTCGCTTCGTATTTTTCGCTTTCGAAGGTCTTGCCGACGAGCTGTGAAGCATGTGCGACATTGAAGTGCTTCATCAGAAGCATCACTTTGGAATAGCTGAAGCCGGACGAAGTTGTCCAGTTTGAGCCTACCTGTGCCAGCCCCCAGCTGTAAAAAGCTTCGGGGTCGGTCGGAACGTGATCGTCGTCAAACGGATTTTGACTCAACTCAACAATCATAAAAGTAGTCATGGGTTCTCCTTATATCCTTAGGTTGACTTGTGAGATAATGTACCCGCAGATTGTACCACAAAGCATGCCTATTGTCAGTTATAGGACATAATCAATCGTGCCTATTTGTGCCTGATACTCAGAGTCGGTATCGTCTGAGCGGAAGGAGGGTATAAAATGGTGTCATGCCTGAAATGAGTATGAGCGAGTGGGAAAACAAAATAGTTGAACCTACCGATATAAATTGTGTAACTCCTGATGGAAAATCATATCAATGTGCCATTACACCTCTAAGTCCAAAGACAGAATTTATATCCCATGTTTATAACCAACAGGGTGATTTTATATATAACTTACCGGTTGACGGAAAAATCAACCTCGCCTTCCAAGTTAAAAGTGACGAAGGGTATCTTGTTCCAATCGGTGTTGCGGGAATGGATATAAAAGAAGACGTTCTCGTCGTAAATATGGTGCAAAGAGTCAGAGCTTCAGTTGAGGAAAAAGACGGACAAGATGAAACTGTTCAGATTGCAGATGATGAAGAAATTGAATTTGGGAAAATTAGAGAAGATGTCGAACACCCCATGAAGAATTTGATGCAAGGTAAAGATAAGATTCAATGGCAGAAAATATTGTTAAACGAAGCGGTCGTTACAGCTCAAAAGAACAATCTTAAAGCTGTTCGCTTGTTATCTGGACTTTCTTCTAGATTTATCGGCCGTGGACACCCTTTGAGTTTAGCAGTTTCAGAATACGATAAGGTGGTTGTTGATGAACAAGAAGAATGGAGTCCGTATAACTCTAGTGGAGTCTTAATACCGCAGGAAAATGTTTATAAGATCAAGAATGTTATTAGAAGAATCAAAGAAGGAAAAATAAAAGACATTGAACAAGCAACTGTGGAATTAGGAAAAGAAAATGTTCCCGCATACTGGGAAAAGAAGATAGTGCCTGCGGAGCAGGCACTATGACCGCAAGGTCAAATGCTGTCTCAATCCTTAAATATCAGATAGTAAAATTCTCTCCTAACTAGCTGATATTTTATGGTGAGATTGTTAATTCGAGCCATATATTGAGAGAGCTTCGCCACAATCACTAGATGTGAAGTTGTGGCGAACATATAGATGCGACAGCGATAGCTGGCGCTTGCTCGCAGAGCAATCATCCCGACCGAATCCGAATGGAGTGAGATTGCCGCGGTTCGGGGTACCGAACCTCGCAATGACGATGAGGTCGAGATACAATATTGGTATCGCGCGCAAATGGTTCTCCCACAAGGGGACTAGGTATTTCATACCGTCGCGCATTCAGGCGGTGGCGAACCGCGAGACACGAAGTGTTGAGCGGTGAGCCAATAGATTAATAATTTTGTTGGAACCAAGTTCGAGTTTCGTTATAACAGACAACAGAAAGGGATTCCCCACCCATTTTCGGGGTAGTCGCCCGCGCGCCCGCCCACCAGAACTTAAAAGGTCGAGATTTGGCTACTTGTAAACTGCAATCATCTGCCGAATGACTATATCTTCCCACTTTTCAATATGATCTGAAGTGAAGTCGAACCAAACACGAATGAAATCTTCTTTGAGGAGTTTCCTTAGTCTGCCGACTTCTGGGTCTTGAAGGTATATATTTTCTTCGTCTAAGCCAACTACCACCGAGTAATGGCCGTCTGCCAAGTCGTCTTCGTCGTAATCAGCTCTACCTCTGGTCATCCAGTTTACAATTACAGGAGCTTTTTTATCCAAGGCGGTTTGAATATCTTCAAATAAAGCAAAATTCTTAATATCAACTTTTAGTCCTTCACCCTCAAGAGTTCTTTTGATATCTTCATCTCCAATGCCCAAGTCATCATCTTTGTTGGAGAGAATAGCAACTTCGGCTTCAGACTTCTCGATGTCATAAAAATCCAAGACCATCTTAATGACAGCTGGGCCACAAAAACTACCACGAAGAGTTTCTTGAAAAGGTTTGACGGGAAGTAAATTTATGTTCATTTTTATTTTGTTGGATGTGCCTCTTGGATGTCTATCTCAACCAGATCATCATGATTTCTAAACGATCTGTTTTTGTCGGCATCTATCTTTGGCATTTGTCTGAGTTTAAAATTGTAGAATTGACCCGATAAATAACGTAGATGGATCGCCAAAATAGAGTTAGTTTTTAACTGAGCTCCCATAGGCAAATACTCGTATGAGTTCATCACTCCGCTGTTATCTGGATACATAATAGATTGAGTCTTGGTCTGGTAGTGCATATCACCTGTAACAAGAAGAATTTTTTCTTCTGGATCTAGACTATCAATTTGTTTGTTGATATTTTCGGCCATGATTTTATCTCGCCAGTCTATAGCTTCTGTTTTTTGTGTTTCAAGCTGGCTATTGCTCAAGTCAAATCCACACATCTTTACACCACATTGTTTCAATTTCTCTAGAAAATCTTTGTGAAATGGTGAAAATCTGCCATCTTGGTAAAGCACCTGATCAGCTGAATTTGGATTATCAATTAGGGATTGGGGGTATTCGAAACCAAGAACAACTGAGTATTTGTCTTTTAGAGCGGTATAAATCTCGTAAACGACCTCAGGGTTCTCTTTGACACCATGCATCTCACCAATAGCAATTACCTGGTGGTTTTTTGCTAACTCGATGATTTGACTAAAAACTTTTGGTAAAGCGTACATAAGTTGTATTTTACATGAGAAAGAAATCTGGGTTAGTCATCCAAAAGCTATAGCCTATGCTAACGTTAAGCTTCACCAGCTGGAGTTGGCGAGACAACTTGGTTTTGCACCAATAATCCCGAGATAGCCCTAAGGAAACTATTATTGGCAAAGATGCTTTTATCACTTCGATTGATTCACAATCTGACCCAAATCTTAAACTTGATTGGAGAAGCTCTTCTGATAAACCCAAGCAATGGGCTCCTGACGATTTACCAGATGGAATCATAAAAAAAATGCTTTGCCATGGTAGAAGCATACGGACTCAATTATGATGCTTTTGATTTTGCCCTAACTCCTGACGGGCGAATTATTTTCTTTGAGTTAAATCCGAATGGTCAGTGGGCTTGGCAAGAAATTTATCTTGGACTACCAATGACTGATGCCTTGATCCGTACTTTAGGCTATTAAATTAATGCCACCTCACAGGGGTGGCTTTTTAGTGCCGGCGAAGCAGGCACTATGGCCGAGAGGCCAATGCTGTCTCAAGTCTCTAAATACCCACTGATAAAATCGTTTCCTAATCAGTGGGATTTCATGGCGAAAGTATGAATGTCGTAGCGGTTGAGGGAAATACCGTCATTATTGCCGATGTCCGTCCGAATGATGGAATATATTTCCCAAAAATCCAGTCTGGCCACCGGACTTCCTATCTCCGCCGAAATACTCAAAGATAAAACTATCGAAAAATTATTTCTATCCGCCTACATTCAGGACATGGGTTGGACCAGTTGCGGTTGGTTCTTTGGAGATGTCAACGGGTTCGAAAGACAAATCCCGGCCAACTCTCTCCGTGCCATCGCCGAGATTATGTCCTGGACACCGCACAACTAAACCTTGCATTTCCACCTATAAAGTCGCTATAGTGATCTCATGGAAACGAATCCAGAAATACCACAGCACATTGGTGACAATTTAACAAAACAGCAAATTCTTGAAAACTCATATCCGGATATAGTAAACAGAATAATTAAGAATTCAAAAATATTCGGTAGCGAAATTAATACTTTCGGTATGGTTTTTGAAGATATTGCAGTACAAGAAAGGATATTGACTAGACACGAAACAGAAATGCAAACAGGGGGTCGCCATATAATCGAAAAGTCATTCCGAAATGCAAAAAAAATAATCGGGTTGTTACATCCACCAAGTACTCCAGATTTCGTAAGCGTCATTTTCGATCCTAACGGACAGCTAATTATTGATGAAGTTGTCGATATGAAATCTTCTTATAAAGCTATGCAGAAAAAAGAAGGGCAACCTCAGAACACGATTAACGTCATGGCAGATATCGTCGATATCATAAATCAAATTATTGAGAGAAAAGATGTCGAAGAAATAGAGCCTCGAGATCCTTCCGCACCGAAATTCCACGAAGAACGAATTAAACTATTAAAAGAAATAAAGAATGAAATAGTTGAACTAAGTATCACATCCAAGATAGAATTTTCAGACAACTTAAAGTATGTGGTTGTTCTTCCTGATGGGGAAGAGAAACCCTCCAAATTCCAAGAACAAATTGCCAAAGATATTACCCTAGATGGCCGTACTGTTAAGAAGGAAATAGTTCATAGCCAATTTTCAAAAAGAGACATTCATAAAATCATTGACCATTACGCCGAAACACCATAGAATAAACCCTGATATGGACAACACCACCCAAACCCCATTACCCGAAGGCACCAATGCCGCCGTCACCAGTCTCTTTGCCATTGAGAATCTAATTAAGACCCATATTGCCCATATCGACACGGTCAAGATAGAGCTCCAAAAACAGTCCGAAATGTTCAACGACATTCTCAATAACGATCCGGCTTTTAAAGAAGCCGCTGACGCCGCCAAAGAAATCAACAAGAAAAAGACCGAAGCCAAACAAAACATCCTCAAATCACCTTCCAATGCTTCTTTAAACCAAAAAATCAAAGATATGAAACAGGAAATGAAAGAGCTCAAAAATGCCCTCAGTAATTATCTTCAACAATATCAAAAAATTGCCGACACTGATCAAATCGAGAGTGAGGATGGAGAAGTCCGACAGATAGTCTACTCAGCTCACCTGGTCAAACTCTCAGGTAAGTTCTCCAAATAACAAACATATCCCATAGGGTGTATAATAGACAGGTTAAGCCCTGCAACGGGGTTTTTTAAATGTCAAAAACTCAAAATACCATGCTCAATATCAGAAACATCGCCGTCATTGCTCACGTTGATCACGGCAAGACCACGCTCATAGACGCCTTCATCAAACAGTCACATATTTTTCGTGATAACCAAGACGAAATGAACCAAACCACCCTTCTGGACAGTAATGTCCTAGAAAGAGAGCGAGGGATCACTATTTTGGCCAAAAATATTTCTGTTAATTACAAGGGCACCAAGATTAACATTATTGATACGCCTGGCCACTCAGATTTTTCTGGGGAGGTCGAACGCACCCTAGGCATGGCCGATGGGGCTCTTCTCATCGTTGACGCACAAGAAGGACCCATGCCACAAACCCGCTTCGTTCTAAAAAGAGCTTTTGAACTAAATCTCAAGGTTATCGTGGTTATTAACAAAATTGATAAACCCAACGCCGATATAACCAAAACAGTTCATCGGATCGGCAATCTCTTTCTGGAACTGGCAACTCAAGATGACCAGCTGGAGTACCCAACACTATATTCCGTCAGTCGTACAGGCAAGGTTTTCGTTTCTCCACCGGCAGATTTTAACCAAGAAGGTAGTGTCGTACCCTTACTCGATGAAATCATCAAATATATTCCTACTCCAACCAATAACCAAGAAGGCAGTTTCAAAATGCTTGCATCCTCTCTGGACTACGACTCACATTTAGGACGTATTATAATTGGAAAAATATTTAGGGGAACAGTCAAACCAGGACAAAAGATTACCATCATTGGCGATACTATCAAATCGGGACAAGTTGATAAAGTATTTCTTTCTAATGGGCTAAGCAGGGAAGAAGTAAGGGAAGCTTTTGCCGGAGACATAGTTGCCATTACCGGTATTCAAGAAATTAAGATAGGTCAAACGGTCTCAACTTCGGGTGACATTGAGCCTCTTGCTTCCGCCAGGATCACCGAGCCGACCCTTCACGTCACTGTCGGTCCAAATACTTCACCGCTATCCGGTAGGGAAGGGGAGTTCACGACTGCCCGCCAGATTGAAGAGAGATTAGCTCGAGAACTGGAAACTAATCTCTCCCTCAAACTCCGAAAACTGGAAAATGGTAAATACGAAGTCTCCGGCAAAGGTGAGCTACACTTGTCCGTTTTACTTGAAACGCTTCGCCGTGAAGGCTACGAAGTAGAGGTAGGCAAGCCGGAAGTTATATATAAAGAAGTCAATGATAAGAAATGTGAACCTTTCGAAGAAGTAAATATTGTTGTTCCCAATGAATACTTAGGTACCATTTCCCAAGAAATCGGCAAACGCTTTGGACATTTGATTCGCATGGAACCAATAACCGATCAGGAGACCGAATTTGTTTATCGCATGCCTACCCGTGCCATTCTAGGCTTAAGGTCACTTTTGTTAACCGCCACCAAGGGAACTGTTATCTTTAACAGTCAATTCGTTGACTTCGAGCCAGTTGGTCCAAAACTACCTAAGATGCGTAGGGGGGTGCTAATAGCCACAAACTCAGGTGAAGCCCTTTCCTATGGCCTTCAGGCCGCTCAGGAGCGTGGTATTACCTTTATCGAAGCTGGAGACACTCTATATGAAGGTCAAATTGTCGGAATGAACGCCAAAGCCGAGGATATCGAGATCAACGCCTGCAAAGGCAAACAGTTAACCAATATGCGTTCGAAGTCTTCCGATGGAGTGATTCAGCTCGTTCCTGCCACCAAATACTCACTCGAACAGTGCTTGGACTTCCTCGAATCCGATGAACTTCTGGAGATTACTCCTAAGAATCTTCGGCTCCGTAAGAAATATCTTACCTCTATCGAGCGTCGTCGTCACCGCGAAGAGCTAAAGAATACCTACTAATCTCGACCCTTCACAACGAAGTCATTCTGAACTTGATTCACAATCCAGAATTAAATACTTCACCACCACTTGCTTCACCTTTATAACCGTGCCCAGCTTTGTGGAGGTATTGTTCTCGACACCGATGACCAATCCGAACTCCTCATGGGTTTCTGGACTAAACACGGTGATGTTGGCGATATTTTCCAGCTTACGGAACCTAAGAACCTCATCCTTCTCAAACATTTGGGTGGTTTTTTGTGACTCGGGGCGGACTCGGACCGCCGACCTACTGCTTAGAAGGCAGTCGCTCTATCCAGCTGAGCTACCGAGTCATGTGTGCCGGGAGAGGGGCTCGAACCCTCAAGGGATCGCTCCCACAGGTTTTTAAGACCTGCGTGTATACCATTCCACCATCCCGGCACGCACGTCTATTTTAACTCGTATTGTTTGAGTTTCTCCAGTATGTTTTTCATACTAGCTTTTTCTTTTCCGAGAGAGACAAATAATTGCGTGTCGTGGAGACTTTTTTGCCACTCTTTTGTTCGAGGTCTTTTCTGGCACTACCGGCCACTGATCCACCCAGCTTTGCTACTTGTTTATTTTCAACAAATCCTTGAGCATCTTTGTTTTTAGCGATCTCAGTGGTGGAGGCTTCTCCCAGCATGGAGAAAATTAGTTCCAGATCATTCATGTGATCTCTTAAGTTTTCTCGCTTTAAGCCCTTAAACTTTTTATATTCTGATGGGGTCATGCCGAATGTAGCTTGAGAGATTTCTGCAGTAAGGATCGCATATTCTCGGTCTTCACCAACATTTCTTTTCTTCCATTCATCAGTTAGGGTTTCGCGGATTTCAATTCCCCGCATCCGCTTCTCAATCCACGAATCAGGATAGCCTTTGGCTTTGTAGAGGGCTCTGGTGCGCTTGGTAGCCAGTTCTGGATCTTCAATCTCCTGTACCCGTTCATAACCCACTTTGGCCAGCCAGCGTTTGAATGGTTCAGCCTTGGGGGAAGGGATGGATTGAATAATTCTGAACACGCCCTCTGTGTTGACACAATCAGTCTCATATTTCTTACCATCTGACGCCTCTAATTTCAGTCCGTGACAAAATGTCACGACCTCACTACCTTCTTCATTAAGTCGTTGTTTTAATTTTCTCCAATATGCGCCAGAGTCAATGCTATCCGTTAGCGCCCCACAAACATCCACCACCGAAAACCACCACTCATTCTGGAAGATCAAGAGCAAGGCGCTAGTTCATTTGCCCAGTAATGACTTTGCAAGCCCATAAGTATCGGCGTGTTTGAAATGCCCCATTATTGAGGCTCTGGTTTCTGCCAGTTTTTGTTCAGTAAGAGTGCCTCTTTTCACCTGCTTTATCTTTTGAGCGGTAATTGCGTTCTATCCGGTGGAGTGTGACTCCACGAACCAGCACATGATCATAAAATATTCGGTAGCCCACAAACGGCACGCCAGAATTCACATTTTTGATCGTCAGTTTCTTGGGGTGGAGGGACAAGTGCAGTGGGCAGTCCTGTTCGAGTCTCCACCGAGATACTTGGATTAGTCGGAGCAACCTGATCAAACAGAGATATTTGAGTGTCGAGTACGCTTTTGGGGATTGTCGCTGGTTGATGAGTAGTAACGATGGTGTGGACAAGATTCAAAGTTCTGGGGCATTTCACGGTTTTGCCGATAATTGTCAGTAGTATGTCCCAAGAAATACTTTGAAAAAATTTGCGAATATCGCATTGAAGCACAAAACAAAAACACTGAAATGAAAAAATGGAGGGGCTTGTCTCCAAGGATATCTACTTGTAAAATCTTTCTAAACTGATTGAAAAATCAGAATCGCACTTTTACATTAGGATGTACTCATGTCAGACCCAAAAGAAGGCCGGAGCGATGAACGCAAGGCAGAAATCGACAACGTTATCGGCGAGGAAATGGACGACTACTCACCAACCCTTTTTATTACGGCTGGTTTTTTTGGAAAGGTGAATTCAAAAAAAGGGGTCCATAAGCCAATTATTACCCAAGAAACTTTTGACATGGCACAAAGAGTCTTGAGGAGTAAAGCAAAGAAACAAAAATTCAAAAACAACTATTGGTGGATGGGTCTTCTAAAATGTTGGAAGTGTGGCGGAAGTATAACCGCGGAGGTAAAACAAAGAGAAAGAACCGACGGTTCATTTAGATTCCACGAATACGCTCGGTGCACCAAAAAGAAAGGGGAATGTTCCGAAAAATACGTCAAGGTGGAAGACCCGAGAAACAGCTGAGGACTTTTCCCTACCACTCCTATATTGACCCAACCAAAATAGAAAAAATCAAAGCTAAGATAATGGAGAAAAACGAGTCCGAGTTGGCAATAGCTAAGATCAGACTCAGCGATAAGACTAAAAAACTTCAAGACCTTTTTGAGAGAAAGAAAACACTATTTCAGATGAAAGGGGAAGGTTTGGTTGACTCTGAGAGATACCTAAACGAATTAAACAAAATTACTGTGGAAGAAAACTCTGTAAATACCTCAGATCTAAGTCTTGATGGTTGGGCGGAGGATTTAGACAAGGCGATAGACTTTGCAACTCATGCTAGCGAAATGTTCAAAAACGGAGACAACGAGACAAAAAGGCAAATTGTCCGCATTCTTGGCGAGGACTTAGTTATGGGTGAGCAAAAAGTCTGGTGTAAAGACAAATACACATTTAAGCAGATGTCAGAATGGGTTGATGAGGGTACTGATGGAATCGTGAGCCTGCTAGGACAGAAATCCACGCATGAGCTAGGCGTGACGAATAAGGAACAACAAAAGTGAGCGGGAGACGGTCTTTTAGTTGGACTAAATTAGTTTAATTCAAACAATCCAGAATATTTAAAACTTGCACAGGAGCTTAGCCAATATCAATTTAACTCAATTTAAAGGTGAACTAGTAAAATCGTAATATGCTTAATCAAAAATTAGCAAATCATTACGCCGATAATTTTGAGAAAAAAGTTAAGGGAATACTTGAAAAGTATGGATTAGCAGTAAACAAAATTGACAATAAGAAATTTAGTTGTCCAGATTTTTTAGTGACCAATGGATCAGGAGATAAGGTGTTGATTGAATGTAAATATATTGCAAGCGCTGGTATCGCCCCAGATGGTAAAACTCACATTTCAAACTTAGACCCAAATCTTCCGGAGTCTGACGATATTCCCGTTGTTAGTTCAATTAATAACCAAAGAGAAGCCTTGGAAGATGCTCAAAAACAGTATCTTGATTTAATAATAAATAAGCCTAAATATATAAATACACCCTTTGTCGTTGCACTGGGTTACGATTTCTTTGCTAACTTTTTTAATATTTACCCCAATGATTTTAACGATTTGACTGAATTATCAGCCATAATGACACTAGAAAGAGATGTTGAAATAAAAGAATCTTTAATGAGGTTATCACACAAAGATCTCATGGCAAGGATAGACGATCAATCAAACGCAGGATTACCTCAGCCATCAATTAGATTCAAAGTAATAATTAACAAGAAGGTAACATCCAAATTCATACCCGACCAATTCTTACGAAACCCAATCGTTCATTGATGGAATAACCATGTCACATATCCAGCGAAGTCATTAGCTCCTTTTTGAGTTCTCTAATATATTTTTCAAATTTCTCTTTTTCCTTAGGTCTCTCTTTTCCAAAACCAATTTGATTCCTATGTTCAATAAAATCCAAGAATAAATCCTGACTATCATTATGAAAAACATAAAAATACACCAATCTAAAACCGCCACTTTTACCTTTATTTGCTTCAATATTAGGAAGTCCTGCAACCCAAATTTCAAATTTACAATTAGGTGATACGAAATAGCATTTGTTTCTACTTACTTGTTGTCTTAAAACAGTTTGAGCCCAGTTTTCTATAAACTCAATTGTTTCTTTGCCAACACACTCACAAGATTTGATAAACTGAGAGGTCTTGTTAACATTCCTTACCAAGTCTTGGCTCATGCTGTAGCACTTTGGAAAAAATCAATATCTGTGGAATAGTTGTAGTCAACAATGTCGTAAGGCTTGGAATAAAACCAGGGAGCTTCAAGATGGGTTTGTGTAATTATCTCGTCAGTTGACCATGTAGAAAAGAAGGAACAAATTTCATCAATTATTTTTTTCTCATATACATCAAGAACATTTTCATTTGGATCAGAAAGAGCAACAAAACTATACTTTCCGTTAGCTTTATAGGTAGGATCAAAATCAATCCTAATTTTTCCCTCTTCTTTTAGTCTAGCTAATATTTCCTCAGTGTTTGAAGGTACTGGACCGTAATCATCATGAATGTATGTATCTCCTGTTACGGATTTCTTACGATCTCTATATGAGACAAAATCCAAGTAATAAAGTAGCTTGTTCAGCTTTACTTTACCAAGGTGGGAATTACAGTTTTTTATGAAATATAAGACCGCAGCCTCATATTTACCCTTATCTAGTTTCATTGTGTTCATTTTTATCACTCTATGTTTATCATAGAAATATTGCCAACCATTGTCAACTCGTGGGATTTTATCACAGCCAGATGATTGATGTTATTCCCTTGCTTCAAACAGGCACAAACTAAAGACTAATATACCCACAAGTAAGTCTAATTATGCTGATGAAGCAACATATTTTAAAGTTTAGTTTTCTACCAGTCAAATATGCATAAATAGTATCTTGAATAATTATGCTAGTTACACATATATTACTTGGTATATAGGCAAATTTTATCGGTTGACTTATTTCAAAAACATTATAAAAATATCGCATCAAAAACACCTGATTTATCAATTTTTTCTACACTATAAGGGGTTTAGGTAGCCAATTCTAAAAGTGAGGGGTGGATACCCCTTTGGATTAAAAATGTATTGATATGTAGCATTATGTAGTGTAAAATATACATAGTGATAAAGAATTTGATAAAGATTGAGACAGGACAAACTGTAGAAAGTGAAGAATATAGATAAGAAAATCCGTGATTTATTCAACGGCTTGGATATTAACCAAAACACCCAAAAAGATTATGAGATCAGATCATCATTATTCATTGATTTTCTGAAGCTAAAGGGGCTAAACATTAACACTTTCCTCTTTTATAAAAGATTCCTTGACGGAAAATCTAACTTTAGTGTCTCAACTAAAGCAAAATACCTTACGGTTGCCAAAGTAATCCTTAAAGAACTTAACCGACTAGGTTACCTCCCGACAGACATAACATCTACCATAAAGGGCTTTAAACAAAACAAGAAGCATAAAAAGAATGGCATAAGTGATGAAGAGATGGCAACAATGATCGGAACTGTGGGTAAAATGACTTCCAATCCAAACAATCTACGACTTAAGGCTATCCTAAGCCTCCTCACTTTCCAAGGATTAAGACAAATTGAGATCACAAGACTAGATGTTGAAGACATTGATATGACAAGAAAGACAGCTCTGGTATTGGGGAAGGGGAGAGATGATAAAGAAATAACAGGTGGTGTTGGACTAAAACAAAACGAAAATAGATTGATGGATAGCGCTCAAACTGATAGAACCTTCTCAAAGGTTCCCTTAGGAGCGGGTGAGGGGAGTCGGACCCCTGTAATCAGGTTGGAAACCTGGAGTAATACCGTTATACTACACCCGCAAACAGAGAAATTTTATCACACTCATTTTAGATCGAGAAGGCGTTTCCAAATAACTATCTTCTTTTCAGCATATTTTCAAAAAACTCATTATCTTCTAGCCCTTTAATATAATTTAGCAGCTTATCGTAAACTTCAGAAGTTAGCTCCGGTCGAAAAAACATTCCCGCACTTGTTACAGTATTTAGCCCCATTCCCTTTAGATCTTTCTGAAACTTCTCATAACGACGCAAATCAACCTGCCTATAATCATTATAAGATTCCTTTGTCGATCTAACGCCTAACATAATACGTACACCTCGTTCATTAGAATACTTGCTATTTTGAAAGGTAATGCTGTACACAACCCCACTGCTTACTTGTTTATCAAATATCTGAACATAGTCACCTTTTTCCCCAGGCACCCTTTTATACCTCAACGAAGTAGCCAGTTTTTGCGGCTTTACTTCATTTGGTTTTTCACTCTCGTTTTCAGTCTGTTGAACTTCTCTTTCAGCTCTATTCATACTTGTTTATCCTTATAATGGTCGGGTATATGAAATCAACCTCGAACTAATTGATACTATTTTAACCCACCAGGACAGAATCATCCAATTCAATTACGATCTATCAAACCCACCGCAATCCAATCTCTCAGGTCAATACTCGACAATTATCTACTGAAAAACAACTCTTCATAAAATAAGATAAACTCTAACCATGATACGATTCGGCACCGCCCAAAATGATAATCTGACTGACTTAGTTCATCCACCCAAAACAGTGGAGCCTGCCATGCCAAAAACCAATCCCAAACCACCACCCTCACCACAACAACCATCGGGGAAAGTGATTAGTCCTGGAGGTAAGCCGATAACAATGGGTCTTAATCTGACATCACGGAATAAAGTTAATAATAATATATAGTCACTGTTTATCAAACTATGATAATTAATGAGGTAAAGGATAAATTTGTGGAGTTGAGAGCTAATGGATATAGTTTTTCGAAGATCGCCGATGAATTAAGCATTTCAAAGCCTACACTGATTTCCTGGAGCCAAGAGTTGAAAAACAATATCTCTAACATGGAAACAATCCAGAGAGATTCTTACTACGAAAAATATCGTATCGACAAATTGAAAAGAATAGAATCTTTTAGTGGGGAGATGGATAGGGTTTGGGCTGAGTTTCGCAAAAGAGACCTAAGTGAAGTTTCGACGGACAAATTATTTTCATTGCTTACCAGACTACAACAGTCATTGGACAACGAGATTGAACCCACAAGATTTTATGGAAAGAGAACTCATCTCGATTTTAACGAAGATGAATCTTGGGTTGCTTAACCAAAACCTTTCCATTTGTTTACCGACTTGATTTGCTAGCAGTTTTCATAGACGAGGCAAAGGTCCGATAAAAAATGGAGATCTCTACTTTGAGTATAATCAGGTCATGGATAAGAAAAAATGGGAGGAATTGGCGAATAAGTTCAAAGAAACTACCGACAAAATGGGAATGAGAATTGATTCTGGGATTTTTGATCTAGTGGTTACTTTAAACGCATTAGATTTTCCAACATCGGCTTCTTGTTGGGGACATTTAGAGAGAGGTGTAGCCTCCCCTTGGTTAGATTTTCAACCTAAATTGACCCCAGAGATTCAGACAAAAAAAGAGGAAGCTAAAAGTCTGTGGGCAGAAGTAAAGAAAAAAGAGTCAGAAGGTAAAGCTAAAACTGAAATAGTAAAGATGCTAGATGAGCATCACAAACTCGAAAAAGAAGTAAACAAGCCGATGTTGTTACTTGCAGAAGAACTTTTGAAACTGTTGAATGACTTTTACAAAGATCACTCAAATGAGGCTGAAGTAACACTAGTGCTGAGAAAGATTGGTAACTCCGCAATAAGGTTGGAGAGTCAAGGGTCGATTGTGCAGGAGGTTAAACCACAACTAGTGAAAGAAGAAAATCTTTTGAAGTATCGGAGTGAAATGGAAAAATTTTCGGAATATATAAAAAAAGATTTGATCTCAAACAAATAAATTTGTCGTGGTACAATCTTTTAGTTTAACAATCGTTAAACTAGATCTTTCAAAGGAGAGTGTCAATGGCAATTATTACATGTCCGGAATGTGGTGGAACTGGTGAATTGGGAACTTGTGGCTGGTGTGGTGGATCCGGTCAACCGATGGATATTACCACTGGTGAAACTGTGGAATGTCCCCGATGTCACGGAAATGGAATTGAACCAGGTGCATGTGGCTGGTGTTATGGATCTGGACAGGTTGATGATGGTCTTGAAGACGACGACTAAAACTTTGTAGGTCTAGCTGGCCCTGTAGAAATACAGGGCCTCTATTTTAAAATTCCGTCAACTCGTTCATCGACACTCCTAATGCTTTAGCGATCTTCCACATTACAAATACGGTCGGGTGATATGTACCCTGCTCCAAATGACCCACATAAGTTAAATGGAGACCTGCTTTATCAGCTAATTCTTGTTGAGTTAGCTTCTTACTTCTCCTTATTTCGCGTAATTTCTCACTCAATAACTTAGTAAATTCTCTACGAAGTTTTCTATTCTCGCTCGATGCGATTTGCTCTGGTAGTGCAAGTTTGCTCACAACCTAATTGTCCAGAGTAGTCATCGCACTTTATATAGCGTACTCATCTAATTAATGCTAGAATCTGTCTAAATAGCATTTAGGACAATCAAACTACATGGCCAACCTATTCGGACTCCTATTATTAGGTTCTTTAATTGGTTTAGTCGTCGGTGTGATAAAGCCTACTGCATTTTCGCGATTTCTTAAAAACCCAACTCGAAAAAAGATATTACAAATTTTTGGAGGCCTATTGTTAGTTTCGTTTATTGGTTTCGGCATGACATCTGATACCAAAACAGCAATTAGCGAGCCTACAAACACACCCCAAGCCCTTGTACTGAGCGAACAAGACCAAGTTAAGGCACTTGTTACCGACCAGCTAAAAGGTACAAATAACATGAAACGCGATAACTTAAAAAAAGTCGAGGTTTCCGAAGGTGAAGGTGGCGGATGGAATGTAACCGTTGAATTCAATGCTAACGACAATTTTTCGACCAACCTACGCAAGGGGGGTATCGAAAAGAAAATGTCCGAAATTTATAGCGTGCTCTATCAAAGTGGTAAGGACATCAAAACTACTTCTATAACGGCCTATTTCCCCTTAGCAGACCAGTACGGCAATGAAAGTGACGGTGTGGTCTACAAATCAACCTTAGACAAAATCGAAGCTAACAAAGTGAATTGGCAAGCCGACGAAAGCACTTTACAGCTTACTATACTTCCCCGGGTGTGGACGACTGTAATGCTTCACCCAGAATTTAGATAACGAACTCATCAAGATTATCATAGAAAGAATCTTGAACCTAATACAGAAGGCTCTGTAATGCCCAATAAACGGCTTTGACAACCTCAAACTAGGAGTGAAAGGGGAAAGAAAGGCTGGGAATTATAATCACCAAAGTTACCCAAGCAATATAATCAGCTTAATGAGCGAACCGAGTCAATTATTCACACCAGATTTGCTAATAAAGATTTTAAGTGGCAAATCGGATATAACTCAGGAGGATAAGCCCAAAGTCCTTCGATATGCTATTTATGCCAGAAAGTCACGGGAAGAGGACGATCGGCAGGTAAGATCAATAACCGATCAAGTCTCAGAATGCCTAAAGTTAGCAGATCAAAATGGCCTAAACGTAGTAGCTCAATTCCTTGAAGCAGTAAGTGCAAAAGAATCAGGTAATAGAGAGCAGTTCGATTTGATGATGGAAAAGTTTAAGAAAGGGGAGATTGACGGCCTACTAGCCTGGCATCCTGATCGTTTAGCTAGAAATATGCTCGAGGCTGGAATGGTTATCGATTACCTTGATCACGACTTAATTAAGTCACTTATTTTCGTATCATTTACCTACGAAAATTCTACAATGGGAAAGGTGATGTTGGCCCTTGCTTTCGCAATGTCAAAGCAATATTCAGACAAGTTGAGCGAAGACGTCAGAAGGGGAACTAGAAGAATCGCCGAGGAGGGGAAAAGGATAAACAGAACTAAGCCAGGCTATTTCAAGGATAGCGAAAGATATTTAAGACCGGATGGGAGAAATTATGAACTAATCAAGGATGCGTTTAATCAAAGGCTAGAGGGAAAGGGATATTTGGAAATTTGTAAATACCTTACAGATCAGGGGTTTACTGTGAGAGACAAAGAAAACAGTGAACCAAAAAAGATTAGGATAAACAAAACCAAACTCTCGAGAATCTTAAGGGATCCTGTTTATGCCGGAGTTCTAAAAACGGGTGACTCACGCATAGATCTATGTAGCAGGTATGATTTTGTTCCAGCAATTTCAATTAGCGACTTTCTTAAAATAAACAAGTACGATGACTTAGAAAAAGTCTTCAGACAACGTAAAACCATTCCGGGTCAGAAATCTGAAACAAGTTTAATGAGAAAAATGGTAGTTTGCGGATATTGTAATCAAAACTTCACCGCCTCCATCACCCACAAGCATAGCAAGTCAGGAAAAGAGAGTTGGTATTACTATTTTCTATGTGACACACCTGGCTGTAAATTCAACCACAAATCGGTCAGAGCAAAAGTAATCATTGACTTTGTCTTGGAATTCCTCAAAGGCCTAAAATACGACAACCCTAAGCTATATACCTCATATAAGGAGGAGCTAGGGAAGGTAAATAAGATGGCTCAGGAGAATCTTAAAGGTGAAAAGGGGCAAATCAATCGAAGTCTTATTCAGTCAAACGACAAGATTGCCGAAATAAAAGAATATCTGGTCGAATCTACAGACAAGGCGGTCCAAAGTATTTTTGAGGGTGATCTTAAAGACGAACTGGTCAAAGTGAAGGGGTTAAAAGATAGGCTAAAAGAGATAGAGGCACGAATGAAAACAGGGGAGACTCTTCCGGTAACCCACGAGCAATTTATCAAACTATTGAACGAATTGCCTGATGAGATCGCCAAAACACAAGGTATGGAGCAGTTGGATTACAAAATACGAAAGATATTCTCGAACTTCACCGTAAAAGACAATAAAGTCCTGATGTATAGCCTCCAATCACCGTTTAAGGAATTCCTCGAAAACGGCATAATTTCACAATGTCGGGGTGAGAGGACTCGAACCTCCGACCCCTGCGTCCCAAACGCAGTACTCTAGCCATCTGAGCTACACCCCGGTACGCTAATTATAGCATTCAAGTCATCTTTTGAGGTAAAATAGAGCTAAGTGGCCATGGCTACCTGATGGTGGATTTAGCTTAGTTGGTAAAGCGCCTCCCTGTGGAGGAGGAGATCGCGGGTTCGAGTCCCGTAATCCACCCTTAAATGGGCATCAGGTTCAGATATTACCTGAATGTCCCTATATATCGGACTAATTTCAGAGTTCAATAATCTAGTGTTATCAAAAGTGAGTCCAGAGGGGAATATTGAACTTATCAATACTTGCTTTTGACCGTAATCTGAAACTTCGTATGCTCTCGCTAAATTCTTTAATAATGCCCTAATAAATACAATTGTTGATTCGATATCGTATTTATCGAGTGTGGAATCGTTTACAACTATTTCAGTAGAGAGAATCTTGTCTTCAAACAAAGTCTTTTGGCTCTCGTAAATATCATCTGAATATGTTCCTCGTAAGTGACCTTGAACCAATTTGCTCATCATTTCTTTCAGCTCGAATAGTTCCTTGTCGGCTGTTTTTTTCCTCTCTTGTAACATCTTAATACGTTTATCGTAAGTAGTTTTGAGTATTAAAGTAAACAAATCAATAGCCTCTTGTGATGGCTGAATTTCTTTTAGTCTATTAAGGAGAATTTCCTCAAGCTTATTTGATGAGACAGTTTTTAGGCAATTATTTCTACACCAATAATAGGGATATGTCTTTGTATTTCCTTTGCATATACCGGCAGTAAGAGGTGAACCACAATAGTGACACTTAATAAGCTTTCTTAAAGGGAAGTTTGGATTATCAACTTTTCTTTTTGATCCCATTGGGGTAGTTCTTCTACCATCTAAAATATCTTGGACACGATAAAATTGTTCCTTAGTAATCATCGGGGTATATTTACCCACGACTTCTTCATTAGGATACTTGTCATACTTCAACACCCCTGTATATATAATGCTTCGGAATATTCTGCATACAGTTTGACTTCTTAATTTGTACCGCTTTTTGCCCCAAACAGCTCTCAGTCCCCATGAGTTCATAATTTCTGCCATTTCTCGTGTTGATTTAGTTCCGGTGGTAACCAAATCCCATGCTTTTTTAACAAGCTGAAATTCAGTTTCGTTAGGAATTACAACTTGTTTTTCGCCTACGGTAGTGTTTTGGTAGCCTAGGGGGGCTTTACCTATCGGTAAACCGTCTCTGAATCTCTGGTAGAGCCCTTGGCTGCTCCTAGCGCCCCTTACATCGTTGTCTAGCTGTGCAGACGCAGCAAGTAGAGTTTCTACGAACTTCCCCGTTGGAGTGTCTTCTGTGGGTTCAGTTGCCGACATTAAAGTAATACCAAGTTCAAACAACTTTCTCTTTATGGTTAAGTAATCAGAAATCTGTCTAGCTAAACGATCAATTCTGTAAAACATGACCAAAGCAATATTGTCCTTGTGTTTTCTACAATATTCTAGGAGTTTAATTAGTTCTGGTCTGTTTGCAGTTTTGGCACTTGCACCTTCCTCACGAAATATTTCAAGTATGTTCAGACCACGACTTTCAGCCACTTTCCTGCATGTAGATTCTTGATTGGAAAGCGAGTAATTTTCAACCTGCTCCTCACTTGAAACCCTTAAATAAAGAACGCAGTTCATATTTATATTCTTAAGTATATCTTTATTCATTGTGTAATAGTTGTTTCATCGTTTTGCCTTGATAAATCTTTTTTTCGTAAGTATCAAGAAAACTTTCCGCTAAATATTCAAATTTCGAAACGATATTTTCAATTTCAATATCTGATAGGTATTTTGCCTTTTCTCCCAATATTTCCCTTACGACGGAAGGTCTCATCTTAACCCCCCTCTGAGTTTTAATTCCTGAATCTTTTTATGAAGCTGATCTGGAGAAAGTATCTTTTCCATTTTCCCCGTTCTCTTATCAGAATTTTTAAATTCATTATTATTTTGATATTTACTTTGATATTTAATGGGCTCCCTAGAGACCCAGTTGTTGGGTTTTGCTGATATCCAGTTTGGACTTCGTAATGACTCAGACAACCTCAATTTTCTTCGTTTTCTTTCTCCACCATTTCCAAAAATTAGCCCTCTTTTCATCAACACATTGATTGCTATGCTCGCCCGATTTTTACTTATATGTAAATCTGATGCCATTTTTCTTTCAGATATGCACCATCCTTCATTGTCAGAGCGATATAGAAAAACATTAAACAAGGTAGCTTTTTCGTAAACACCAATTTCGGGGTTTCTCCAAACGGCTTTCCAGTTTCTGTAAAAGGCATCCCACTCCCCCTTATGATTTATCGCGTTGTTTTTCATCTTTCTTTCTATCGATCATTACAGGAATAGTTATGTAGCCAGTGCCAAGACATGCATGACAAACTATTTGTCCCCATTTAAGTGTTCCGAACCCGTTACATACGGGACATTTTTGGGCGACGACAGAAGAATATTGGAGATTGGAGGCTTGTATATTTCTATTCATATTTGACCACTAAAAAACACCGCTTCGATTTTTTAAGAATCTCTATGCGGTGCCTTGGTCAAATGCTCAATTGGAGCGTGGACAGTGGGCTGGCTTGAGTAATTAGTATTTAACTATTTCGGGTGCGGTGAAGAAAAACAGAAATAACCTTTCTATGCTTCTATCTATCTTCTGGCATAATATTTACACACTTTCGTGGTTGATGTCAACTGGACGGTTTTCCAAATCATAGAGGAGGGGGTAGGTATGGTTCAAATCGCTTATCACTGAGCCATGTATATATTCAATACACTTGCACAGGAGTAGCCTTGGACTTGTCTAGGCTATAGCCTCAGATGGTGCATGGGACTATATCAAGTAATATTTACAACTTAGGCATAACTCCCGAGAGGACACGAGCATGATTGGCATAGTCCTCACACACATATTGTTCGGAGAACTAAATTTATATTGCAAGGTTCGGGTCAGAAAAGTAGGGCTCTGTGCTTTTTAGCATCTCTCTCAATTTATCGGGGTCTATTTCATTTTTAGAATTAAAACCCAATAAACATATTTCTCCTTGAGGGTTGTTACCAATCCATGCGTAAAATATTCTGTCCGGATGATCCTTAAATATTATTTGTATATCTTTACTGCCTTCAATTTCCTTGTTATCACCAAAAGTGGCTACAACGAATTTACTTTTGTAATAATCTTTATCAAAAGACTCTAATCCAGAAATGATTCCCTCAACTCCATAATCTTTCCCATCAGATTTTGTCACTGCTACTTGCAAAATACACGCTTTTGACGAGTCATTTTCCAAATAGGCATCAAACGCATGCCTCAAAAACTGAACAGGAAATTCGTGGTATACGGCTTCATAGTTAGTTAAATTTTCTTCAGTTGGCTTCCACTCGTGCTTCTTTTGAATATAAATAAATATTCCGATAATCAGAAAGGCAATTATCAAAAGCAGAATCAACAATCTTTTATTTTTCATTAGCGTTTTTAATCCAAAGACTTAAAACCAAGGTAGATATTAACGATCCCAAAAAAGCTGCTATGAAACCTACTTTATCTACCCAATCCCTATAAACCGAAGGGGTGGGTGTATTTGAAATCCCCAACCAAACGGATACCGAATAAGGAACTAGTATTCCTACTATAAGGCTAACTATACACGCAAGCATCACCTTTAAAAATAATTTTTCACTCAAAATAAAGGTTACAAATTTATCTAACAAATCACCTTCTTTCATTGTTTTACCACAAAATAATCTGTCCAAAAAGGAAGGGGAAACTGTAGATTCATAGCGTTATTAACCCTATCGTTGAAATCCTTAAGTAATTGGTCGCTTTCCTCTTTGGTTAACACAACATCGCCAGTAACTAACTTTTCATTATGATCCAATGCCTCTTTTTGGAGTATGTAAAGATCTTCATAATACTTCCGACCCCATCCCAATGCTTTACTTGGTGTTTCAGCTACCTCCTTGAGTGATACCGTGTATTTTCTCTGACCCTCAAGATATTTACTCGTGTCAGTTTCCTTCATCCACTCCGTTCCTTCGCTAGAATTAGCTTTGCTGAATAGATTCTGAGCGTCTTTATAGGTTTGATATGTGTGTAAAGCATAAATTCGTCCAAGGATATATGCTCCAACTAATACCAAAACAATTATTGATTTAAAAAAAACCTTTTTGGTTTTGATTTTAATCCAAGCGAAGCAAATAAAACTGAAGGCTAGCAGAGTAAACAAATCACAAAGGCTTTCACCGAGATCAATATTATAAAAAAATATATATGTAATACCGTAAACAGTAAGGGAAAATTGCGACGCAAGTGTAATTCCAAGCAAAATATCTACTATTCGCAAAACTCCCGGGAAATTCTTATTGCTAGGAACAAAAATCCAAATTAAAAATGATAAACCACCAACGATCATTGAAAGAACCAATGGTATTAAGATGAAGCCTAACAAGGAATCGTTGTAAGTCATAGCACACCCCACAATAGCTACGAATAATAGAACAAAAACTAACATAAAAAACAACCAAATATTTCTGAAAACCTTTCTTCTATAAGGCTTTTTTGGTAATTTTGTGGGTTCAGATTCGCTGTTCATAAACTGGAGAATTATCTTGATGATACATCCCAAGTTGATATAAAAGCAAGTTATATCTGGTAAAGAAATAGCTATCAATCCTCTAATCTGGGGATATGAATTACAAACCCCTCTTTAAAAACTTAGGGGAAAGGATTGAATGGATTCGTAAAGAGAAGGGGGTAACACAGGAAGAATTAGCAGAAAAAGCAGGTTTACATAGGGCATATTTTTGGGAAATAGAAAAAGGTAGAAATATTTCAATAAAAACCGCTTACAACATCGCACGTGCCCTAGGGGTGAAACTTTCTCAACTGTTTGATTAGGCAAACTGATGATTGTAATTTGGGTAAGCTCGTTGAAGCCTATTAACAGTATCAAAATAAAGTTCAAGATAAAGGGGGTTATCCACCCAGTAGATTTTATGCACGAATTTTTCGTGACCATTATGGTAGATTAGAACCACTAGCCACAAAAACTGATAATTTGTGTTAATTTAACCGGTGGCTAGCTATACATTCAGGCGTGAAGGTTATAAAATACAACTCTAATAGAGGAATCTATTTCTTTGTATGAAAAAAGAAAATGAATCTAGGTCTAATATTGAACTAAGGGATTTTCAATTATTAACTAAAAAGGAAGTAACGGAAATAGTTCAAGAACTAGGAAAACCACAAAATGTGGCTTTAATGATTGATGGAACACGACGCT
>Ga0210057_1002998_pt1 | contig 23576 bp, 20 predicted proteins | sample CryGeyCG2114_010_2_FD_183968 | JGI IMG/M metagenome (GOLD analysis project Ga0210057, IMG submission 183968) | Groundwater microbial communities from aquifer - Crystal Geyser CG10_big_fil_rev_8/21/14_0.10 (SPAdes) (version 2) | ecosystem: Environmental > Aquatic > Deep subsurface > Groundwater ...
AGTTATATGGTGGAGACGTCTCCCGCAGAAAAAAACTGTTGTCAAAACAAGCCAAGGGCAAAAAACGGATGAAGCAGTTCGGCAAAGTTGAGCTAGATCAGCAAACCTTTTTGTCTTTACTGAGACGTGGATAGAAAACTTATTATTTTTTCTGATTAGTGTACTATTACAATATATGATGATTATTTGGGCCATTTATGGTTTAATTCTCAATCTTATTGCCAGTGTTAGCACAATTGTTCCAAATAGTGAGCAGTATAGTCAGTTGAGTGACATCGGAAAAGAATATAAAATTCGGGGTAAGGTTGCAGCAGTATCGCTAAGCAATGAAAGAAATGCTTTATTTTTTACAACGCACAATGATTGGGGAATAGGTAATTTACAAACTAGTACCATTTATCGTCTTGATTTGGACTCAAATACTATTGACAAAAAAAAGATTATACAAGAAGATTTTTTCCCATTAGATATTTTTCTTGATTCAGAAAATAACATTTACCTATTTGTCGATCCGGCTGATAAACCGGAGAGTATTTATATCTATTCAGAAAATTTGGATCTTAACGATAAAATTGATTTAGTTGATGATCCTAATCAAGTTGATGCATTTATGAATAGCGGGATAACATCAGTGATTGCCCTTACAGGTAGAATTGAACTATATATTCTCAAAAATAAAAATGGAAAACAAATAGCAACTTATTACTTAGCTGCAGAAAAACTTATTGAATCCACTTCATTTGTTAAGTTGGAGGATCGAATTGATACCGAGTTCTTTTCAAGAGACGATACGCTAAGAGAAACGGTATACCACGATAACAATCAAATTTTAGTTGTTACTCAGGAATGTAAAAATGGGCATTTTTCCGGGTTTGGCTGTCCATATGAAACATCTCACATTAAAGGTGATTATGTTGACATGGAATTTGTCAACAAAAAAATCATTTTTCCAACTCAAGTGGGTCTATATGATAATAAAGGGCGACTTGTTTTGATAATTAATGGAAAACTTTACATTTCAAAAATAAAGTAAATTAACTAAACCCTCATTTGGCAATATCTTACAATTCTAGATAAAATAAACTGATTTTGTGCATCTGATTGTAAAAGCATTTCCTGATCTGGGCAAGCCTGTTATAATACCGATATGCCTGATATTTTTGACAGCTCTTTGCGAAATGACGAGCAAGAGACTTTAGACCATCAGCGCAAACTCTTGCGTGGCATTAGAACCAAGCGTTATGCTGGCAGAAGAGCGCAAAAGGTTGTAATTAATCAGCTACCTGCCAATGAGTCGACCATGATTAATACTTCAGAAGAAGCAAGTGATTTACCTCAAAAGCACAAACGCACAGTTGACGATTATTCCGAGGTGATGCGTAACGAGCGTCCTTCCCGCAATCCGTTTCAAGCGTTTGCCGCCAAACCTTTTCGGACTTTCTTTTCTTCTCAGCACTCTCAAGAAACAATCATTGTGGTTCTACGCAAACACCCATTAACTCAAGTTAAATGGCTGGTGATAGCTATTGTCCTAGCGTTAGTGCCGTTTTTGTTTAATGGTATTTCTATTTTGTCTTTTTTGCCTGGAACTTACCAGTTTGCTGGGGCAATAATTTGGTATTTGTTGCTGACAGGTTTCATTATGGAATCCTTTTTAACTTGGTTTTTTAACGTTTACATAATCACTGATGAGCGAATCATTGACGTCGATTTTCTTTCCTTGATTTATCGAAATATTTCGACGGCAAAAATTGATAATATTGAAGATGTGACCGCTACCACTGGTGGTGCTGTCCGCGGTATCTTTGATTTTGGCACGGTTCAGATTCAGACTGCCGCTGAGAAACGCGAATTCGAGTTTGAGGACGTGCCTCACCCAAACCGAGTGACCAAGCTGATTAACGAACTAATTCTTGAAGAAGAACGAGAAAAGATAGAAGGAAGGGTAAATTAAGATGATGCTCTTTCAAACCGTCCTTGCTACCTCAGCCCAAGATTTTGTCTCTTTTAGTCAAGATGGTTTGCTTAGTTTGGTTTTTAAAGTCTTGTTTTTATTGAGTGTCTTGTTTTATTGTATTTTTGCGGTCATTGTGATTCGGCAAGTCCAGATCATGAAAAATACCTTAATTACACCCATTTCACCCCTCATTCTCTTATTTAGCATTTTGCATTTAGTGCTAGCAGTCGGTGTTTTTTTACTCTTTCTGATCATCCTCTAAATTAACCGTCAACGTCTGACTAATCATCCAGAGGAGCTACTCTAGACGCGTGTTAGAATACGAAAGATGGAAGAGGTTCTTCGGGTCACTCCAGTCATCGGCTTGCCGCAGTTCAACGGCTGGTCCCATGTATGGGAGCTTAACCTTGATCTGCAAACCAAACTGGTGGTTTGTCTTGCCCTTGAGGGAGACAACGCTACTAACATTGGCCGAGATGTGATTGAGCTCATCGCTCAGTTGCCACCGCGGTCTGCTCAGGGGCTATACCAAGCCTTAAAAGAGGCAATTGCTCTGTGTGAGAATCAACAAAAATCACTTTCTGTATCTGCTGGCATTTTTCACCACCATCAGACAGTGCTGGCCAGTTATCAAAGTTCAATTGTTCTTAAACGCGGCGCCAAAGTTGGCACTATTGTCCAGTCGGAGAATGAGTTACGCATCATTGAGGGAAAATTCGATTTAGATGACGTGTTTGTTTTTTCAACTCAAAATGGTCGCCAATTTATTTCTCAAATTAGTCTTAACTTTGAGCGTGGCTACGACAGTGACGGCGTAATCACAGCGATTGTTCCAGCGCTTCATTCGCTCACTGATTCATCAACGGCAGCACTGGCATTTGTGGCAGTTACTCAAGAGGAACCAATGGCAGAGTCACCAGTGCCAACAATGGAAATTGATCTTCAGTCAAATGATGACCAAGAGAGTCTTGCGATTAGTTTGTCAGCCGGCCAATCGTCATCAAAAGTAAACCAAGAACTATCTCAGACTACTACTTTGGCTCAGGCTCAGGCGGCAGCTGACGACAGCGGTATCACCATTGGTCAACCCTTGTCGTCAAGTAAAAAACAGTACTTTCTGCATCGCAAAAATATCCTAGACACAACACTTCGAGGGTTTGCAGTGGCAATCACTATTGGTAGGCGGTTGGGTCAAACTGGGGTTCAAACTGCAACTCAAATTATACAGTCATTTTCTTCCAAAACCTATCTGGGCGCTCCACCCTCAAAAAAAATGATCAGATTGGCAATACTTGCAGTCGTAATCGTACTGTTTTTGGCTTTACTCGGTTGGTTTTTTTGGGCCAGAAACAAGCAACTTGAAGCAGCTGCACTCGCAATCGCCCAACCGTTCAGAGCTCAGCTGGCTCAGCTGGCTACGGTGGCAACAGTTGACCCAATTCCAGCCAGGCTGATGGCAACAGATTTGATGGCAGCGGTAACAATGGCTCAGCAACAGGCTGAAGAATCTGGTGAAAAAAAGACGGCGGCAGAATTATCAATCATCTTGACTGAAGTTAAAACTGTCTACGATAACATCTCTGGCAGAGACGAATTGACTGAGTTACCAATATTTTACGATCTACGGCTAGTCAGTTCCGATTTTATTGCTTCCCAAGCCACTTTGGTTGGCAATCAAGCCATGTTTCTTGACTCAGAAAAAAAGACGGTCATTATTCTTAACCTCGATACAAAACAAGTTTTTGCGACTTCAGTTGACTCGCTTGAATCAGTCCGAGCAGTTAGCCCGTTCCAAGATTTGAGCGCAGTCTTGTTAGCCAATGGTTTGTATCAGCTGCCGTTTAACGTAGATGCCCAACCCGTGGAGGTAAAAGAGGTAGGCGATTCTAACCGAGAGGCAACGTTAATTGCTAACTTTGGTTCTTACGTGTATGTTTTTAATCCAGAGAAACGGAATATTTATCGCTATGTTAAATCTGGCGGTCAGTACTCAGACCCGGTTGGTTGGCTACTTGATCCTTTAGGTGTGCCTTTTACTAGCGTTGTTTCTTGGTCAATTGATGGTGATATCTGGTTAGGCACTGACTCTGGCCAAATTCTAAAGTTCACTACTGGTAAAGCCGCTGACTTTAACGCTCAGGGTTTAGAAGATCCGCTTTTCTCACCGCTGCAAGTTGTGACCAGGGAGGAACTCAATACTATTTATATTTTAGAACCGGCTAAAAAACGATTAGTAGTGTTGACCAAGACAGGTCAATTTTTAAGAGAAATAAAAAGCAGTTCTTTGGGGGCGGCGACAACAATTTTAATTAACACTGATGGCACTAAAGCCTATGTTGTCAGTGGCTCAACTGTTTTTGAGCTGGCAGTCTAGATGATCAAAATGACCAATTTCTGGAAAAGCGGTTGCTAAGTTAGCCTGGTATACTACCAACATGCAACTAATTAGTAATAAAAAAGCCCGATTTGACTACCAGATTGAGCAAACATATACTGCTGGTTTAATTTTAACTGGCCAGGAAGTCAAAAGTCTGCGACTGCGTCACGGCAGCTTAACTGGCAGCTACGTCAAGATTGTCGGTGGTCAGGCGTTACTCCTGAACGCTCAGGTTAATCCTTATTCCTTTGCCAATACCATTGACTATGAACCAAGAAGAACTCGGCAATTGTTGCTCAAGAAAAAAGAATTGCTCGAGCTGAGTGATTGGAGTACCAACAAAAAGCGAGCCCTTATTCCGCTCTCAATTGACATTGTGGGTAGATACATCAAACTCCAGATTGGCGTTGGCCGTGGTCTAAAAGAATACGACAAGCGGCAAAAAATCAAAGCCAGAGATCAAGAACGAGACTTAAGACGCCAACTAAAAGAAAAATATCCGATTCGCTAAGGATAATTTTTTATGTAAAGCCAAGTGACAACTCAAGTAACAGAGCGGCACTAGACGGCAATACCAATTTTTTGCTAGTATGATTTCATACACTAGCTAATAAGGGAGTGATTGTATGTCGAAACAAGTTTTTTGGCCTGCCGCGCTGGTTGTGATGGGCTTGTTATTTTTGAGTGCTAACTTGGGGGCGGTTCCACAAGAGTTTTGGAATTTATGGCCGCTGCTCTTTATCATTGTTGGTCTGGGCGGTCTCTTAACCGCTGACAGAAAAGAGTGGCTGTACGAGAAAAAAGCGCCTGCTAAAAAGCAGACTGGCGCCAAAAAGTCACGTTCCAAGTCAAAAAAGTAGTCTGATTGTTTTTTTGTAATTACCAAACTATCTGCCGTTGAGTTTCTGGCTTGAAATGCCGGCAGCCGATGGTATAGTTTTGGGTGCCGTAACAAGAGAACAAGGATCATCATGTCAAAACCATTTGCGATTGCTATTGATGGCCCAGTTGCTGCGGGCAAGGGCACCGTTTCTCGGTTAGTAGCGGATCGACTAGGCTTTTTATACGTCGACACGGGTGCGATGTATCGAGTTGGAGCCTGGCTAGGACTCCAGCGGAAGGTTGATTGGAAGGACGAAGCAAAGATTGCGGCCTTGATCACTGAAGCTAGAATCGAGATGAGAAATCCAACTCAGGCTGAAAAAGATAGTCGTTTAACTACCGTAATTGTTAACGGAGAAGATGTCTCCTGGAAAATTAGAACTGAAGCAGTCAGTCAAGGCGCCTCGGCAGTGGCAGTTCACCCTCTAGTTAGAAAAGTATTGGTTCATAAACAACAACTGATTGCCAAGGATCAAAATGTGGTGATGGAAGGCAGGGATATTACTCACACCGTCTTGCCTAATGCGCAGGTCAAAATCTACTTAACCGCTGGGGATACCATCCGGGCTCGTCGCCGTCACTTGCAGCTATTAACTAAAGGCATAGACGTTAGTTTTGAGGAAGTGTACACACAGTTATTAAAGCGCGATAAACAAGATATGGAGCGCAAAACCGATCCTTTAAAAATTGTGCCTGAGGCTTGGGTTTTGGACACCAGTGATCTTTCGATTGAACAAGTAGTAGAGATTATTGTCAGTAAAGTAACAGTCATGCGTCAAAAAGATGAATAACTTATCAAAAGAAGAACTGGCTGCTCATATCGAAGATTTAACTAATACGATTGAAGCCAGAAAAGAGCAGCGAGAAAGAGATCGACAGAAAAAGAAAAATGTCGCCGAGAAAAAAAAGCAACGTCAACTCGTCGAGCGGTTGGTGGCGCCATTGATCTTGATTATGACCGTGATGCTTTCACTTTTATTTTGGCTATTTGCAAGTTAAAACATTGTTGCAGCTGTGCCGGTCAGGTCATGCTTAGGGTGTTGAGGTTGGCTGCTTGGCTTGAGCCACTCGGCAAGTTTGCTTTGGTTGGGTGCCGACGATGTAGTATTCTTCTTTTGAAGATCGGCAGCCTGGACAAGTTGGATTATCACTGGATAAGCAACTGGCAACTTTGACCAAACCGGCGGGAACCTTAAAGATGTGAGGGTTATTTTCATCTAAGAGAGTAGTCATCACTTTATTCCAAATTGACGATGCACCGGTGACACCAGAGGCAACATAACTCATTGATTGATTGTCGTTATTACCGACCCAAACTCCCACAAATCGGTCTGAGGTATAACCAAAAGTCCAGTTGTCTCTCAGGTTATTAGTGGTGCCAGTTTTGACCGCCACTTGCTGATTGGGAATGAATAGGGTTGAGAGTGGACCAAAAGCTGGTGTCCTGGCGGCATTGTCAGAGAGAATGTTTGAAATCAAAAAAGCAATTCGGCTATCAAAAACCTTTTTGCGCGAACAACCTAGCCCTTCCATGGCACAGGTATTTTGATACAGCACAGTACCTTGGTGATCTTTAATTTCCAAAATTGGATTAAGATCGGTCACATAGCCATCGTTGGCAAAAGCGCCGTAAAGCTTAGCCATCTCAACCATTAACACCTCGCCGCCACCCAACGTCAGTGACAAGCCAAACCGATGTCGATCATTCCAGGTGCTGATGCCAACTTCTTCGGCCTTATCGATCATTGTATTCACTCCAATTTGTTGAAGGGTTTTGACGGCAGGGATGTTATATGAAGAAGCCAAGGCTTCTTTTAGAGTAACATTGCCGTGGAACTTGCCATCATAATTTTGGGGTGAATAAGGTTTTGAACCAGGAATATTAAAAGTGATCGGTTGATCTTGAATGATTGAAGTCACAGTGCTGCCTCGCTCTAAAGCCAAAGCGTAGGTGAGAGGTTTAATTGAGCTACCAGGTTGTCGTGGCCTGAGGGTGACGTTAACCTGGCCATCATGATCAAAGTCAAAGTAGTTTTTGCTGCCGACCATGGCGTAGATTTCTCCGGTTCTGGGGTTGGTGATCAAAGCGGCACCATTAGAGACTCTCAGTCTGACCAGCTGATCAATTTCGTCAGTCACTTTTTTCTGGACATCGTTCTGCAGCTTTAAATCCAGAGTAGTCTTAATTTCTAGTCCACCCCGATACAATAAATCTTCACCATATTTTTCTGCCAGTAATTGCTTGGCGTACATCACAAAATGAGGGGCTTGAATATCAATAATGTCGTTGGCATAATGCAGATTTTCATCAGCGGCAGCTTGAGCTTCAGCCTCGCTGATGTAGCCGTCTTCAACCATTCTCCGCAAGACTTCCAGTTGTCTAGATTTGGCCAACTCTGGATTAGATCCAAACGGAGTATAGACAGATGGCGCGGCTGGCAGACCGGCAATGAGTGCACTTTCTGCCAGCGTCAACTTTGCCGCGGTTTTGCTAAAGTAACGGTGAGCGGCTTCTTCAATACCATAGGTTGAGCCCCCGTAAGCCACTTGGTTTAGGTACATTTCCAAAATTTGATTTTTATTATAGATACCCTCGGCAAGGACCGCTAAAATTGCCTCCCTAATTTTTCGGCGCAGAGTTTGCTCGGTGGTCAGTAACCGGTTTTTAACCAACTGCTGAGTGATAGTTGAGCCACCTTGGGTTGTCAGTCCTTGTGAGTTGGACAAAAGGGCTCTAAAAATGCCAGAGATTGAAATGCCATGATGAGAATAAAAATCTTGATCTTCAATTGCTACAGTTGCCTTGATTAAGTACGGAGAAATTTTTGACAGTGGCACGATCGTTCGGTTTTCTTCTTCGTAGAGTCTGAACAAGACTTCGCCATTGCGATCCATGATCCGCGTTGTCAACGGCGGAGTGGTCAGACTTAAAGCCTGAGGATCAGGCAAACCAACAAAGATTAATTCGTTGGTAAACCAAGTAAAAATCAAGATTGCAGCGCTTAAAAACAGAGCCAATGCCGTATGGAACGGAAATAACTTGACGGTGTAGTAAAAAGGCCGACCCAAAGCGGCAAAAAAGCTTTTAAGGCTGGTAGAAGTTTGGGTGGAAAAGTCTTCTGTTGGGGCGCTAATGGTTCGTCTAAAACTCCAGCTTTGCTTTCTGTTCCAGCGCGCAATGCCTCGACTGATTTTGACATAGGGACTAATCGAGATGGCATAGGTAACATCAACAAACCGCTGGTATTGGTGCGCCAACCCAATAATCCAGCCCCAACCATCAGCCAAGGCAGGCCAGAACCGACGTAAACCAGCATGACGGGCGAATGACGGTTTTAACTTTAATTGCTGAGCGATTTTCCAAGACAATAGTTTTTCTTGTGAAAAAATGGTTCCGGACAGTTGGCGAACGGTAATAGTTTGAGCAGGAGAACTAAACGTAGCCTTTTTTTGTTGAGCATAGGTTAATAAATGTTGACGGTAGTAGCGAATTTTGACAACTTGGTCACTTTGCGGCCTAAATTTTTGTGAGCCGCTAGTGTTTTTTCTTGTCCCTGCCATTAGGGGCGATAATAGCACGACCCTGGACGTCCGACAATGATTTTTTTCTCGAAAAATGAAGAGTTGTTATATTAGACTTGTTGCGAAACAACAATCACTGCACAATGCCAAAAAATAAGAACCGTGATTACTGAATTTTCCGATTGATTACATCCCACAACTCCCTGGAATCGTCTTCGTAACCCAGCGCCCAAATGGCGATACCGCCCAGATCAAGCTGGTTGACATAATCCAGTTTATACGAGATTGACCGAGAATTTTCGTAGTACAGAACATAGGTCTCGCCGTCTTTAATATAGGAAAGATACGGGGAGAGGGCATCTTCATTCCAACCTTCTTGGACTTGGAGCGCATCTTTTTGGGCTAGCAGTTCTTTGACTCGGTCGATTTGAGCAGTTGAGCCAGTGTCCGGAAAAGTGTGTGATTGAGCCTCCCGGCTGGTAGTTTGCCACTCATACCCATAAAAAGGAATACCCAGCAAAATTTTATTGGCCGGGACTTTAGTTACATATTCTTGCAAATGCTGGTTGATGTCGCTGTCCCAAAGATCTTTGCCGCCAAACAACGGCGCCACGGGGCCAGCTTGGGGTGAGCTGCGGCGGTGAAAGTCATAGGCCATCACCACAATGTAATCCACATTGGGCTCAATCTCTTCAATATTCCAGATTTGCTGATCATTTGAAGCACCGGCGTACATGTCAATTGATAACTGAACCGAATCATAGCGGGCGTTTAAGTGATTGCGCAGAGCTTGAATAAAACTGGCTAAATTATCCTGGAGTGATACGCTATTTGTACCGGCGTACTCAATGTCCAGATTAATGCCATTGACAGGGTAAGCTAGGATCATTCCGTCCAGTGATTCCATAAATTTTGTTTGAGCAGTTGGCGAACTCAGAAAACTAACAATGTCGTCGCCGTTGAACTGTGAGACCACAATTTCTACCGATTTATTCTTCTCTTGCACTTGACTAGTAAAATCAAGCAGCTCGTCAGATTGCAGCCCGGCAAAACCAGGTTCAGTATAATCATTTTCTCGAGTTAAGAGTGAGCCATCGGCGCCAATAGTCAATGAAAAATAGCCCAGATGAGTCAGCTCAGGCTGGAGCGTTACTTTTTTGAGATTCCAATAGGGTAAAAACCCATAGACCACCTTATTTGAAGAATGACCTAGTCTTGGTTCAGCCAAAAATCTAAAGATGGTCAGTGAAGAGATGGGAGAAGCCAAAGGTTCATCCCAAAACCACCAAAGACTGAGTGCCAACGCGGCGGTAAAGGTAATTAAACCAATCAGGGTCAACTTGATAACCATTTTCATGCGTTCCAGCCACATCAAGACTCTAAACGAGTCGTGTGTATCATGCTGAGTCTGGGGAAACTTTTTTTTGAGAAAGGTAATTGACATTATGGTGTTTGCGACTGACTTTGTGCTTGGCTGGCTTCTTGCTGGACACGATTTTCAGGCGAATAGAATTCGTCAATCGTTTGGTTTTCTTGAATCGGCTTACCTTCTTCGTTGACGGCTCGATTGCAATCCAAACAATAACTGTCGGTGACAGGATCTTGAATGATGGTGTGTTCTTCTAGTACTAAACCTTCAATTTGTTGACCAAACAGGGGTGGCAGTCCGGTAGTTGGATCGATCCAGACGTTCATTTTTTGTCGCAAAGAGGCCGACGGTTTGCTTTGATTCCAGTACAACTCTGGACCGCTGGTTTGGCACGATTCACCGGCTTGAGGCGGCATCCCCGTGGGACAGACCAGCCCAGACTCAACATCGGGTGGTTTTTCCTGCCAAATTGGTTGCTGATCGCTCAAAATGTAACTCATGATGTCATTAAAAATTGGCGCCGCGCCGGTAACACCAGAAACTAGCCGGCGATTCATTGGGGTGTTGTCGTTGTTACCAACCCAAGTCATGACCAAGTATTCTGGGGTAAAACCCACGGTCCAGTTATCACGTAGGTCGTTAGTAGTGCCGGTTTTGGCGCTCACCACCTGATTGGGAATCACCAATTCTGAGTGAGAACCAAAAGCCATTTGTCTGGCTTGATTATCTTGCATAATGTGACTAGCCAAATAGGCTGGAGCCCGATTCATCACCCTGGTCAAGCTACCGGCCTGGGAATCCTCGTACTCAGACAGGTATTCCAGATCATTTTTGGTTTGTTCAAAGTTATTTTCTTCTAGGACTTTGCCTTTATAGTCTTCGACTTTGATAATTGATGTTAAGGGTACTTTCACGCCTTGATCGGCCAAGACTGAAAAGGCCTGAGCCAGATCAATCATTCTGATTTCGCCACCACCTAAAGTCAGAGAGAGGCCGTAGCGAGACGGATCGTTCCAGGTAGTAATGCCCATTTTTTTGGCTTGGTCAATAAAGTTGGCGATGCCCAAAGCGCGCAAGGACTTGACGGCCGGAATATTCAGTGAGTTGCCAAGTGATTGTCTAACGGTGACTGGTCCGCGATACGATCCGTCATAATTTTTGGGACAGTAAGGTTTTTGACCAGCGGATAAAAAACAGGTTGGTGAATCAACTAAAATTGTGCCCGGATTAAGAACTTTATTTTCAAAGGCCGTGGCGTACATGATTGGTTTAATCGAACTGCCTGGTTGTCGCTCAGCGAGTGTCACGTTTACCTGGCCGTCGTTTTCAGAATCAAAGTAATTCTGTGATCCAATCATTGCCAAAATTTCGCCGGTGTTTGGTTTGAGAACTAGGGCTGCGGCATTACCCACGTCGTATGAAGTGAGCCGCTCAAGCTCAGCCGAAAGTGAGGCCTGGGCAGTCTGCTGGAGATCAAGATCCAGGGTCGTTGTTACCCGCAAACCGCCTTTTTCGACTGTTTCAACGCCATATTTTTCATAGAGCAAATCTCTGACATAAAAAACAAAATGAGGGGCTTCAATGTCGGTTTGGTCAAGGGCGTACTCCAACACTTCGCTTTTTGCCTCTTCTTCTTGCAGTTTGGTAATGAAATCATCTTCATACATTCTTCTCAAGACGTCAGCCTGCCGGTCTTTGGCGCGCTGGGGATCGGAGCCAAATGGCGAGTAACGGGAAGGTGCCTGAGGCAGACCGGCGAGCAGAGCCGCTTCACCAACTGTCAAATCTTTGGCGCTTTTGCCAAAGTATGATTGGGCGGCCGATTCAATGCCCACAGAGGTACCGCCATAAGAAATATAGTTTAAGTACATTTCTAAAATGTCATTTTTGCTGTACATCATCTCGGTAACGACAGCTAGGATGCCTTCTTTGATTTTTCGTTGCCAGGATCTTTCGCTGGTTAAAAGTGCATTTTTGACAAGTTGCTGAGTGATAGTTGAGCCACCCTCAAGCTGATTGCCGGTGAGGTTTGAGAGAACAGCTCGAGCAATAGCAGTCAGATCAAAGCCCCAGTGCTGATAAAAATGTTGATCTTCAATAGCAATGCTGGCTTGGTAAACATAGGGCGGCAAGGTGTCTAGTTTAATTGGGATTCGGTGCTCATCAGCATAAATCTCGTAGAGCAACTTGCCGTGGCGATCAAAAATTTGAGAGCTGACGGCAAAGTTTTCTGAGCTGGTCAATCTGGATGGCGAGGGCAACTCTTGCAGTACAAATCCTAAGCCGATCAACCCAAAAGCCCCACAAGCCACAATTGAGTAGCGCCACCACAAATTTTGAAACGGAAAACTCATCACCTGCCAAGTAATTTTGGCAGCCGCGCCCACTTTTTTGGCAATCTTGGTTAGAGTTTTACGATTGGTTGGCAAAAGGGGCAGCGCATTGAAACTGCCGACCAAACTTTTTCTGATTGATCGGGCGACCGCCGACACATGTTGCTGAGAAGTTTGCTGTATAGCCTGTTTCATTCCCGATTAATAAGTTTATTTAGTATTGCAGACTTGTAGCGAAATAATAATCACTGCACTTTCACATCTATTTGGCATTTTTGTGTGTTGCATCTTTACTCAAGTAACATTGGTTACTATCGTCAATCTGTGCCTGCAAAAATGCTCAAATAGATGCAAAATTGACACCATTTCTTATTTCGCTACAAGTCTAGTGTATCAAACAAATCTGTCTGACCCTCTAATCAGCTACTTTATTTTTAGTGGGTGGCAGTGGTAAGGTACTGCTATGCGCTACTTTCTTGACCGCTCTTGGTTTTCTCAGTTGCCCAAAGAGCAACAAAAATTACTGGAGCTCTCCATTGTACTCTACGAGCGGGAAAGGCAGCTAGCTTCGCAATTGACTGATTACTCCTTCATTATCTTTCCAGTCGCCAAGGCCTATGAGGGATTTTTAAAACAGTACTTATTACAGATAGAGTTAATTTCTCAGACTACCTTTGAGGGGCGTCGGTTCAGAATTGGCCGATCGCTCAATCCTGATGTCCGATATGATCAGCGAGATCAGTATTGGCTCTATGACGACGTTGCGCGACTCTGTGGCGAAAAACTGGCTCACGATTTGTGGGAGGCGTGGCTAAGCTGCCGCAATCGGATTTTTCATTATTTTCCACTTCATAACGTCACTTTAACCTTAGCTGAAGTGGGTGACAAACTGGGGCTGCTAGACGTGACAATGGATCAAGCCTTTAACTGTCAAGTTAAAAATGGTTTTGCCCAGCCTGCAACTACCGGTCAATAACCGGCCTGTTTTGGAGACGAACGTAAACGTAAGTTCTAGGTTATACTACTTGTCGATCAACTTCTGGAGGTGCTGATATGTCTGACCAGTCCACTACTTTTCACAACATTACTATTTCAGGTTTGCCGGGTTCTGGGTCAACAACGCTCTTAAACATGTTGCGGGAACATTCTCACCTCAAGTTTGAGGGCTGGTCAGGATTTAGTGGCGGTGAGTTCATGAGAAGCTATGCCATCGAAAAGGGTTTATTTAAAGCGCAAAAAGGATTGCACCATAGCGCAAATGTCTATTCAGAAGCTTTTGACCGCGAAGTGGATATGGGGATGCGGGAGAAACTTGCGATCGAAACCCACTGGATCATTGAATCTTGGCTATCGGGTTTTATGGCTCAAAACATTCCAGGAGTGTTTAAAGTGCTGATGAAGTGCAGCAATACGGCGGTCAAAGTTGACAGAATTGTTAACCGAGATACGGTTTCTCCAGACCAAGCCTTGGAAAACATGAATACTCGTTATCGAGAGAACTATGCTAAATGGAAAAAAATGTATGCCAAAGAATGGAATAACTGGGTGGTAGTGACCGGAAAAGCCAAACAAAGCGACCCGATTGATTTTTGGCGGCCAAATTTATACGATTTGGTCATAGATACGTATTCCACAAATCAAAAAGAAACGTTAGACTTAGTATTGGATGCGATCGAAAATAAAACACTCAACAAAGCTGCTTAAAAGATCCTCGCCCAAATCTCACGCGCTGATTGTTTTTTATCCGATTTTGGTTTTGACCATGATCCTGTGGCTGATTTACCGAACGCTTTTTGACTTTCCAGATTGGTTCGACGAAATTTTTGGCAAAGCCCTCTTTTTTGGTTTTCCAGTTTGGTTGTATATCACCGTTTCTGGCTTTAAAATCATTGCCGATTCATTTGCGCCATCCAAACTGCAATCGGGATTACTGCTTGGGTTGGCAGCTGGTGGTATTTTTGGTTTTACCACCTCTCTCATTGCTTTAGCCCAAACTGGGGGAGGCATTAACCAGGTTTGGTTACTCAGTTCAAATCGATTTTGGCAAGAGTTTGCCTTGGCTCTGTTCACTGCTTTTTGGGAAACACTGCTCTTCTTCTCGTTTGCGATGAGTGTAATTCAAGAAAAGTACCCTCGTTGGTCTGCCCTCAAACAGGTGCTGCTAACTGCTGGTATCTTGATTATTTTTTACCTGCCCAACGCCTTTATTCGTTTTGATCCCGTCACTGCTGTTGGCCAATTGGTGATGTTGTTTTTGTTTGCCGTTGGTCAGGGCTTTTTATTCTACTCAAAGCATAATGCATATGCGTTAGTCTTGTCGCATGCCATTTGGGGCATGGTTCTACTAACCCACAACTGGTAACTTTTAATTGATTCAACGCTTAATCGCTTTTGAGTGATGTTGGTGATGACTAAGATGGTAATAATTTGTGGCAGTCTGTTACAATAGGTTTTTTGGACGCTATGGCAGTCACTCGTCTTCACATTTTAAACATGATCGTTTTAGCACTCTTGGGTGTGGTGATTCTCAGTCTTTCACTAATCACGGCCAACAGCTTGACCGGTGGCAGAGATAACATTCCGGTTGGTGGTTGGCAATTATATGTTGGCAGACGGATCTTACCAGACAACATCTTGTACCCCTTGGTGATGGTTCAAGAGCGGATTAAGCTTAATCAAACCCCTCCCGAGCGCCAGAGCACGTTAATGCTGTCATATGCCCAAGAGCGGTTTGAAGTTGCTGAGGCACTTGCCGCTGAGAATCAACCGGGGTTAGCCATTACCACCCTTTCTAAGTCTCAAAAATACATTATTGCTGCTGGCTACAGGGATCTTGAGGACGCGGGAACTTTAGTTGAAGAGCTAAAAACTGTTAGAGCGGCAATTGATCATTCGCTCTATAGACTTGATCTGTTCGGTCAAGCCAATCCCCAGCTTGAAATGGCTCCCATTGCTCAACTCAAAGAGGAAACTAAAATCTTATTGGCAAAGGTTGACGAGCGAATTGTCCAACTAGATTCACTTTAATAATTTAACCAAGTGACAGACCAGTTCTTATTTTGTTCGCCTCTGGAAGAGTATCAGTGATCTATTTTGACTTAGTTGACAGCCTCCCGTTGACCATGAGATCCTTTAACTCCTAAGTTTAGCCAAACACAAGATATTGTGCTTCAGACTAGGTAATAACACAATTTGATGTAGGAGATGTGTATCAGTGAAATGTCCATACTGTGGCAAGAAAAACACATCGGTCATTGATTCCCGGGACGCTGAGGATCAAACATCGATTCGCCGTCGGCGCAGTTGCGTTGAGTGCGGCAAGCGGTTCACTACCTACGAACGAGTGGAAGGCATTGAACTCAAGGTGATTAAAAAAGATGGTACGCGTGAAGACTTCAGTCGAGAGAAGCTGAAGCGCGGGATTGCTAAAGCCACCTGGAAACGTCCTATTTCGATGCATGAAGTTGATGTCTTAATTGACGACGTTGAACGACGACTGCGGCAAAGAGAAGCAACCGAAGTTAAAAGTTGGGAAATTGGCAACTTGGTGATTAACCGGCTAAAAAAACTCGACCCACTGTCATACCTGTTGTTTGCCAGTGTTTATCGAGACTTTGAAAGTCTTGAAGACTTTGTTGAAGAAATTAATAAATTAAAAAATGATATTTCAACTTAATTAGTGAGGGAGTACATGCCTGAAGAAGTATTGACACCAAAACGAAGAATGAAGTTTATCAATCGCAAACTTGAGACAGGCATGGGCATGGCCGTGGCACGCCGAACGTACTTGCGCCGGTTGCTTGACAAGCAAACCGGCCGGGAGCGCTGGGAGAGCTGGGAAGAAGTAGCCGATCGAGTGGCTCGCGGCAACACCGGTCTTTTAGACAAAAAATTTGCCAAACACGCCAAAGAAGAATATGCCTTGATGAAAAAGCATATCTCCAATGGTTCAATGTTGATGTCTGGCCGCCATCTGCAGCATGGAGACGAAAGTCAAAAAGAGCGGAATATGGAAGTTTTTACTAATTGTTTCGATAAAAATACTAAGTTTTTGACTCAAGAATATGGGGCGGTCTCTTTTGGCGAAGTGGAGGGTAAAACCGTGACGGTAAAAGCTCGGGATGGTGAGTGGCGAACTGCCAAAGTCAAGGGTTTCGGAACTCAGAAATTATATAAAATCACTTTTGGTCCGGTCAACAACGCTCAATCAAATAATAATCTTGAGGTGATTGCTACCAAGAATCATCGCTGGTTTCTTAAAAATGGTTCTGTTACTGAAGACTTGCAGGTAGGAGATATCATTGAACCTGCAAAGGCTCACTTGGACTTAGATACTGAGGGGATTCGTCACGGACTCATATATGGTGATGGTACGGGACATAAGTCTAGAAATGATTATCCAGGAAGAATCCATTCTCAAGGTAGGCAGTACAACTCAATTAGATTATGTGGTGATGATAAAAATTACTTGAAGTACTTTAAAGAATTCACTGTCACCTATCCGCCACATGCAAATGGAGACCCGGTGGTATATCTTGGCCAAAAAGATTGGAAAGACCTACCTTTTACCAAAGACCCCTCATATATCGCTGGTTTTATTCACGGTTGGTGGTTAGCTGATGGGTCAAAGACGTATCCAACTACCAAAGGAATTGAGATTAGTACCGCTAATACCCCAGCAGTAGAATGGCTTAAAGAACATGCGCCCTTTGCTGGATACATTGTTACTGGTTTCTCCGAACATCAACGAAAAGAGGGAGACGGTTCTTATCCTCATGGGGAAAAACTAGTTTCTGTTCGATTGGCTCAAAACAAACCGAGAAAAGTTCTGGCGATTAAAGAATTTGGTGAAGACCAAGTTTTTTGTGTAGAAGAACCAATCACGACTGGCTTTGTTCTTGCCAATGGCTTGTTAACTGGTAACTGTTCGACAGCCACCAGCACCTATATTTTATTTTATTTACTCATGAACGGCTCCGGGGTAGGTCGGCCCTATGATGACGACATGTGTGTCGTTAACTGGGACAACATGCCCAACGTGCGGTGTGTGATTGCCGAAGAGCATCCTGACTTTGCTTGGGGAGTTGATGAAAGTGTTCGGGACGCCGAGCACAAATATGGCCATGGCGATGGCATCCACTGGTTTGAGGTGCCTGATAGTCGTGAAGGCTGGGCGCAAGCCATCGAAAAAATTGAGGTGATGGCCTTCGAGAAAAAATACAAAGACGATATGCTGATTCTGGATTTCTCTAAAGTCAGAGCCAAAGGCCAGCCAATCCGCGGGATGCAAAACCGGCCATCGTCTGGTCCAAAGCCGATCATGAACGCGATTGCCAAGCTGGCTACCATCAAAGGTGCCAACATGTCTCCTTGGAAGCAAGCGATGTTTGCCGATCACTACACAGCCGAGTGCGTTTTAGTCGGTGGTGCCCGTCGCAGCGCCCGGATTGCCACCAAGAACTGGACCGACCCCGAAATTTTTGACTTCATCAACATCAAACGAGGCGGCTTTTTGTGGAGTGCCAACAACTCGGTGGCGGTTGATGACAAGTTTTGGAAACAGCGAACCAAACACGCCCACAAAGTTTTGGCCGCGATCACCAAAGCCTCGTACGAAGATGGCACCGGTGAGCCAGGTTTTATCAATCAACACAAGCTGGTGCAAAATGACGACGGCTACGACGACTACCAAGACGGTCACTATGCCGAGAGCAAAAAGTACACACCAATGAAGCACACCTACAAGATGCTGTCGCTCTTGGCGCGCAACGCTGCCTCCAAAGTCTACTCCCAGATCCCCAACCCGTGTGGTGAAATCTCACTCAACATGTTGGGTGGTTACTGTGTGATCGGTGACGTGGTGCCATTTTACGCCCCAACGCTAGACGACGCTGAAGAAGCGTTCCGGGCAACGACTCGCGCTTTGATCAGGGTCAACACCTACATGGATAGTTTGTATAACCGCGAAGTGAAACGAACCAACCGCATTGGCGTTGGCATGACTGGTATTCACGAATTTGCCTGGAATATGTATGGCTACTCCTTCCATGATCTAATTGACGAAGAGAAGTCGCAAGATTTTTGGAACACGCTGGCGCGGTTTAAGAGGGCGGTGGTGGACGAGGCAGAGCAGTACTCCAAAAAACTGGGTATGAACGTTCCCCACACAAACACCACCATCAAGCCATCAGGCACCATTTCTAAGCTGTTTGCACTGACTGAGGGAGCACATTTGCCCAGTATGCGCGAGTACATCCGTTGGGTTCAGTACCGTTCAGACGATCCTCAGGTCAAAAAGTACAAGGCCAAGGGCTATCCGGTCAAAGAACTAAGATCTTACTCAGGTTCAACCGCAGTGGGTTTTCCAACCCAGCCGTTGATTTGCCGCTTGGGCATGGGTGGCAAGTTGGTCACCGCCGCCGAGGCCAAACCAGAGGAGCAGTATAAATGGTTGATGTTGCTTGAGAAATACTGGATTGTTGGCGTTGACGCTCACGGTAAACCTTTAGAAGACACTGGCAATCAGGTTTCCTATACCCTCAAGTACGATCCCACTAGAGTTACGTACAAAGAGTACGCTGACATGGTTGACAAGTACCAGGGCTTGATCAAGTGCTGCTCGGTAATGCCGCAACAAGATGCCACCGCCTATGAATATCAGCCGGAGCAACCGGTGACGATTAGCGAGTTTATGCGGGTGATCAACGAAATTGAAAAAGATGAAAACTTATTTGAGGATATTGATTACGAACATTTGAAGTGCGACAGTGGGGCGTGTCCGATTTGATCGGATCAAGATTGAAGGATTGAAAGTCAAAAAATCCCCATTAAATCGGGGATTTTTGATGCGGGACTTGATTATATAGACAAAAAGTTGCTAGTATGAAGAACTAGAAGCGAAAGTTTTTATGAATGAAACAATGATGGCTGAACCTGAAACAGATTTAAACACTACACCACCAGAGGGTGATGTTTCTCAGACTAGGCCTCCTGAATTCATTACCGCTCCAGACTTTCAGGCGTCGCTAGAAGCAAAACTAGGCACAGATCGCCCATATAAGAACGATGATAAGTGGGAAGCCGTTCCAGCGACAGAAAAAGGTTTTCAGGATTTTTCTGCTCCAATCGGTCAGAGTGGAGATGAGAGTGCAACTCCGCAAGCTGAAGTTGAGCAACTGGACACTGGTCTATTTGCTATTCCACGTCAGGAATTAATTGATCGTTTAAAGAAATGCAAAAGCATTGGCCAGCACACGGCCGGTTATATTGCTGACGCGGTTTCACAGTATGCTCAACTAAGATCTGATCTGTTAGCATCTGATCTGCCAGAAGAAGAAAAGGCACAGATGGATTTAAGCACAGCTGCCGATTTATTGAAAATTGTCGGTATAGGCGAAATAAGAGCTAACAGAATAGCAGCAGAGTTTGGATTGCCAGAAATTGATACCGTTAAGAGCAATCCTCCAGAAAGACCAGAAGATCAAAGAAATGATGATGAAACATTAATCCAAGCGGCTGCAGAAGCTTCAGGCGTTGAAATTGATGAAATTAGAGCAGAACTTGAGATGGATGAAATTAGAGAAACCAATTTTTATGGCGCAGATGCTGACCAGATGATGGGAGGAAAAGTCGAGCAAGTGTCTGGTTTGCCTGAAGATCCAACTTGGCCCAAAGAGATGCAGTCAGAAAAGGGACAATCCAGGCCAATGCAAAAACTTGGATTTAGGCAGAGAATTGAAAATCTAATCCGAGGTGATATCAGAGGATTTTTTGAGCGCAACCAAAAGGTGACTGAACAAGAGAAGAAAGATTTTTCAACAGTTGAGGATCCTAAACTAGTTTCACTTGCTGATTATCAATCAAAAGATGGTGAAGGGCCAGAATTAAAAAATGAATTAAAAAGTGAAACTCCGGATGCAGCGTATACACTGGTAAAAGAACCATCAGACTTTGATTTGCAGCCCGCGGTTCCTCAAGAAACCACCAATCAAGCAGATTATATACTGACTGAAATACAAACTAAGATTGATCGATCTTCGCTTCCAGCACCAAAAAGGACTTGGCTCAGAAATGCTTTGTTAACCGTGGCAGCAGCTTTTACGCTTAACAGCGCGGTTGATCAGGTTGCTCGACCGCTATTTGATGCAGCGCCAATTATCCGAACCGGCGATATGGCAGCTGCCCCAGATCAAGAAGATCAATCTACGAAAGAGCCCCAGGTTGTGGCTGTTCCACCTTCTTTAGAACCTGTGCTTACGCAGCAGCAAGAGCCAGAAGTAATTAAAGAGTCACAGCATTGGTGGGAGAAGTGGTTGCCACCAAAAACTGTAGCACCAGAAGAAGCTAGTGTCGCTCCCGTTGAAGAGCCAGCAATTCGTAAAGTTAGTGAAAAGTTGCCAGCACCAACAGAGGGATTAGAAACAGCTTCTATTGCAACTGAGTTTGAAACCGTTACTCTGCGTGACGCTCTTTGGAACTATATTGATAAGAGCCTGTTGAAGTCGGGAGTTGAGGCAAGTACTGCCAAACTGAATGCCATTAAGGGTTTAACCCAAGCTTTAAATCGAGTTGCTGGTTTGGATGTTGATTTTAGCCGAGTTGGCAATGTTAATTCTTTTTCCGTCGTGACTCGGGTAGATCAGCTTGGCTTTTTGCCTTTGAGTTCAGCCTTTACAGGCACCGGTTTGGTCATTAGTCCAGACGCAATGGCTAATCTCTCAGGATTATTCGACCTGCCAGAGTCAAGCTCCGTTGAAGCGGATCAAGCGGCACATCAAATTTTGGTTGGACTTGGCAGTGGCAGTCTTTTGCCAGAAAATCTGACCCAGGAACAACTCAAAGCGGTTCTTAAGCAAGCATTATCTATAACACCATAAAGGAATATATGATCACCTCGGCTTTACAAAAACTTCAAACATCTTTAGAGCAAGGCGATTTGGATACTCAGACCGTCACTTTTATCACCAATAAACTCCAGCACACGGTCACTGATCAAGTGATGGCCGAGGTAGCCAAACAGCTTGGTGATGAGGCAATGAAAAGACTGACTGAAGTTGACGTCGAAGCTAGCTTTACTGCTCTTGACGAGGAATTCACCGCCAAAACCGGTCAGTCAATTGGAGCGCTGCGTGAAGAGATCGCCGAAAAAATGGTGGCCGAGTTTGAAGCCGCTTAATCCAGTTCGCTAATTTTGATTTATAGTTCCAGTCGTGGTTGTCGTTCAATCTTTTTATTGCTTTTTCGCAGCGGTTTAAATCCTGCCGCTATGCCGATCATTGCCGCGTTATCGGCACAAAGTTTTTTTGAATAGGGTACGCGCAATTTCAATTTGTATGATTTGAGTGCAACTCGAAGCGAAACCCGAAGATTAATATTGGCTGCGACCCCACCACCCAGCCAAACTTCCTCAATTTCTACATTTTCTAATAACTTGTTCAATTTATATTGAATGTGTTTAAATACCGCATATTGTATGCTCGCACAGAAGTCGTATGTCTCCTGTTTAGATAGCTGGTGGTCGGTCCGAATTGCTTCGAGTTTATTTCGGGCGTAGGTTTTGAGGCCAGAGAAGCTCAGATCATACGATTTAATTTGAGTCAGGGGCAATGGAAACTCAATCGCCAGCGGATTGCCGTGTTTGGCAAACTGTTCAATCACTGGTCCGGCTGGATAACCAAGATTAAGCATCCGCCCGATCTTGTCTAGACACTCGCCAGCGGCATCATCCATACTGCTGCCGAAGATTTTGTACTGGCCAATTTTTTTGACTAGAACAAACTCGGTATGACCGCCAGAAACGATCACACCAAGGGCTGGCAACTTTGGCTGGATTAGTTGGTGTCGGGTTTTAGGCTGAGCCAAGACAGACAATAAATGGCCCTCGAGGTGATTAATTGGCAACAGTGGCAATTGCCATTTTTCTGATAGTTCGAGTGCTCTTTTAATGCCTACCTCCAAAGCTGGTGCCAGTCCCGGACCTTGTGTCACCGCCAAAGCATCTAGCTGTTTAGCCGTAACCCCCGCCTTTCGTAAGGCAAAATCAACCACTGGTCCAATATTTTCCCGATGCGCCAGTTTTGCCACAGTTGGGAAAACGCCGCCGTATTGTTTGTGCAGTTCGGTTTGTGAAGCAACAATATTTGACAGGATTCTGGTCCCTTGGGTGACCGCAGCAGCTGTGTCATCGCAGGAGGTATCAATTGCTAAAATCAGCGGCTTACTTTTCATCCGGTTCCTTGACGGCAATTGATCTGCCTTGTGGGTGATCCGCAATGCTCACTGTTAGCAGCGGCGCGGTCTTGTTAGCAATCACCGGTAGCAACCACTCAGCTACTTGTGACCACCACTCAACCAAGATTACATTACCAGGTTTGACCAGTTTTTCAATTTCTAGTAAGCGCAGCTCAGACTCAGAATTAATCTTCCATAAGTCTAAATGATGCAAAACCCCGACGGCCTCACTTCGGTCATAGGCATATTCTTCCAAGTAGGTATAGGTAGGCGAAGTGATTGGTTCATCGATATCTAAAAACTGGGCCACTCCTTTGGCAAAAATGGTTTTGCCAGCACCCAAGCTACCATCAAGACCAATCACTAGGCCGGTGCGTTTAACTTGATTCCAATGTTTCAAAATTAGTTTGCCAGCAATCGCTTTTGTCTCGGTTTCTGATGGCGAAATAAAAGCCGATTGATCAAGGTGCAACTGTGTCAACAAAGCGCCAGTTCTGACTGTCAGCGGTGTGGAGAGAGTTGTATCAATTACGGCAGAGGGCTCGTTCCTTGGCAGCTCACCGGCATCTAAGATTAAATCTACCAAGGCCAGTTGTTTTACAGAAAGTTGGTTCAGAGCGTCATCAACAGTGTAGGGTCGTTTTTTGCCCGAGGCGTTGGCCGAAGTTGCCGTGATTGGTTTGCCAAAGGCTTTGATCAGATCAAGCAACAACAGGTAATCAGGAATTCGCACACCTAAACTGCCAAATTCAGACTCAACTCCGGGCGCCACTTTGCCCAGGCTTTTTGAAATCACGGTCAGTGGGCCAGGCAGAAATTGCTGATACAAGTTGCGGGCTTGGTCGTTCAACTCGACATACTGCTCAGCCATCGCTTGCGTAGCGACGGCAATGGACAAGGGTTTGC
>Ga0210057_1002999_pt1 | contig 23568 bp, 24 predicted proteins | sample CryGeyCG2114_010_2_FD_183968 | JGI IMG/M metagenome (GOLD analysis project Ga0210057, IMG submission 183968) | Groundwater microbial communities from aquifer - Crystal Geyser CG10_big_fil_rev_8/21/14_0.10 (SPAdes) (version 2) | ecosystem: Environmental > Aquatic > Deep subsurface > Groundwater ...
AAATTAGGAATTAAAACAGAAGAAGAAAAGATAGAAACACAAAAATATGTCCAAAAATATTTAGATGCAAATTATTTGAATACACCTGTTTTTCAAAATATGGTTGATTTTACAAAAACTTTACCCTATGTTATGGGGATTGCTTCCTCGGGCAAAGAATATTTGATTAGTATGAAACTTCGAAAAATGGATTTATTACATAAAATGTCAAGCATAATTGGGCGTACAAGAGTTTTAAACCTAAAACCTCATCCAGAACCAATAATAAAATGTGCTAAAGATTTACAAGTTTCTTTAAACAAAGTAATATTTATTGGAGATACTTACGTTGACATAAGAGCAGGTAAAGCTGCAGGGGTTGCTAAAACAATTGCTGTTGATTGGGGTTTTGAAGATATTCATAAACTATTACCTGAAAACCCCGAAGGAATTATTTCACAACCAATTGAACTATTAAATTATTTATAAAATGACAGAAAACATAAAACCTAAATTAATTGAAGATGAAATGAAAGAGAGCTACATAGATTATGCTATGTCTGTAATTATAGGTAGAGCTTTACCTGATGTTAGGGACGGATTAAAACCAGTACATAGAAGAGTACTTTTCACAATGCAAGAACTTGCCTTGCAACATAACAAACCATTTAAAAAATGTGCAAGAATTGTAGGAGATTGTTTAGGTAGATTCCATCCTCATGGTGACACTTCTGTATATTTCGCATTAGTAAGAATGGCACAAGAATTTTCATTAAGATACCCTTTAGTAAACGGCCAAGGTAACTTTGGTAGCATTGACGGAGATTCTGCAGCAGCTATGAGATACACTGAAGCAAAAATGGAAAAGATTGCTGAAGAAATGTTAGTAGATATTGATAAAGAAACAGTTGAGTTTATTCCAAACTTTGATGGTTCAATGAAAGAGCCAACAGTATTACCTTCAAGAATTCCTAATTTATTAATAAATGGTTCAACAGGAATCGCAGTTGGAATGGCAACAAACATTCCGCCACATAATATTATTGAAATAGTAGATGCAACATTACTTTTGCTTGATGATCCAGAAACTTCTACACTAAATTTATGTGAAGTTGTCAAAGGACCAGATTTTCCTACTGGAGGAATAATTTGTGGGACTGCTGGAATAAGAACAGCTTACAAAAATGGAAGAGGTAAAGTAAAAGTTAGAGCAAAAGCAGAAATTGAAGAGACTCCTAAAAAAAATAGAATCATAGTTACTGAAATCCCTTACATGGTAAACAAATCTTCTTTAATTGAAAACATCGCATATCAGGTAAATGAAAAATTAATTGAAGGTATTTCTGATATCAGAGATGAGTCTAATAGAGAAGGTATGAGAATAGTTATTGAACTTAAGAGAGATATAAGTCCTGATGTTGTTCTTAATCAATTATACAAACGTACTGCAATGCAAACTACTTTTGGAATGAACATGCTTGCATTACATAATAATCAACCTAAAGTTATGGGGCTAAAAGATTTAATCACATATTTTATTGAACACAGAAAAGACGTTATCATAAAACGTTCACAATATGAATTAAGAAAAGCAGAAGAAAAAGCACACCTTTTAGAGGGGTTGAAAATAGCTTTACAAAATATTGAAGAAGTTGTACAATTAATAAAAAAATCTGCAAGTGCACAAGATGCAAAATCAATTTTAATGCAATCTTATGAATTAACAGAAGTTCAATCTCAAGCAATATTAGATATGAAACTGCAAAAACTAACTTCATTAGAACAAGATAAATTAATTCAAGAAATTAAAGATTTATTAAAATTAATTGAAGATTTAAAAGATATTCTTGCGTCAGAACAAAGGATTATTGATATTATTAAAGAAGATTTAATTGAAATTAAACAAAAGTATGGTGATGACAGAAAAACAGAAATCACAGAAGTTCAAGATGAAATTGAAGATGTTGACTTAATTCCTGAAGAAGATGTTGTAATTACTGCAACTTACTCTGGCTATATTAAAAAACTTCCTTTAGATGAATACAAACATCAAAAGAGAGGAGGCTACGGAGTTAAAGGTGCGCAAACAAAAGAAGAAGATGTAGTTGAACATTTAATTACTGCTTCAACACATTCAACTATTTTATGTTTTAGTAATAAAGGTAAAATTTACTGGTTAAAAGGATTCCAAATTCCTACTGCTTCAAAATATTCTAAAGGTAAAGCAATTATTAACTTGTTAAGATTAGATAAAGACGAAAAAATTAACACAATGATTCCCTTGAAAGAATTCCATGATAAACATTATTTAATTATGGTTACTAAAAAAGGTTTAATTAAGAAAACAGATTTAGATTGTTATTCTAATCCTAGAAAAGGAGGGATTATTGCTATTAAATTAATGCCTAAAGATGAATTAGTTCAAGTTAGATTAACTCCTGGCCAACTTAAATTTATAGTTGGTTCTAAAAAAGGCCAGGCAGTACGTTTTGATGAACAAGATGTAAGAGCAATGGGGCGTAATGCTACGGGTGTAAGAGCTATTAAATTAAATAAAGATGACGAAGTTATTGGTTTAGAGGTTGCAGTAGAAACAGCTACATTGTTGAGTGTTACAGAAAATGGTTATGGTAAAAGGAGTTTTGTTCCTGATTATCGTTTAACTAAACGTGGTGGTAAAGGTGTTATTAACATTAAAACTTCTGCTAGAAATGGCAATGTTATTGGCATAAAAACTGTAATGGACCATGATGAAATAATTTTAATTACAGAACAAGGCATTGTAATTAGAATGTCAGTATCAGATGTTTCAGTTATTGGAAGAAATACTTTAGGTGTAAGAATAATGAAACTAAGAGAAAATGATAAAGTAAAAACAGTTGCTAGAATAATTCCTAATGAGAATTAAGGTCTTACCCATTTACATTCATAATAAGTTACAGAACCTTCTTCATCAACAATCCCTAACAACAATCTTTTTCTAGTACTATGTGCAACCCTATTTTTAGCAGCATACTCATACCATGTTAAAGAATCAGTTTCATATACAGGAAATACTACCCATTTGGCATGATCTTCACCTGGTTTAACTCCACGATCATAAACTCTAAAATCAGCTCCAAACTTTAAAGCAGTTTTAACAATATAACCACGATTTCTTAAATCTCTAAATACACTATATCTAATCCAAAAATTAGTCTCAACTTTCTTAGCTTTTTTTAAGAAAGATTCAAAATTCATTTCTTTCTTGCTATCAAAAATAGCCATTTTGCCCCTTTCTAACAAATAAAGAGCTTCATTCAAAGAATATTGAAATTGTTTACCTGAAACAGCACCATATCTACTTTTATCATACAATTCTCTAGTTAAATTAGAACTTTCTGCTAAAACTCTTTCTTTAGCCCAAATAGCTTGAATTTTCTCTTCATCAGTAATTATTTTCTCTTCATTCTTAGCTTTTTTTGATAGCATATTAGATATAAAAATCTATTTAAAAGAATATAAAGCTTTCCCTAAACTTTTTCTTTATCCGAATAAGACGTTATAGAGCATTACTATTACCATAGCCGAAATCATAAATATTGTCCCCATTGCTAGTTGTATCTGTTTTCTGGCTAGATAAGTTCGCTCTCTATCCATCCTATACCTTACATATCGCATTTTGGTATACACACCCTCAAATAAATATATAGGATTTTAAGTTAATAAACATTTAGTAGTTAGAATATATAGTAAATAATGTGTATATTAAAGAGAATTATCTAATACTTAAAGCCAAAAAAGGTTGATACTTTTTACACTCTTCTGCAAGAAGTCTTCTATGACAATATTCAGGAGATTGTTCAATACATAAAAGAGTAATTAATGAATCAAGACTTTTTTGAGCAAGTTCTTGAACCTTAATTTTAATTTTTGGTTGCCTTAAATATTCCAAATATCTTTGTTCAAATTGTTCCCAAGATAAATCTCTTTTATAATAATCTCCTAATAATTTTGCAGATGGAGAAAAAATAGGAAGCCATAGATCATAACTAAAACTTGTAATATTTGGATGAGGTGTAATCCCATCATTTAAAGTATGCCTAGACATTATAGAAATTCTTAATCCATCTGATTTTTCCTTTAGTCCTATTATTGATTTAGTTTTAAGCATTGTAAAAAAATAAAAAAATTATTTGACATCCCTAATGCCATCATCAGATATGGTAAATATAGCTTCACCATCAGGCAAATGCGGACTATCAACTAACTTAGCTACTCTTGTACCAGCTTTACCCCTTCTTAGATAAATCCTAGTTTGTGAATTATGCCCAACAATGTTTCCACCAATAGCAGCAGTAGGATCCCCAAAAAAGGTATCTGGTTTAGCCATGACTTGGTTAGTTACATAAACAGATAACTCATGCACATCTGCCAACTTTTTCAAAACATGCATGTGCTTGTTAATCTTTTGTTGCCTTTCAGCTAATGTCCCTCTACCACAATTATGCACTACAACACTATTCAATGCATATGAATGGTCTTTTTCAATTTCCAGATTATAGACATAACCTTTATAACTCATTTCTTCTATTTGCCTTATTGGAATAAAAGCATAATCTCCATCTATCCAACCATTATTGTAACTATATTTTCTTTTAGACAAAGCTTTATGCTCTTCAAGACATAAATATTTAGTAAACAATTCTAATTGCTTACCAAAGATTTCAACAACATACTTGGGTTGTGGACGATTATTTTTATCAACCCTCAAACAAGGCAAAATATTAAGCCTAAGCAATATTTGCTTAATCTGTTCAGCCAACAACCTAGAAACAGTATCAAAACGATATCCATCTCTGCTAGTAGCTCCATCTCCTCTCCAGTGCCCTTTAATAATTTCTTTCTGCTTATCTTTCGCTAAAAAAAGCATCCATTGCGGCATACTTTTATTTTCAGATCTTTTTCCAAGCAAATTTACAAAAAATTCAGCCAAAACTTTATGAGAAAAAACAACCCTATAACTGTTTCCTTCTATATAAGCTTTATTAACAGAAACATTAAATATATTTTTCATCAGCTTTTCAACATCAGCAATATATTCTTTTTCTTTAGTATTAAAAGTAAATACTACCTGATGATCATTTGTATGTCCTTCTGCTAAATAATAACCAAAAAGCCTCATAGAATCTTTATTAACAGGAACTTTAAGGTTTAACTCAACAATATCTTCCCTTGTTTTTTGTTCACTATTAATCCATTGATAAACAGTCGAAACTGGCAAATTATGTTTATTAGAGATTTCAGTTATCTTACCTTTTATAGGATTAAAATTATATTCTTTAATAACTTCTCCATATAATTCTTTCTTATGGTAACCTTTAACTGTTATTTTTTCATTTTCTAATTTATACTTTTTTACATCTATATAATCCCTAATATCAATAAAATCCAAATCTTTAGTTTCTTTTATAATAGGATAAGCTAAATAATCTCCTTTTTCTAAAGTGCCAGCCATAATCCAATCAGGCCCATATCCTTCAAATACCTTATAATGATTTTTGCCTTTGAAAGTTTTCAAATAATTTATCTTATCTTTAGTCTTAAATTTAGACTTATTTTTATACCAAGTATTTCTTACAGTTTTTACTGCTAAAACTGTATGATCTGGTGTTAATGTAAAAGCATCAAAATAAGCAGGTCTAATTTTAACTATACTCCCATCATAATGTATTTTATTCGTACTTAAAACCCTAGAAAACCGACCATTACTCGTCAAGACTTTATTGCCTTCTTTAAATTCAGTAACTTTCTTTACAGTAGGATTGCCTATAACATCCATGTCAGGAGTTACACAAAACTCTGCTCTAAAGTGTGCCATTAAACTATCTACAATTACAAGTTTAACAGGAATACCGTCTTTAATTAAATCTTCAACTTTTTCTGAAACTAACATTTGATGGTCAGAATTAAAAGCTCTTACACATCTTATGTTTCCTAAAGTTTTCATAGGATCTAAACCATAAGCTTTAGCAATCTGTACTATCCTTTCAGGTCTAAAAGTACTTTCAGTATCAATCCATACTACAGCACCATTAACCCCTCCTTGATCTTCAGGCAACTGTGCAGAAACAGCCAACTGATGTGCTAATGCAGATTTTCCAGAACCAAATGGCCCATAACATTCAGTAATAGCACCAGTTTCAAAACCACCACCAATCAAATCATTAAACATCTTACTTCCGGTTCCAATAATTTTTACTGCTTCTCTTTTTCTCAACAAATCAATACCAGTTTCAAAACCCATATCCATATTGTTTCTAGCAGCATTAATTATTTTTCTAGCAACACTCTCTCCAACCCCAACAGATTCAACCAATTCTCCAGGCGTAGCTACAGCAATAGCCATTAAATTATCATAACCAGCATCAGACAATTTTTCAGCAGTTGCAGCACCAACTCCTGGCAGGTCATAAATAGTTAATTCTTTTTTAACCTCTTTTTTTTCTTCTTTATCCTCACTTTCTAAAATTTCAACATCCTCTTTACATTCTTCTTTTTTACTCATTTTCATCACCCTCATTTGCAAACATCATATCTTCTTGCAATTTGTTTAGCAGAACAATTGCCTTAGCAATATCACCTTTTCTTAAATTAATCGTTTCATCACGCCAATCACCAGAATTCTTATCTTTCCAACTTCTTTTAAGATTAGCTGTTAAAAAACTTACAATCCCATTAGTACCCATATCTTTTTGATTCTTCCATATAACCCCAGAAAAACTTCCTATCCTGTATTGTTTTACAGGTCTGTTCGGTGGCACAGCATGTGCATTTTTTGTTTCCATTTTTGAATTCCTCCTTTGCTATTCGCATTTTATTTCAATCGTACCATCAGGGAGGTGTCTCTGAAGACCAAGACCCCGGTACAATATGGTATTAATCATAACTGATTTATAAACTATATGCGTGTATTTGTCAAATGGCAAGTGGTTATTTGTGACATCCTCCACACACTAAAATGTGCGGCTTCCAGCGTCTGTTGCTTTTGAAAGCTCATCGCGTGTAGTTCCTGCTTCTTCCAGTCTGCTTGTCTTTTCAGAAAATGAAAAAACATAGACAATTCTGTCCACAGGCGTATAAGTTCGGGCGTGCCCAGCCCCACCATATTCGAGTATGCTTTCGCATTACTCTATCTGCCATAAAACAGAACTAGTATTTATTTTTTTGTCCGGTTTTGTGAACAGATTTCCAAGAAGTAGAAATTTTTATTCTTTTCTTCTTAATATAAAAAAATTATTGAAAAACAAGTAATTTTATTTTTATATCCTCTCACCTCTTACTAAATTTTATTATTTTATTTAACCGTGTTTAATTCGACACATTTAAATATTTTTAAATCTTAAATTTTTTCTATGCCGGGGAAAAAGAGGTTTGATTATACAGATTTAGCTTTAACTTCTATAAAGCATATGAGAAAAAACCCGGTATTATTTTTACCAGATTTTGTTTTATTTTTAATAACTTTTTTTATAACAATAATATTTTACAGATATAGCGGGCTTTCTATTTTATTATCAGAAATATTAACAGCAGAAGCAAGAACAGAATTAATTAAATTATTTTTATTCGAAAACTGGTTACAAGTTTTAGTTTCTGTTTTAATTTTTGCTTTTGTTACATTTGTTTTAGGTGTAAGTATAGAAACAATAAAATTTACAATGATTAAACAAATAATTTTGAAAAAGAAAATTTCATTACTAAAGTCTTGGCAGGATAAAAACAATTATTTTTGGAAAATTGTTTTAATGAAAGTAATGATTTTCTTATTAGTTTTAATTGCTATTTTTTTATTATCTATTTTTTCAATAATATTATTTACTATAAGCTCAACTTTTGGCGGCTTTTCATTAACTTGGTTAATTTCAATATTAGCGCTTATAGTTTTTATTTTCTTTACTTTAAGTTTATTGTTTAGATATGCTATTTTATTTTTAGAAAATAAATCAGCTGGAAAGACTATTCGTAAATCTTTTATGTTTTTTAAGAAAAATAAAAAGCACACTTTTAATGTTTGGTTTATAACAACCTTAGTTGGAGTTGTATTTGGGGTTTTAGCTACTACCATGAGTATTTATTTAGCTAAATTACAAGTTTTAACAAATGTAATCATTATTATCTACATTATTTCTTTTATGAGTTCATTTGCATCTTTTGCAATAAGAATTTTATCTACTATTTGGTCACAATTGTTTATATTTGAGAATTATAAATGATTAAATCTTAACAAAAGCCTTAAATATAACTTGTTACATAAATGTAATATATGTTACAAAAATGTAGTATATTAAAAGTAGCAAGAGTATTTTTTCACGAACCAACTAAACAGCACTATCTTATTGAAATAAGTAGAAACACAAAATTAGCACACACTTCAGTAAAAAAATATATCTCAATACTAAAAGAAAAGAAAATAATAACAGAAACCAAAGAAAAAAAAGGTTCAAGAGTATTTCCATTATTTAAAGCCAATTTACAAAACAAAGAATACAAAGATTATAAAAAAATTAATAATTTATTAGAAATAAAAGAATCTAATCTAATCAGTTATTTAATTGATAACCTTATGCCTAATTCTATAGTCTTATTTGGAAGCTATCAAAAAGGAGAAGATATAGAAGATAGTGATATAGATTTATTCTTAGAATGTAAAGAAGAAAATATAGATATTTCTAATTTTCAACTTCACCGGAAAATCCAGCTACATTTTAGAGATAGCTTTAAAAAATATCCTAAGGAACTTCAAAGCAATATAATCAACGGCATTGTATTGCATGGTTACTTAGAGATATTTTAAAATGAAACTAATTATTGAACAAGACAAAGAAAAAGCTAAATCATTAAAAAACATAGCAACAATTACATTAAATAGATTACAAGAAACAAATAAAGAAAAATATCCTTCTAATACATTAAAAGATTATTATGATATTTTAAAAAGTTTGATGGAAGCTCTTAATTTTATTGAAGGGATTAAATTTAAAGGAGATGCAGCACATTATGAAACCATTGAGCACATAAGTTTAAAATATAATTTAATTGATTCTAAAAGAAGGCTTCTACAAAATTTAAGAGATTATAGAAATAAAATATCTTATGAAGGATTTAATATAAAAGAAAGTTTTATCAAATTAAATTCAAAAAAAATTGAATCAATAATCCAAGAATTGTTAAAATTAATTGAAAATAAACTTAAACTTTAACATTCAAGAAATCTTTAGCAGTGTCAACATTCTTAAAAGTCTTTTTAGCCTCTTGCTTTAACAAAGAAACAGACTTATAACGTTGACTAAAATGTGTTAAAAACAGCTTCTTAACCTTAGCTTTCTTAGCAATAGAAGCAGCCTGACTAGAAGTCATATGGCAACATTTTATTGCTCGCTCCTTAAACTCATCAGCCAAAGTAGATTCACAAATCAACAAATCAGAATTTAAAGCTAAACTAACCAAACCATCAAAATATTTAGTATCAGTAATGTAAGTTACTTTCTTGCCTTTAATTAAAATAGTTGCTTTATCAGCTTTAATCTTTTTACCTTGCCAAACAATATCTTTACCTTTTTGTAAATTTCTCAAAATAGGATTTTTAGCTAAACCAAACTTTTTCAAATATTTCAAATTAATCTTACGTTTATCTTTCTCAGTAAAACTAAAAGCCAAACCAGGCACAGAATGTTTAGTAGGCAAAGCTTCTAAAATAAAATCATCATTCTCAAAAAATACTCCTTTAGTAACATCTTTAACTTTTACCTTAACTTTAGCTTCTACTTTAAAAGAGCTCATCATCTTTTTCAAAAAAGCTTTACTACCCTTAGGACCATACAATTCTAAAGTTCCAACATAACCAGAACTAGCCATTGTTTGTAATAAACCTGGTAATCCCAACACATGGTCACCATGCCAATGTGTTATTAATATTTTAGTTATTTTACTTGGTTTTAACTTAGCAAACCTAAATTGTCTTTGCGTACCTTCTCCACAATCAAACAAAATACCATGAGTATTATAACTAAGAAAGGTAGCACTATGATTCCTTTCTGTAGTAGGTACCATTGAAGCTGTACCTAAAAATGTCAGTTCCATAGTCTAAAAATGCCAAAATGTTTTTAAATAGTTTTGGATTTATGTAAAATAACCTTAGGGAGGTATAAAAATGATAAAATTAACAAGTTTAATATTAGCAATGGGATTAACAGTTGTAAGCGCAAATGAAATGAATTTTGAAAAGAAATATTCATTAAATACTGAATTTGGTTCTCCTGTTGATGTAAGCGTTGTAACTACAGATTTAGATAATGATGGCAAGCTAGACATGTTATGGGGATCACCAGCCGGGGTTTTAAGAGCTGAAATGGAAAATGGCAGATTTGAAAGCAGAGGCTTAGTCTATAAATTTGAGAACAATAAAAATCCAAACATGAGAGTAGGTGTAGACGTTGGCGACTTTAACCAAGATGGTTTGAAAGATATTGCATATGCAACACCAGATGGAGTAAGGATTTTAGAAAATCAAGGTAAAAATAAATTTAAGGATTTGGGTTATATCATAAAAAACCATAATATGTTTGTTAGTGCAGATGTGCATGTAGCAGATGTTAACAATGATGGCAAAGATGACATCATTTATGCAACATCTCCAGAAACACAAATTTGGCTTAACAAATAATTTTATTCTTTTTTTCTTAATATTAAAAATACAAATAAACCAATAATTCCTAATAAGAGAATAATTCCAAAAACATACCATAAATCATAACTTTTTTCTTCTATAACTGGTTCAACAACTTCTTGAACAACCTCTTCAACTTCTTCTGTTTCTTCTTGAACTTCTTCAATAACTTCTTCTTCTTTAAATGAAATCGCAAAGTCGCTGAATCCTGAAGTTTTAGCCTTGAAATAATATTTGTCATCATCTTCTGAAACTAAACTAGTCTCTAACTCTGTCCAAGTATCTTTATATCTTAACAACAAAATGTTGGCAGCCTCAATCTCATTCTCTTCTAGCCATGTTTTGTCAACATCAAACTCTATTTCAGCTTCAGCAATATCATCATCAGTTACCTGATAGGCATTAATCTCAAAATACTTGTAAACTTTGTTGCTGAATTCATTTGAAACTGATTCTTTTTCCTTGACTTGAACCTTTACATTAGACAGTTCCTTGTTGGATTTGATTTTCACTTTGCTTACAACAACATTGTTCAGATTGAATTCAACTTGCTCATTGGCTTGAACTTGTGCAATTGTATGGGTAGCTTGAGGGCTTGAACTTGAAGAACCTCCTGAATAGCAGAAGCCGCAGTCCGCCTGGCAAGTTGAACAAGTTTCATTAAGCTCGCAGGTATTGTCGCCGCAGTCTGCAGTATTAGATACAGTTAAAGTAATATTATTAGAAGACCTTAATGCATTATAACTGTCATTGGCATAAAATGCAATCGTCCTTGTGCCATACCAGTCAGTTGTTGGAGTTAAAGTTACTAAGTTAGTTGCTTCATTAATTGAAACGCTTATGTCGCTTACTGAAGTCCAAGTATAATTTAATTCATCGTTATTGGTATCATTGAAATATGCAGATAAGTTTAGGGTTATTGAAGCATCTTCGTTCCAACTTTGGTCTGGAATTGCTGTATGATTATTCGGTCTAAAATTGAATGCATAAATCAAAACTTGACCTTCCCAATGTAAATTAGAGACTGAACCTGAACCAGGATTGCTAACATTCAAATAAGGTGCTGAAACAACTAATTCTTTGATTCCATCAGCATTAAAATCTCCTGTTATAAATTCATATCCAAAACCATTATTTTTATAAGAACCATTAATATTAATTTCTGATTGATCAGAATATTTACCAGTGAAACCATTTGAAGTTCCATAGAATATTGAAACTTGTCCAGTCCAATCACCACCTCCGCCACTTAAATTTTTTAAATTAGAAGCAATAATTAAATCTTGATTATTATCTCTGTTTAAATCTTCTAAATTAATTTCCCAACCAAATTGTTGCTGAGAAGAGCCATTAAAAGTAACATTCGCAAAAGTTGTTGAGACATAAGTTGTAGAACCATTAAATAAGCTGTAATAAAGATAAACTTGGCCGGCATAAATTGCATCAACAGTTATACCAATAGCAGATACTGCTAAATCATCAATATTATCTTCATTCATATCACCAGAAACAGCATTGAATCCAAAAAAATTATTTTTTGCAGAACCATTAATGGTGATATTAGCTTGTTCACTTGTTCCTGACCATAAACCATTTGCATTGCTATAAAAAATATTTACTTGACCAGTATTATCTGTAGCCCCATTACTCAAATTTTTATAAGGGGCAGTAATTGCCAAATCATTTAAACTATCATTATTAAAATCTCCAGAAATTAATACCTTTCCGAAACGTCCCGGAGAAGAGCCATTAATTGTTTCATTGGCTTGTGCAGTTGTATAAGGATAAAAACCATCTGAACTAGCATAGAAAATATATACTTGCCCAGTATAATCTTCTGCACCGCCACTTAAATTTATACCGTAAGCTGATACTACCAAATCCAATAAAGAATCATTATTAAAATCTTCAGCTATTAATCCAGATCGATAAAAACCTAAATGTCCTGGAGAAGTTCCATTTATTGTAACATTAGCATCTGTAGAAACCATATTATAAAATCCAGATTGAGAATTATAAAAAATATGCACTTGTCCGGTATAATCACTTGCACCGTCACTTAAATTTTTATAAGGTGAAGAAATAACTAAATCAATTAAAGAATCATTGTTTAAATCTTTAGCTTCAATAGCACTTCCAAAATAACTACCTTTAGTGCCATTTATTGTAACATTAGCTTCAGAAACATTACTCGATTGAATGCCATTTGCATTACCATAATAAATATAAACCTGACCCATAGGAGGGTTTAAATCTTCAGTTAAGTTTTTCTTACTTACTCCGATAATCAAATCATCATAACTATCATTATTAAGGTCTGCTGAAACTAAAGCTGTTCCTAAACCACTTTACACTAGTAGCATTAATAATTGCTTTAGAAACAACAGATAGATTTGTTTTTTGTATAATTCTATCAGCAGGCGTTACAGCAATAACTAAGAAGAGTAAGACAAATAAAAATAATCCCAATAATAGCTTAAATTTGTGCAAATTAATACCTCTTTTTTATTATAATAAATAGTTATATTATTTAAATTTATTTATTTTATCAAATTCAAGATATCTTCAAACTTTAAAAGTTGATAATCAGCTTTAACTTTGGCTTTAGTTTTCAAATTATTAGTATTATAACCATATTTAGCAAAACAAGTTTTCATTCCCATTTTACTTGCACCTAAAATATCTCTATCAAGATTATCTCCAACCATCAAAACTTCAGAAGCATCTACTTTTAATTCTTTCAAAGTTTTATCAAAAGTAAATTTATGAGGCTTAATTCTTTTAGTATCATCAAAAGTTACAACAACATCAAAGAAATCATCTAACTTCATTGTTGTTAAACGAATCCAAGCATTCAAACGAGAAGCATCTGTTAATATTGCTAATTTTAAATTCTTTTTCTTTAATTCTAATAAAGTTCTTAAAACTCCAGGGTAAGGTTCTAGAAAACCATCGCGAACTCTTCTATAAGCTACAATTGCATTAGCTAACATTTTATAATTTACTTTACCTATTTCTTTCTTCAAAAACTCTTCAAAGATATGATAATATTCATAACCTAATTTTTTATAAATTATAAATAATTTAGCAGTTGCTTCAGCATGATTCATCTGCAATCCTGCATCAATCATTGCACTAACTGCAGCTTCAATTGACATAGTTTTCATTTTCCAGAAGTCTACTAAAGTATTGTCCAAATCAAATATTACGGCTTTAATCATATTCCTAACCTCTCTTCAATTATATTTAAATTTTCATCTAAAACAACCATAGCAGTATAACCTAATCCTCCGTCATCTGAAACTCTTAAATCATACCAAAATACCGAATGATCATTAACTACTGCAAACGGAAATCTTGAAACACTTATGAACTTGTCAACTAATTCAGAATTGGTAGATGCTTCAACCAAATTATCAAAGTGTTTGACAAATTCCAATCGTTCAGAAATTCCGTCAAATAATTCATAGTCAGCTACAAAATAGCTGTTAGTATCTTCAACAACAACACGCCATTCAAATGGATCAAAATTATGAGGAATTAAAGAAGCACCTTGATAACCATCCAAACCATAAACTTTATTCTCAGCATATTGATACAAAGTAAACTTAGTTGCAAATAATACAGTTATAAAAATTAACGCAACAACTGAAACTTTGACTTTTTTAGCAGGCAGAACTTCCATAACAACCAAACCAGCTACAAAAATTAACAAAAAGAATATGTCTACTAAAGGCATGAATGACCAAGAAATCAATTGAGTGCTAAAAGGATATAAAAATTCAACACCTTGAGAAGTAACTATATCCAAAAATATATGTCCTACTAAAGATACAAAAGCTAAGGCATAATATTTGCTAAAATCTGATTTGAAAAAATCTTTTTTCTGAAATTTAAACCTTGAAAATACTAATGCAATAATTAATGCAAAAATAAATAGTGCGATAAAAGAATGAGTCATAACTCTGTGATATTTGAAAAATGCGGCACTGCCCATCAAAGTTGACAAAATATCAACGTCGGGCATCACTCCAGCTAAAACACCTGCAATTGCTGGCCACTTAAGTTCTTTAAATTTTAACAAGCCGGCCATAGCTATCCCTATAAAAAGGCCCATTAATGCGTGTGATATTGGATCCATCTTTATGTTTTAGTAAATATGTTTATCTTTTTAAACCATTTCCTATTTTTTAGTTTAACCATAAAATAACCGCAATAATAACCTAATACAGCTCCGACAATAATATCACTCAAATAATGCATCCCTAAGTATAACCTACTTAAAGCTACCAATACAACTATTGCAATCCACAGATATTTCAATTTAGGATATTCCTTGTCCATTACAGGCAAGGCAGAAAACGCAGTTGAAGCATGGCCACTTGGAAACGAATAAAGAGTTGTAGAAGTCACTAAAGCTACTACCCCAATTGCTTCAGGCCTTGGTCTTAGTATAAGCATTTTAAGAGCATAAGTCAAGAAAGCCGCCAATCCCAATCCTAACCAGAAAGGCAATATCCACTCTCTTTTTTTCTCACACCATAAGAACAATGAAGATATAAAAAACAATACAAAAATAAAACTGCCCAAATAAGTAATTCCTTTAAATATTGTATCTAATAAAGGTAATCTTAATGAAGTAACAAACAATACAATGCTTTTATCAAAGATTAAAGAAATTATAAACAACAATAAAACTCCAATTAACAAAAAATATTTTTTAAACATCTAATTATAAGGATTTACAAATTTAAAAGGTTTATTAAGATAAAAAATATAAAAAAATAACTATAATGCTGAAAAAAATCCCAATAATAACCCATAAATTAAATGGAATATTAAAGTCATTTGCCAAGCTTTAAATTGACAACATTTTTTCTTCTTAGATTTCTTATCTAACTTCATGCCAAAAAGCCCTTGCTTAAACAATGGAAATAAACTTAATCCCATTAGTAACCAAACAATTAAGGCAAAAACTAAACCTGTCCAAATTGCCGGATTAAATAAATAAACATAAGCTAATCCTAATAAAGAACCAACCATTAAATGCAAAACCAATGCAAAAATGGCAGAGACACCATCTTTAGATTTTTCATGTAATAAAGCTTTTCCAAAAAACAAATGCAAATCTAAAATTTCTTTCCCTTTTGATCTTAAAATAACCATAAATATAGTTGTGATTAAAGTAGCTATCAAACCTACAAAAAGGCCTTGTGCAATTAAAGTTCTGAATAACATGTGATCACCTCTAAATTTTTATTAGATTTTTCAATATATAAATTTATTGTAATTGCAAAGCTATCCAATTAAAGCTATTACAAACAAAATCTATGCCTAATAAAGAAGATAATACAATTAATACTATAGCAATAATACAAGTAAAGTTAGCTGTTTTCGAATCTTTAAACAAAAACGATAAAACTAATGACAAAGGTAAAGAAAAGAAAGGTAATACTGCTGCAATAACTCCTATAACAAAAAATACAGGCATTGAAAATAGTTTTAATAACAAATTAGCAGGAGAAGTAAATGCCATCATCATCCAAACTATTCCTAATGCAATCGCTAAACCAGCGCCAATAAAAACTCTTCCAAAAAAACCAAAAAATCCAGCAGTTAACAAACTAAAACCCATTACAGAGTCATTCATTAAGTCAATGACTGTTGCAAAAGCTCCCTGCCCCCAAGAACTTTTTTTCAACAAATAAGTTATTCCAACAATAATTAAAACTAAAAACCAATTATTCATTGCTAATTTAATCATTATAAAAAAAGTACGAGTAAATGCTTCTAAACATAAGGGCAACGTCATAAAAAACAGAAAGGCTTAATAATTAATAAACCTATCTTTTGAAATATACAAAGAGGAAGAGAATGGCTGAAGATTACGAAGATAAATCAGAATCTAAACCTAAGAAAAAATATGGTTTAATGGAAGTTGAAAGATATGTTCCAGGTAAAGAGACTGTCAGAAGAAGATCTTCAAACATTTTATTTATAATTTTAGTTTTAGCATTATTTTTAGGAGGAATTTATGGTTATTTTTGGGTCCAAAGTTCTAGCGGTGAAAGAGCATTATCAAATGCAGGAACAAAAATAGGAGAATACACCCATAAAATTACTGATTTATTTAGCTTTCAAAAAGCTGAAGAAAGAGTAGGAAATATTTGGTCTGCCAAAACCAATTATACAAAAACAGGAATTTTATTTAAAGATTTTAAATTTGTAGGTTCAGCAGAACTTCCAAAAGGTTCTCCAATAATTTTAAGTTATGATTTAAGCATAGAAAACACACAAGTTGAAGAGTTACCTCTAGAAGTTAGTTGTAATATTAGAAATAATGACCAAATTTTCCCTGAAATTTTGCCCAATAATCCAGTCACTATTTCTGGCAGAAGTATAACCGAAAATATTAGGTGCAGAATTCCTAAAGAACAAGCTGAAAAAATAGAAGTTGGAACACATCAAATTGAAGGAGCTGTAAAATTTCCATATGAAACAAAAGATGTAAGTTTAAAAGTTTACTATACTAGTGAAGAAGTTGACAAAGAATTTTTAGACAAAGAAGATTTCTTTGACTATTATGACATTGATGAAGATTTACCTATAAGAACACAATACAACGGTGAACCTGTAGAAATAGGCATAGGTGTTAATTCAGAAAATATCCAACCAGTAGTTTTAAGCCCAGACAATATTCCTTTAATTGGGATTACATTATCAAACAAATGGGATGGTACAATGATGAACTTAAGTGACTTTGTAATAACTTTACCAACAGGCCTAGATATTAACAAAGAACTTTCACAAAATCCTAATGTATTATGTCCTTTTGAAAAAGCTCGTTCAGGCAAAACAACAACCGAATATGTAGCTTCACCAAGTTATATTCAAGACATAGTAATCAACAGAGATAGATCATTTACATTTGAATGTTGGTTAACTGCAGATACTGGCATGTTAGGAAATGCAATTTATACAACTAAAGAATATAAAGCTTCAGCTAAATACAAATATGAACTTCCTAAAAAAGCTGTAAGTTTTACTGTAAAAGATATAGGCGTAGCATAAAATGAAAAAAATAATTTTAATCCTATTAATAACAAGTTTACTAGTTCTTTCAGGCTGTGATTTAATAAGTTCAGCTACTGATAAAATCCCTAGCAAATTACCTGGAATAAAAAATGAAGAAAAACAAACAAGTTTTGGTGGCTCTGGATCAATACAAGCTTCAATAGTTAATCCTCAAAAAGGTGCTTCTGTTTTGAAAGCATACCCCTTCCAACCAGTAGTTAGGATAAAAAACCTTGGAGGCTCAGAAGCTGATGGACAAATTTGTATTACAGGTTTAGACCAAGATGTATTTTCAGGTTTTTCAGGATGTGAATGTTTAAATTATCAACAAATTAAGAGAGATGATTTATTTGAAGATATTGATTTAAAATTTGGATCTTACAATATTCAAACTGAAGAATCTAAATCATATGCTTTAACAGCCATTAATCGTTTCAAATATTCCACCACCATAAAAGCTGATGTTTGTATTACTGCAGACATTTATGAAGATCAAAAGTGTGGTGCTAACATTAATTCCGTTACAAGCGGACCATTCAGAGTAAGTTCAATAGAAGAAACAATTATTCCCATAAATGATAATGTAGTTACAATTATTTTTGAACTAGACATAGATAATGTTGGATCTGGAAACTTATGGGACTTAAATAGAATTAATGAAATGTGTGTTCCTTTTAAATCAATTAATGAAGATAAGAAAAAGATTAAGGCAGACATTATAAGATTCCCAGTTTCAGCAGATTTGCAATGTCAAGATTCTAAATTAGATGAAGATGGAGAAACTTCAATAACTTGTGAAGCTAAACAAGTTAGCTTGTTTGATAATCAAGGTGTTTCCTTATTTAGTAAAGATTATAAGCCAGAAGTTACTTTTAAATTAGAATATGCTTACGAAACAAGAAATTCAAATACTTTTAACTTAGCATAAATTTTAGAAAACATTATAAATAAAAAAACTATTTTAAAGCATATACATATTAATGGGAGGATGTTAAATATGAAAAAAATAGCAATATTGCTTGTTATATTATCATTAGCAATTCTAATAACTGGTTGTGACTCCGGAACAACCAATACAGGTACAGGTTATTATAAATATACCGGACCTCAAATGATTGAGGCCCAATTTATAAATGATGCTCCAATAAGTATGGAAAATGCCCCCTATGAACAAAACGAAAATATTGATGTCGTTGTCCAACTTACAAATAAACATGCTGAAGAAATTCCAGCTGGAAAAGTTAGAGTTAGATTAACTGGAGATGCTGCAATGCCTAATTTCTTTGCAGGCAGTAAAGAAGGTACAAACCCTATCTTGTCAGGCTTAGACCCAGAAACAGGAGCTTCAATACCTGAAGAAGTTGACTTGGGACCAATCAAATATACAAATGAAGTTCTAGGAAAAATCTCAAAAACTATCACTGGAAAATATTGTTATTCACATCCTGTAACAGTTAAAGCTAATTTATTTTATACAGCCAAAGCTGAAGAAATTGGCACAAACTTACCATCAGGTTCAAATCCTCCATCCAGAGTACAAGTTACAGCAATAACACAAAGACCAGTTGATATTAGAGAAGGTGTTGGTTCAATGAAATTCCAAGTTACTATAGCTAATTTAGGTACAGGAACAATTGTTCCTACATTAGATGACTGCTTCCAATATAGGGGAAGAAGAGAAAAAGAAACCTTAACTATTGATGCTATGGGTGCTTATGAAATTGAATGTGAAAAAGAAGGCGAAGTAACATTATTAACAGAAACTCGTTCCAAAACAGTTGATTGCATAGTAAGCAACATTGATCCAGCTAACTTAGGCGACCAACCGAGTGAATTAACAATGGTATTGAATAACTTTGCATATGAAGAAGATATTGCACCTGTTAACATTTGGTTAGAAGGTCAAGTCTAAGTAACTATGGACTTAATCAAGTTAATTGCATTGGCTCTAGGTATAGCTTTTGCGATGATCCTAATAGGCCTTAGCGTCTACTTAGGTTTTATTTTTTATTTTATTAAAAAACATGTTGTTAAGTTTAAAGAACGTTTTAAATGAAAGTTTTCAGAGGTAGCCATTTATTTGCTTTAGTTCTATATTCCGCTAAAATTGCCTAGTGAAGCTTTTTAAGAAATAATAAAATTTAGTAATTAAATCAGTTTTACTCTAATAACCATTTCCAAAGGGGAATAAAAGATATTCCTTTTTCTTTTTTCTCAAGGTCTTTAGTCAAAATTAAGAGCTTCTTTGTTTTTTTGAATTTCTTTTTGAAGTCCAATAAAGCATCTACTTCCCTTTCCTCAATTTTGTTAGTATAAGAAACATTTAAGGCAGTCAGAGAGTTATCTCTATTTTTAACTATAAAATCAACTTCGCCCTTATTCGCCCAATAATAAATATCTTTGTCTCTTCTTTTCAATTCAATAAAAACTGCATTCTCCGCCAATTTCCCTATATCTTTTGAGAACTTGAAACTTACAGCATTTCTCAAGCCATTATCTATACAATAAATTTTTGAAGATATAGCTTTCTGTTCTTTAAATGAATATGAGAAATGATCCAATACAGAAAATAAAAATGCCTCTTTAAAGTAAGACAAATAATCTTTTATTGAGTCATAAGATAGTCCCAATGATCCCCTAATATTTCGCAAAGAAACAAACCCTGTAAAATTTGTCATAAAAAATAAAGCCAAATCTTTAGTTTTCTGACTATTTAGGTTATACCTGTCAATTATGTCCTTGTAAAGAATATCATCAAAGTACTGCCCCAGTAATTTAATCTTGAAGTTTTCAGGTTTGAAAAAGATTTCAGGAAAGCCACCAAGCTCAAGAAATTGTTTAAGATTATTTAGGACTGAATATTTCGTCCTGTCCAAAACTATCTTTTTATTTTCCACATACATATTTTTGAAATACAAATATTCCTTAAATGATAATGGAAATACTTCAAATGTGAGATTCCTTCCTGTTAATAAAGTTGAATACTCCTTCTTCAACATGTAAGAGCAAGATCCAGATATAATAAATTTGTCACTCGTCTTCAAATCATATTTCTTCCTAATCCATGATTCCCATCCTTCTTTTTTATGTATTTCATCAAGAAAGACAAATGCTTTTTTATTCGGGTTAACATTCTCCCGATATTCTTTATAAATATCATCCAAGCTGTATTCTGAAAGTTTTTTGTCTTCAAGGTTTACAAATAATATTTGTTCTGGATTAAATTTGTTTAAAATGTCGTCGATTATCTGATACATTAAGGTGCTTTTTCCTGACCTTCTAATACCTGTTATGATGGTTATTTCTTTTATGTTTATGGATGCAAGCAAATCCTTATATTCGGGCCTTGTTTTTCCTTCAAGCTCTTTTACAAACTTTTTATCTTCCCACCAGGGATTCCATTCTTTCAGTATTTCAATTATCATGTTACAATATAATGTAACAAATAGTATATAAATGTTACGTTTTGATGTAACAAACAAATTTGCAAAAAGCAGTTGATGCTCATAAAACTAGAAATTTTATGCAAGACTATGCATTCAACACCCCCAACCTCGCTAAACTAAAATGCATGCGTGACTACCCTATATTCATTTTTTATTTTATTAAGAAACATGTTGTTAAGTTTAAAGAACGTTTTAAGTAGATTTCTTAGCCTTTCTCTGATAATAAAGCATCATACTACCAATAGTAACATGAAATACAAACAACACAATAGTAATAATCATCAACCTACTATGCATTTTAACAGCTAAAGTATTTGAAATGTTTATCTTGCCTAGCAAAGCATAGCCGCTAACAAATATTATCACAATTAAGACTAATAAAACCCAAGCCAAAATCCTATTCAACTTTATTGTAACTTCATTAAATATCAAACTCATTTGAACTCCATGTAAACTAATAATATTAAGGTTATAACTCCCAATAATAACAATAATAAATCAATAAATTTGCCTTTAATCCCTACCCTAGCCAAAGCATTTCTAATCCTTCCCAATACATGAACCAATATTAAAGCAGCCAAAAAACTACAAACAGTAAAATGCAAATATAAAGATAATGCTTTAGGAATTATTGCAATTCTAGTAATTGAATAACCTGTTAATAAAAAAAAAATAAAAAAAGGAATAATCAGCCATAAAATTTTTCTTTCAACCTTAAACAACTCATCCATAGCTGCTTTAAAAAAATTCATAATAAAAAAGAAGGAAGTTTAACTAGCTTCAACTTCAACTAAGAATTGCGCAAATGCACAAGCAGTTTCACCAGGACAATCCAATTCTAATTCAATCAAATAAGCTCCAGTTCTAGCTCCCTTAGGAACTCTTAAAACCAAATTATCTTTGTAGCCTGCCCCATTCTTAAGAAGTCTACCATTCTTTGACCAAGTAAACCAACCTTTAACTTGTTCTTCAGTTAATTGGCCTGGATCTGCAATCTTAACATCATACTTAAAAATACCATCATCATAGTCAGTATTAAGAACATTTACAGCTATAGTCTCTGTATCTCCTTGCTCTAATTTAACATTATCTCTAGTCAAATATATCAACTCGCCACTTTGACCAAATAAATCATTTATTTGAGTATTAGTAAGATCGGTTATTCCTTCTTGTTGTTCAGTTATTCCACTAAACGTAGTATACACAAATCTTAAACCAAGAGTCAATAAAGTTACCCCTATAACAACAATAATGATAGTCTGCATTGACATTTCAATTGCGCCTTTTTTAGATTTAATCATGTAATCACCTCAACTTTTTTGTTAAATTAATATTTAATACTAAAATCATTTATTTAAATGTTCTGTTTTATCTCTAAAACCTTTTTTAGACAATACATCTTTAATCCAATTTCTCCTCACATTTCTTATTAAAGATTCTTCTAAAAACTCTCTTAGTTCTAAAACATCATTAAAAGGAGAATGAAATTCATTTCTTTTAATCTCAAAGATTGTGGACCCTAAAGAAAAAAATAAAGGAACCATCATTCTTGGACCCAAAAAACCATGAATCCAATCAGCAGCTCTTACAACTTCATCTATTGATTTCGTAACAGGGTCTAGCCATCTCCAAACTATTTTTTTCTGTTTTTTATTATAATTTAAATAATCATAAATAAACTTTCTTTCTGAAAACATATATCTCTCTTTTAAATTATCTATAATCTCTTTTTTATTTTTACCAGTTACCATTTCACATAAAAGTTCATCTAATATTTCATATTCAACTTTCATCCTCATTTCTTCTTTTTCATAAATCTTATGCTCCCAGTCATTTAAAAAATAATTTTTAGAATAAATTTTTTTTATTGCATGTAATGATTCATGTTCATAAGGTTCTAAATTTTCTGGACTTTCTATTGCCATTCCAAACGTTTTAAAATCTAAAACAGGATGATTAAAATCTTTAAAATCATCAGCACTATAATAACATCCTGCAGTCCACTTTTCTAAATCAGATTTTTCTTGTATTCTTTTCCATTTTTTTTCTAAAACTAAAATATCAAATAAAGAACTTTTTAAACCAAACTTTTCTTGAAACAATTTCAAATTTTTATCAGAATGCAATATTTTATACCCTTCAAAAAAATCTGCCTTAAAACCTTTATCTCCCCCAGAATTAAAAGCTTGAGCTAACTCTTCTTCTAAACTATCAGAATGATAACTTAACATTTTATCAACAAAAAGGCTATATTTAACTTCAATTAAAACTTTATGTGCAAGATTATCATAAATTTGCTGAAATAACCTATCAGGCATATTTAATTAAAGATAATTAAGTTTATATTTGTTTCTTTAAAAG